>WNGK01016637.1_pt1 | contig 10969 bp, 7 predicted proteins | sample 5400601 | NCBI WGS metagenome assembly WNGK01 (sample SAMN13153376, study PRJNA577476) | soil metagenome | isolation source: 60 cm soil or saprolite under Garry oak tree replicate 1 | place: USA:California | collected 2016-06-15
GCGCCCGTCTTGCAGGACGAGCGAGACGCACTCTCGCTCGCCCTGAACCATCATCTCGGCCTGCGTCGCTGTGCCCAGCCTGCCGTCCGCGGTGGGAGCGAGTAGCGCGACTCCGCCAGCGCTCGGCATCTGCTCGATGTGCCGCGCGGTGCCGTTGGCAAGCAGTACCGGCGTTCCCTCGGCAAGGCAAGTCGTGCAGCCGTAGCCCACCAGGTGGAAGCGCAGCGCCTCCAGGTACGGCAACAACTCGGCATTGTCCAGGTAGTCGATGACGGCTCGCGAACCAGGAGCGAGGCTGGTTTTCACGGTGGGTTTCACAGAGAGGCCGCGTTCAACGGCATGTTTTGCTAACAGGCCGGCAGCGACCATGACCGAAGGATTGGAGGTATTGGTGCAGCTTGTGATGGCAGCAATAGCAACGGAGCCATCCGTCATGTGAGTCTGCGTATCACCCACAGTAATGAGGACATTTTTGATGCTGCCATTGCCACGTGTGTTATCACCTCCCTGAGCCAGTTGCCTGTCGATATCCTCTTTCTGGGCGACCGGATCCGGGTTGGGTTGTCCGCCTTCCCGGTTAGATGGTTTTCGGCCACTGGTTTGAAGCGATCAGCGAAGGTGGTGCGGAATACCTTGCTGAGATCCTGCATGGCAACGCGGTCCTGGGGGCGCCGTGGCCCGGCCAGACTGGGTTCGATGGTACGGAGATCGAGTTCGAGCAGGTCATCGAATTGTGGCTCCCGCATATCGTCCGTGCGGAACAATCCCTGTGCCTTTGTGTAACGCTCGACCAGGTCAACCAACTGCTGGCTGCGCCCGGTGCTGCGCAGGTAGAGCAGGGTTTCTGCATCGACAGGGAAGAGCGTCGCAGTGGCACCAAACTCAGGCGACATGTTAGAGATGGTGGCGCGGTCGGCCAGTGTCAGGTAGCTGAGGCCAGGGCCGGTAAACTCGACGAACTTGGCCACAACACCGCGCTTGCGCAGCATCTGCGTCACAGTCAGCACGAGGTCGGTAGCAGTCGAACCATCCGGCAGCGCGCCTGTCAGCCTCACGCCGATGACCTCTGGGGTGAGGAGGTAGAGAGGCTGTCCGAGCAATACAGCTTCCGCTTCTATACCGCCGACGCCCCAGCCGAGGACGCCCAGGCCATTGATCATGGTGGTGTGAGAGTCGGTGCCAACGAGTGTATCGGGAAAAGCGATCACGTCGCTGTTCTCCTGCTTTGTCATTACCACGGGAGCGAGGTACTCAAGGTTCACCTGGTGGACAATGCCGGTGCCAGGAGGTACAACACGAAAATTGCTGAACGCCTGTTGCCCCCAGCGCAACAAGGCATAACGCTCGCTGTTGCGTTCGTACTCTCGCTCGACATTGCGAGCAAAGGCGAGCGTCGAGCCGAACATATCTACCTGCACCGAGTGATCGATTACGAGGTCAGCAGGCACCAGGGGATTCACTCTTTTGGGGTCGCTTCCCATGCGAGCAACAGCGGAGCGCATGGCGGCGAGATCGGCTACCGCTGGCACGCCTGTAAAATCTTGCAGCAGCACGCGAGCGGGCAGGAACGGGTATTCCGCCTCAAGCTGGGATGCCTGTCCTGGAACCCACTTTGCCAGGGACAGGACATCCTCTTCACTCACGAGATCGCTACCAGCATGACGCAGAACATTCTCTAGCAAGATTTTGACGGTGAATGGTAGACGATCTAATCCCTGTATCCCATGCCTGCTAAGCGAGGCTAGCTGATAATACGTGATTGGACCCCGTGTCGTCTCAAGTGTTGTACGCGCATCGAACACATTATTTTGAGCACTCATAGCAATTAACCCCTCGTAAATAGAGTGTTAGCCAGGTGGCTAGAAATCTGTTTCTCGCCCATTATATGATATGCGAGACATTTCCTGTTATGCTTGCACATCGTCCTGCCCTTCGCTATACTGCACACAGTGGTAGTTTCCGCCGGGATGCTCCCAAGAGGTGCGGTAAACGGGCCTCCACGAAAGGATGAGTTAATCTAGCAGGTGTGGTACAATGCATAACGTATTCTACAAGTAGGATTAGGAGGGGGAGCTATCATGGCGATATGCCTGGATAGGGAAGAATGTAATTTTCAGAACGGGGATAAGGCTCGTTTTTGCGCACGCTGCGGCATGCCAACCGGGGGGGCGCTGCTGAATGGGCGTTATGAAGTACAAGAGCTGATAAGCAAAGATCGTCACAGTGTGACACTGCGCGCTATCGATCATCACCAGGGGCTCCCGGTGACGGTACGCGCCCTTCTCTCCAAGCAGTCGAACGCGAAAGAGCGCGAGGAATTTTTACAGGACGCGGAACTGGCGGCTTCGCTTTCCCACAACATACAGGATGCTGGGAGTATTCGCGTTATCGATTATGGGCAAGATGGATCAGTGGTGTTCCTGGTGAAATCAGCAGCCGAAGATGTTCGTCCGGCCAGGAGGCGTATGACCGTACGTGTGAACAGTGATGCATTTGAGTTGCCCCAGCTATCTAGCGGTGCCAATGCATTGAATGATGAGGACGCGCCCACCCAGATTATGCCTGCTATGTTCAAGACGTTTAAAGACAGAAACCAGGCGCGGGTCACAAAACCCGACTGGTTGGCTGAAGGCAATCGGGCCTATGAACTCCAACATTACGAAGAAGCGCTCGCAGATTACAAGGCTGCACTGGCCCAGAACAGCGCCTTAGTGGAGGCATGGAGTGGTAAAGGAGCGACACTGCTGCATCTCGGACGCGCTGGCGAAGCGCTGGCCGCGCTTGATCGCGCCCTTTCGCTCCAGCAGAATGATCCGGACTTGTGGAGCTCTCGCGCGCATGTGCTTCACGAGCTACGTCGCTACGAGGAGGAGATGTATTGTTATGACCAGGCTCTTGCACTAGACCCGAACTATGTCTTCGCCTGGAGCGGCCGTGGCATGGCGCTAGCCGAGCAGGACCGCTCAGAGGAGGCGCTGGTGGCATTCGACCGCGCGCTTATGATCGATCCCAGGCAGAGTGTGATCTGGCTGGCCATGAGTGATACGCTTTATAGTCTAAACCGCTACGACGAGGCGCTCATTGCTATCGAGCACGCCCTGGAACTTGACCCTAAGAATGTCGCATTATGGGATACAAAGGGCAATATTCTACGTCGTATGAAAAAGCCTGAGCAGGCGCTGCCCCTGCATGAGCATGCCACGCAGATCGAGCCACTCAATGCAATGATGTGGTTCGACATGGCGAATGACCTACGAGATCTAAAGCGCTTTGCCGAGGCTCTGGCTGCTTATGATGAGGCGATTGTCCTTGACCCAAGCATGGCTGGGGTATGGTACAATAGAGCAAACGTGTTAGCGGCAATGCGAATGTACGATGATGCGCTAGAGTCCTACAATCGTGCCCTGGCCTACGATGATGGGTTGATCTCAGCCTGGTACAACAAGGGAAGCCTGCTGCACGAATTAGGGCACGACCAGGAGGCCTTGCAGGCTTTTGATCGTGCATTGGCCGTAGACGTACACTATATCCCTGCCTGGAACAATAAGGGACTCTCCCTCTTCGCGCTAGGTCGCTTCGAAGAGGCCCTAGCAGCTTTCGAACAAGCAACATCATTCGCTCCAGAGGAGCCAGATGCCTGGCACAATAAAGCGATCGTGCTCGAGAGGCTGGACAGGACACAGGAAGCACTCACCTGCCAGGAGTGGGCGCGTTCACTGGAGTCGCAGGCAGCTTCATGACCCACAAATGAAGAGGAGGAGGCATGCGACGCTGCGCCGATCTGGTTGACTGTGGATATGACAATCGCGATAGCGACCTGTTTTGCAGAGCATGTGCGCTGCCACTGATCGGCACTGCGCTGGCCGGGCGATATGTGCTCAACGCGCTTATCAGCAAGGGTGGATATGCAGCGGTATTCCGAGGAGTCGATCAACATCTCTCAAGGCCGGTGGCTGTCAAAGTGCTCCTGCCCAGTAGAACTACACCCAGCGAACACGAACATTTCCTGCGCGAGGCGCGTATCGCGGCGACACTCGATCACCCCAATATCGCTCCTGTGCTCGACTACGGCAGAGACAACCCCAGTGTTTATCTGGTTATGCCGCTCTACACGGCGGGATCACTACGTAACCGGCTGGCCATCGCCAACGGACCACTTCCGGCGACTGAGACCATCATTAACTTCCATCAACTTGCAGGCGCGCTACACTACGCTCATACCCGGCCACGCCCGGTTATCCACCGCGATATCAAACCAGAGAATATCCTCATTCACCAGGAGGACCGCCGCCTGGTAATTACCGATTTCGGTATTGCTCGCTCACTGGAGCCTGGAGCGCGCAGCGGCAGAACGATTACGGTGCGCGGCACCGTAGGATATATGGCACCCGAGCAGGCCAATGGCATTGTTGACCCGCGCAGCGACGAGTATGGTTCCGCAGTAGTGTTGTACGAGATGCTGACGGGTTACCACCCACTTGACGCAGCAGGAGGGGTGATAGCACCACCGTCAGCGCTCAACAGCGAGTTACCGCTTGCCCTGGATAGCGTAATATTGCGTGCTCTTGCCACCCGGCCTGAGGACCGTTACACAAGCATGCTGGAATTTATACAGCAATTCGATCTCGCTACCCATGCAAGCTCTGGTCTGCGTATCCCTGCACAAAACACACCGCCAGATATACGCAGCGTTCCTTCAGTACGAAGCCTGACGAATCCTTCTGCTCCTGTTGTCCCTGGGGGCGTAGAGAACAGCGCTTTATCAGGCCGCCAGAGTGCAGGGACAGGAGCGCCTGGACCAAGGGCAAGAGCAAGCTCCACCCCGGCGCCCCAGAGCAGCAGCAGTGTGCGAGAGAAGTGCCAGGAAGGCGACCAACTGCTCAAGCAGCAACACTACTCTCAGGCGCTGCATGCCTATGAAGAGGCGCTACACATGGACCCGCGCAATTTTCACGCCTGGAACGGCAAGGGGACAGCGCTCTATCACCAGGGTAACTATAAGAAAGCCTACGAGGCTTACCAGCGTGCTACCGAGATTGATCCAGAAAGCGCTGTGGTATGGGTAAGCGCAGGGATGACACTGAATCGCCTACAACGCTTCCAGCAGGCGCTGGTGCATTTCCAGCGAGCACTCAGCATCGATCCACACTACGTAGCCGCCTGGAACGGTAAGGCCGACGCTCAATTGGATTTGCACATGCCGGAAGAGGCGCTTGCCTCTTATGAACAGGCACTGGCCTATGACCAGAGAAGCTTTCAGGCCTGGAATGGCCTGGGCAATGTGCGTTCCGCCCTGCGCGACTTCACCGGGGCAGTCGACGCGTATGCGCGCGCACTGCTGGTAAATCCGCGCAGCGCGGTGGCGTGGTGTAATAAGGCAGAGGCGCTGATCCGGCTAGGCCACAACCGCGCGGCACTGGATGCACTCAACGAGGCAACCGAATTGGACCGCAGTTACGCCCGCCCCTGGACGCTAAAGGCGGATGTCTATGAAGCACTGGGCAACTCCCAGGAGGCGCAGAAGGCCCGCAGGCGCGCCAGGCCGTGGGGGTTGATGAGCTAGTCAGTTTTGCATTCCCAGCAGGTTTCCACTCTCATACCGTTTCAAGCCAAGCTCGAATACCCCTACTGCGATCGCTACAAACAGCACGGTAAAACCAAGCATTCCACCCAGCAGTTGCCAGGTGAACTGGCGCAACAGTTGCAAAGGCACAAATGAGATGAAGCCCGCCGGAACAACGGTAAAGAGCAAGAGCCTGACAACCCCGCTAAAGATGTTCATTGGGTAGGTGCTGAATGAAACAAGCGCCCCAAGCATCTGCTGTGCCAACCCTTCCGTGTTGCCCAGGAAGAAGGCAAGCGAACAGAGAATCACCAGGAAGGCGGTGAAGATGAGCCCAGCTTGTATCCCAAGCAGGACAAACAAGGCGAAATGCCACAGGTCAGGATGCAAAAACAGCACATATGCTCCCAACGAGAAGAGGATGTCGCCCCAGGCCGTGGTATCGCTTGTGGCAATGCAGGCATGCAGCAAAGCGTTGCGGGGCATGCCAAGGTACGCATCTAACCCACCATTCATAATAAGAGCAGCCAGCGTACGGGCATTTCCGAAGATGCCCACGGAGATGCCGAAACCACATGCAGAGACCGCCCATAGGATGATAATATCTGTAGCCTGCCACCCGTGCGTCAAGGGAAAGCGGTGAAAGTACGTCCACCAGAAGAAGAGCCACAAGCTATCATTACCAATCATGGTCACAATCTGTACCCAGAACGATAGGCGATATTCCATCGCCGCCTGGATATTTGCAACGGTGTAGGCTCCGATAAGCCGTAATGCTTGCAACACTGGTTTGAGTATGGACATCTTTAGCCTCCATTGATATTCACACGCCGGATCGCAACTTGATACACCAGAAACAGGATGAAACCTCCCACGGCCAACATGAGCACCTGTTGCTCCACCAGTGCTATAAAGCGAGCAAACTCAAAGTGGACGAGGGTACGTGATGGGCCATAGAGAATAGTGCTGAATGGCAATGCCTGAGCGATACTTCGCAGCGGCTGCGGGAAAATCTCCAGCGGCGCTAGCACGCCGCCCAACACGAGGGTCATGCGGTTGAAAATCAACGCAAAAGAGTCCGTGTTTTCAGTCCAGAAAGCGAACAGGCCGATAGTCATGTAGGCGACAAAATCGATGCACAACGCCAGGAATACTACCCACGGCCATGCCACCATGCCCATCCAGGTGAAGTGTGGCATCCCCACAAGAATAAGCGCCAGTACAATACCAACAAGCAGATTCATGATGAAGCGAACCAACCGCTCACCCAGATACAGGGCAAAGTTGTACAGCACGTAGTTACACGGCCTTCCCACAAGGTAGGCTAATTGTCCTGATCGAACTTCCTGGTCAATACGTCTTGTGAGAGCGGGTAAACTCATTGCAATCGCCTCAGCAAGAATAAGGTACCAGATCATATCAGCAATACTAAATCCACTCAGGGTCTTTACTCCACGCGAGGCAAATGTGGCCTTCCAGAGCTGGCTGAGAATGAATACCAGCACTATCAACAAGAGCGCACGAAAGAAGACCTCTGCGAGGTAGGCAAGATTGCTCGCAACGCTCACTTGCAAAACGGCAATATATTTTCGTATCCTTCGCCAGGATCGATGGATAATACCCTGTTTCCCATACTGAACCGCTTTTAGTGTTGTAGCCATCGCATACGTCTCCTCCTCTTCTTAAACGACTGTTATACTATTTACCCTGAGTAACTCCTCAGGTGCCTGATTCCTCGTCGCCTGCGGCGGCTCGCGCCTTTATTCCTGCGGGCCTGGCAGCCCGCGGGCTGCCAGGCCCGCAGGAATAACCCTCTTGCGAACCACCGCAGGTGGTGAGGAGTCCTGAGGAGTTACTATCCTGAACAGAAAAAGAGACCCAGGTGTGTCGCCTGGGTCTCTGCTGCATTGACTTTGTGCTGCTTTCACCTTTTTTTCAGGTGAGTGCTGCTTGTGTGCTTGCAGAGGACAGCGACACCTTACCAGGTGCCATCACCATATGGTGAGGCATCTCGTAACGAAAGGTAAGCATGCTGGCAATCCATGATGGGTGCTTACGTCTCAAGGTGTTCCTGCCCTTCCAAAGAGTGTGGATAAAGTATGAACCATCATTACGATGGTATGTAATAGTGTACCTGTACTGCTTGCGATGTGTCAAGTTAAACAAGCCGGGACACGAGGTTCAGAAACGGTTCTTGCTTTAACTGAACCAGTGAACTATAATGATTTCACAGAAACCGATATGGTTTCTGAGATTCACAGAAACCGATATGGTTTCTGAGATTCGTATTCAGAGACGGGTATGGATTCTCTTTGAGAATGTAGATGATAACTCCCTTTTCCGGGACTTCATTCGAGCCTTCCAACTTAGTTGAGCTCCTGCGTTGGAGAGCACACTACCAGCCTGATCGGCTGGTCTTTACCTTCCTGAAGGATGGGGAAAACGAAGATGCTCATCTAACCTTTGCAGAGCTGGATCAGAGGGCACGGGCTATCGCGGCGCGGCTACAGCGTCCAGGAGCGGAGGGGGGGAGAGCGCTCCTCGTCTATCCCCCAGGACTGGAGTTCGTCGCCGGATTCTTCGGCTGCCTCTACGCCGGGGTCGTTGCCATCCCGGTTCCCCCACCCCACCCGGCTCGACTGGACAGAACCCTACCACGGCTGCGTGCCATCATCAGGGATGCTCAACCGGGAGCGGCACTGACCTCCTCAGCACTCTTTTCTCTAGTCGAGCCTATCTTCCCGCAAGTTCCGGACTTGCAGGCATTACCGTGGCTGGCAACCGATACAATTGCCGGCAGTATGGCAGAACAGTGGCGGCAACCCACCCTGAACGATGCTTCCCTGGCGCTTTTCCAGTACACCTCAGGCTCAACAGCCACGCCTAGAGGTGTGATGCTCACTCATAGTAACTTGCTACATAACTTAGCCATGATTCAACATGGTTTCGGGTTGACTTCTGAGACCCGGGCCCTCTTCTGGCTACCGCACTACCACGATATGGGGCTTATTGGAGGATCCATGGAGCCCCTTTACTGTGGGGGCTTGATGATGTTCATGTCCCCGGCAACCATTTTGCAACGTCCCTTCCGTTGGCTGCAAGCCATCTCACGCAATCGGATCACCTGCAGTGGCGGGCCGAATTTCATTTATGATCTGTGTGCCCGCAAGATCACGGCTGAGCAGCGCTCGACCCTCGACCTGAGCAGTTGGGACCTGGCCTTTAACGGCGCGGAGCCTGTGCGCCGGGAAGTCCTGGAGCGGTTCGCAGAAACCTTTGCGCCGTGTGGCTTCAGGCGGGAGGCTTTTTCCCCCTGCTATGGATTGGCAGAGGCAACTTTAGTGGTTTCCTGCGGCTTGCAAGCAGTTCCCCCTGTTGTGTTTACTGTTCAGAGCGCAGCACTCGGGCATAACCAGGTGGTTGCTGTTTCCGAGGAGAGTGAAGGTACCCAGACGTTCGTGGGCTGTGGTCAGAGCCTGGGAGAGCAGAAGATTGTTATCGTTCACCCCGAAACCTTGAGCAGGTGTTTGCCTGATGAAGTGGGTGAAATCTGGATCTCAGGCCCTAATATTGCCCAGGGGTACTTGAACCGGCCCGAGGATACAAATCAGACCTTTCGAGCATACCTGAAGGATACGGGGGAAGGTCCGTTTCTGCGCACCGGGGACCTTGGCTTTCTAAAGGATGGCGAACTTTTCGTCACCGGGCGTCTTAAGGACCTGATCATCATCGATGGCTATAACTATTATCCTCAAGATATCGAACTGACCGTGGAACAGAGCCACCCATCATTACGCCAGGGATGTTGCGCAGCGTTTTCGGTCGGCGTCGGTGGTGAAGAACGCCTGGTAATCGTAGCCGAGGTGGAACGTTATCACCAGGTGAAGCGCGACCAGCGGCTGGATACGGAAGCGATAGTGCAGTCCATCAGGCGGGCTGTAGCGAAATATCACGAGTTGGGAGTCCATGCTGTGTTGCCGCTTAAACCCGGTGCCATCCCCAAAACTTCCAGCGGCAAGGTTCAGCGCCATGCCTGCCGGGCTAATTTTCTCAGTGGAAGCCTGGATGCGATATAAGGAGTGAGCGATGCTAGAGGGCTCCACAGACAACGGGCCAGGTACGAATTCAGGAGCAAACACAGGCGGCAGGGAAACAGATACCCAGAGGAAGATACCTTCTACCAAAGCCATTCAGGACTGGTTGGTCACCCAACTCTCTCGCCTTCTGGAAGTTGAGCCTCAAGATCTGGATATCCGAGAGCCATTCACCAATTACGGTCTGAGGTCGGTGGACGCGGTGGGTCTTTCCGGGGACCTGGAGGATTGGCTGGATCGACGGCTTTCGCCCACCCTGGCCTATGACTACCCCACAATTGAAAGCCTGGCACGCCATCTGGCTGGGAAATCAGAGGTTTTAGAGTCAACCGGCATGAACCGGGAGACTGAAACAGAACCCATTGCTATCGTCGGCATAGGCTGTCGCTTTCCCGGGGCCAAAGACCCCGAAGCATTCTGGCAACTCCTGCACGATGGTGTAGAGGCTATCTCTGAGGTTCCAGCTGACCGCTGGGATATCAATGCCTTCTATGATGCAAATCCAGGTATACCTGGAAAAATGAGCACGCGCTGGGGAGGTTTTTTGGAGCGCGTGGACCTGTTTGACCCACACTTCTTTGGTATTTTTCCCCGGGAAGCAGGCCGCATGGATCCCCAGCAGCGACTATTGTTGGAAGTGGCATGGGAAGCCCTCGAGGATGCGGGGCAGGCGCCACAGCGGCTCGCAGGCAGCCGGACCGGGGTATTCATTGGGATCAGCAGCAGTGACTATTCTCAGCTCCAGATTCGCCACGGTAACTACCCATTCGACATTGATGCTTATGCCGGAACGGGGAATGCCCACAGCGTTGCGGCCAACCGCCTATCCTACCTGCTCGACCTGCGCGGGCCCAGCCTGGCGCTGGATACCGCGTGTTCATCATCCCTTGTCGCGATGCACCTTGCCTGTCAGAGCCTGCTGAGCGGGGAGTCTACTCTGGCGCTGGCCGGAGGCGTTAATGTAATCCTATTCCCCGGAGTAACGATTTCCTTCTCGCAGGCGCGGATGATGGCAGCAGATGGCCGCTGCAAGACCTTTGACGCCAGGGCTGATGGCTATGTACGCGGCGAGGGCTGTGGCATTGTGGTTCTCAAGGTACGGCCCTGGGCGACCCAATCGAGGTCCAGGCCATAGCGGCGGTACTGGGAGAAGCGCGTTCTGGAGATCAATCCTGCGTTCTCGGTTCAGTCAAGGCCAATATCGGCCATTTAGAAGCTGCCGCTGGAGTGGCCAGTCTGATCAAGGTGTTGCTCTGCCTCAAATACGGGGAGATTGCCGCCCAGCCCAATTTTGAGAAGTTAAACCCGCATA
>WNGK01008065.1_pt1 | contig 10968 bp, 32 predicted proteins | sample 5400601 | NCBI WGS metagenome assembly WNGK01 (sample SAMN13153376, study PRJNA577476) | soil metagenome | isolation source: 60 cm soil or saprolite under Garry oak tree replicate 1 | place: USA:California | collected 2016-06-15
CGCACTCGGCCACCACCGGCAAGCAGTGCATCGCCGCCGCCTTTGGTAATCAGGGGGGCGCTAAGGGTGCGATTGGAAGCTGGATCGTACTGGCCGAGTGGCGAGATGGCGAAATCAAACACATGGGCCTTGCGCGGATCGATGGCAAGAAGATCAAGGCCGACACGTTTTATGTGCTCAAGGGCGGCAAGTTTACGGAGGCGTCATGAACGACAAATCAGCACTGGCGCTTGCGCCAGCAGAGCAGACGGCGATTACGCCGATGAGCATGATACAGGCCGCGTTTCAGTCGGCGATTGAGCGTGGGGCCGGCCTTGAAGTGGTGGACCGCATCCTTGCACAGCAGCGCGAGATGATCGAATACCAAGACCGCGTTGCATTCCAAGCGGCTCTTCGCCGTATTCAAGACGGCCTAAAACCTATTGCTAAGTTGGGCTGGAATCCTGACACAAAAAGCAAGTTTGCGACCGCCGAATCTATCGACAGCGCAATCGAAAAACTGCTCGCAGTTGAGCGTATGACGCTTTCCTTTGAGCCGCGCCCATCGGATAAGCCGGACATGGTTTTCATTGTCGGCATTCTTTCTTTGGGCGCCTATTCGAAGGAGTATCCGCTAGAGATGCCCGCAGACGGGAAGGGCGCGAAGGGTGGCGGCGTCATGTCGCGCACTCATGCGACTGGTAGCGCCATAACTTATGGAAAGCGCTATCTCAAAAACATGATTTTCGATCTGCGCTTCAAGGAGAAGGACGACGACGGCAATGGGGCAGAAGGCAACAGGGGAAAACTGGGCGAAAGAGAATATATCTCGCTCATGCAAAACATTGAGAACGCCAACAATGGACAGGAGTTGACGCGCTTTTACCTGCAGGGCATCAAGGACGCCGGCGTCGTTGGTGATCGTGAAGCCATCCTCGAATTTGAGAATGCCGCCAACAAGAGAAAGCGGGAGTTGCGATGAAACTTCCGGATTTTCTTGAGATTTGGTTGCGGTTGAAGTTGGACCGCGTTCTCGCTTGGGTTGAACTACGTGCCGAAGAGATGCGGAAGTGGGGTGCTCAATGAACGTCATAGATTGCGTGCAGGGTTCCGCTGAGTGGCTCCAAGCCCGCACAGGGCGCGTCACTGCCTCATGCATGGCCGATGTTATCTCTGTGCTCAAGAAGGGTGGCGAGTCTGCCGCCCGAGCCAACTACAAAACGCAGATCGTCGCCGAGATGCTTACTGGCACGGCCGCTGAGAGTTTCGTCAGCGCCGAGATGATCCACGGCACAGAACAAGAACCCTTGGCGCGCAATATGTACGCGATGCGCCACGGCGTCTTCGTCGACCAGGTGGGCTTCGTTATCCACCCGACCATTGAGCGGTCCGGCAGCAGCCCTGATGGGCTCGTGAACCATGATGGTCTGATTGAGATCAAGTGCCCCAAGACGACAACGCATATCCGCTGGGCCCTTGAAGGCGTGGTGCCCGTCGAGCATGAGCCACAGATGCACTTTCAGATGGCCTGCACGGGGCGCAAGTGGTGCGACTTTGTGAGCTTCGACCCGCGGCTGCCTGCCAGTATGCAGATTTTCGTGAAGCGCTTGGAGCGCAATAACGAAGTAATCGCTGGGCTCAATGCCGCTGTCGAGCAGTTCCTCTGCGAAGTGGATCTGATGATCGATCGCCTGAAGGCTCAATTCCCGCCGCTGGAGCAGGTCGCCATGAACGAAGAGGGCCTAGGCATGTGCGGCATCACCGATGAAGATATTCGCGCCGTAGACCCTATGTGGCGGCGCGCAGTGGAGGCAAGCTAATGCAATCAGAGACATATCCAGAGGGCCTTTTCGGCGGCGAGCGACTAGCAAACTGCGCCGATAAGCCGGTTCGGCACGAAGGCCGCGTGGTATGGGTCAGGACGATGCTGGGCGGGGTATTTATGATCGACACCCCCGAGCAGCCCATCCCTATCGCATTTCGCGCCGATTGCGAGGGCCGGAAGCTGCCCAAGGTCGGCCAGCGAGTCACGTTCCGCCTGGTAGGCAACAGGCCCACAGCCGTCGAAGTCGAGATCGTGAAATAGAGGGTTGCCCGTGGGTAGGATTCGCACAATCAAGCCGGAGTTTCCGCAGTCGGAATCGATCGGTCGGCTATCAAGAGATGCGCGCCTTTTGTTCATTCAACTGTGGACTCTTGCGGATGATGAAGGGAGGCTTCGCGGGGCCTCGCGAATGCTCGCGAGCCTTCTCTACCCCTACGATCCGGACGTTTCAAGCCTGATTGATGGATGGCTGGAGGAATTAGAGCGTGAAGAGCACATACGCCGCTACTCCACCGACGCCCATTCATACATTGAAGTCCTTAACTTCTTGGAACACCAGAAGATAGACCGCCCAAGCAAGTCCAAGCTACCAGCATTCGCGAGGATTCGCGAGGATTCGACGAAAGCTCGCGAGGATTCACCCCCGGATCAAGGAAGGGATCAAGGAAGGGATCAAGGAGAAGACGCGCCCCCTCTCGAGCCACCATCTGCACAGCCACCTTCCGATGCAGGCGAAGAGATCATGGCCGGGAACTGGCTCGTGGAAGAACTCGGCATACCGGCAGATTTCGGCACGCGGAACATGGCTGCACAGGCAATCCGGCTACTGGCGAAAGAGGGCGGCACGATCCAGACCGCCGCGGAGTACATCCTTGACGCTGGCAATCGCGCACGAGCTTCCGGTGAAACGATCAATCGATTTTGGTTTTCAGATCAGCGATACAGACCGCAAACAGGAGGCAGCAATGGACCGAGTAAGCCTAGCGCTACTAAACAGCGCGTTGACAACACGATCAGACGAATCGCGGAGAACCTTGAGCGACGGGGAATACGCGGAGTTGGCGGTATTGACGGCACAGATGGCGCAGCGGTACCCGAGTCAGGAGTTGGAACAATCGATCGACGGGTACCAGGCGGACTTCGAACAGTTGGCCCTGAGGTACTCCCTCCGGCAAGTGAGGGACGCGCTCGCGGAACTACGCATTAAGCCCGGTCAGCGGTTCTTTCCGCGCCCCGATGAAGTGGCCGAAGAGATCGAGGACCAGCGCGAACGCCGCACGCAAAACGCAAAGTTGAGCGAGGGAAACAAGTGGCTGAGGGACTGGGACCGGCATGTATGCGAAGTGCTGGCAGAGAGGCGGGAGCGCGATGAAGCAGCAGCGTGAGCAAGAGCAGGAGCGGGTGCCGGATACGCGCACCACGCTTACAGGCTGGAAGTGCAGCGCATGCCACGGCACATGCACCGACTTCGTAGAGCCGAACGATTTCAAGCGGCGTTATTGCCAGCGCCGGACGCAGCAGGGGCATTGCGGCGGCAACATGGTCGAGGTTTATCGCGGGAGTGCAGCATGAGAATTGACGAGATTCGCTTGGATAGTAACGGCGTAATGCTTAGGCCTGGTCGCCGTGATGGGTGTGTGAGGAGGCGAGCTGCGGAGATGGCTCTGCCGGCGGTTAAGCGATGGATGGGCGGAGATACCGGATTCCGTAACGACAAGGGGATCGTCGAGGAACTGATGAAACACATCGGCGGTTACGATGGCTTTCACATAGCTAAGAGCCTCGATGAGCGCGGATGGGGTTCTGATTCTGATCTTGTCGAGATTCTAGATGAAGACTTCATCTGTCAGGCAGAGAAAGAACTCGTCTCTCAGTGGGTGAAGTGTCTCGGGATCAAGTCGCAATTTCCGATAAGCTCTCAGGTCATCTTTCGCGGTGAGACGGGAAGAGTGGTCAAGCATGATGAGGCCCTAGCGCAATATGGCGTCCAGACACCTGACCAAAAGGACGGACGGCATCACGTCTGCAATGCGGAAGAGATTAAGCCGGTATCTATGGAGGCAGCAGTATGACAGTGAAATTGCCTGAATGGGCACGCAAGACAAGGGACGGACGGCCTAGCAAGTTGAGCCGCGCAAATCAGGTCCGCATCCGTATGAACGCATCGCGCATTTCAATTTGCGAGATGGCTAAGCTTCTCGGACTGAGCCGGTCCGTCGTCGCTTACTGGTCGCGGCAGAACGGCATCACGTTTGCGGAATATGTCCAGCCCGAGCGCTATTATCCCGCGCACCGCAAGCCTGTAATGCCCGACACAGCGGCAGTCGATCGTATGTTGCAACTGGCGTCAATCACCCAGCAGGCGAACGCGGAAAGCGAGGCAGCATGAAGCCGCAGAGAATTCAACGCAAGCGCACTAAGGGGTGGCGGATGCCAGCAGGCGCGGTGAGTTGCACGCGTCCTGGCAAGTACGGTAATCCATTCACGGTCAAGCATTGCCTCGAAGCTGGCTATGCAGCCGACAACCTTAATGCAGCGCGGATATGTATTGAGGCGCATCGGGCTTGGATGCTTGGCGAAAAGCACTGGGCCCACGCGATTCCGATGCCAGTGCCTCCAGACCTGTCTGGGTTGCGTGGAAAAGATCTGGCGTGTTGGTGCGCGATCGGAGATCCGTGTCACGTGGATGTGATGTTGGAGATTGCAAACGCACCACTGGAGGCAGCATGAGCGAGCACTTCCACATGCAGGACGAACAACTTGAGCCAGACGAAATGGAAGTACCATTCGGCTTCCACGTCTGGACAGCAGCGGGGCTGGTGATCTGGGCCTTCGCATGCTTCGGAATGTACGAGGCAATCAGCATCGGCATTCGCATGATTAGGGGGTTGAACTAGATGGCAAAGCTGGCAAACGGGCAAGCAAAACAAATCATCGTGGCCATAAATGACGCTGGCTATGCAATTGCAGATGCGGGCGGCAACGCCTCGTCAATCAAAGTGCGTGACATGGAAAAGGCAGGCCGTGCCGCATATGAAGCCGTGAGGCCGATTGTGCTGGCGGAAGCGCTGGCAGAGCCGAGCGACTCAGAGCTGATCGGCTCTGCAATTGACGCTCTCACTAACTGGAGCTTCGAAGAAGGCCGGGACTATGACCGCGTTCGGCGCATCTTTGCCAACCGCCTCGCCCGCCTAACCGCGCCCCCGCTAGATCCGGCTGTGGAGGTGCGCCCATGAGCCACGTCATCATCACCGAAGCACAGATCGAAGCATGGGCGAGCGCGGTCGGCATCGCGGCTGCTCCGCGGGACACGGATGCTTGCTGCTGCGAGAACGGGCATGAGCCGGTGAACGGGTTCGTGTTCACTAATGCCGGCTGCATTTTTCACGGCATCAAGTCAGCAGTGGTCGCACGCAAGGCCGCGGAGCCGGCAGAGGGTGTCACGCGCGAGCGGACGAAGTGGCGCGGAGGTGCGGAGTGACCGCGCCCGTGCACATACCGCGAGGGCAGCAATACTTCTGCCTCGATTGCGAAGCGGTAACGAACCTCTCGCACATCTGCCCTAGCTGCGCATCGCTGGCCCTGGTTGCGCTGGCGAAGTGGCTCAATCGGGAAGTGGAGGAAGTGACATGCTGATCGGTAGCGATTTCATCATCGTCAAGGCCGCGCATGATTGCCATTGCAGCGAGTGCGGCAAGCGCATCCGCAAAGGGGAAGGGTGCCTTGTGTCTGTGCGGATGGGCAAGGTGCAAAAGCGCGTCTGCTCTGAGGAGTGCAGGCTCATATTCGACGATGCCTATTGGCAGCAACGGGCGCGGGAAAGGAAGCGCGCATGAGCGAGACAAGCACACCAAAGCGATTGAGCCCTGGCGAAGAGGCATTTGCGCTGCATTGCCGAGTAGAGGGGATCTCCTATTGCCGCGAGTGGCGATTCCATCCTGATCGCAAATGGCGCTTTGACTTTGCGTTTCTCAAGCCGATGATCGCCATCGAGATTGAAGGCGGCACAGGAACCTATGGCCGCCATCAGCGTCCCGGTGGGTTCAAATCCGACTGTGAGAAATACAACGCCGCGGCGAAACTCGGTTGGCGAGTTCTCCGCTATACGACGGGCATGGTGATGGCAGGGGATGCAATCAACGACGTAATGGAAGCGCTGGAGGCGGTGCGATGAGCGATTTCGTTTTGGAACCTTGGCGAAATATGAATCCGCCGACACCACCATGCCCCACTTGCGCAGAGAACATCAAGGCGCGGCTGAAGGCCGAACGCGATCTGGCCAAGGAAGCGGAGCAGATCGACACATTGATTCGCAGGCATGTGCTGAAGGAGCGCGACGGCAAATGATTATCTGGGTGATTGAGCGAAGCATTGAGGGTGGGGCGCCTTGGATGCCAGTATCCGCGCTTGGCTTTAAGGTCAAGCGCTCGACGGCAGAGAAGTTAGCACGAGAGAACAATGCATACCACGCCAAATGCCCTATTCCTGTCTGCAATTGGCGCGATAGGGCAGCAGCATATGAGCCGTTAGATTGGAAGGCTGCCCTATGATGCATCTCGTTCTCTTCCTCGCCCTCGCTACCAAGGAGCCGAAGCCGCAAGTGGATGCACCGGCGCGGCTGGTAAGCATCCGCGTGCAGCCCGATGCGTTCAACCGCGCGCACGATGAGGCTGAGTTGATGCGCCTGCTGCTGGAGGACTTTCGCAACATGGACGAGAAGCGCAGCCGCGTGGATCTGCAACTGAGGCGAAGGATTGACGTGCTGATGAAGCGGATTGGGAAGGAATATTGATGAAGCCATATTACGAGCATGCGGGCATAACGATCTACCACGCGGCCTTTGATGCTGTAGCTGCTGGCGATTGTGACTTGGTGTTAGCGGACCCAATGTACGGGAGCAACGCCAACACGAGCGGGAAAACTTCCCAGCGTGGCGATAGAACGTTTAAAGGCTGCCGCCTCGAGGGAAAAGATTGGAACCTTGTAGCGCTTGATTCCGCGCCGTTCGATCCTCTCCCGCTAATGAACTACCGAGAGGCTGTCATTTGGGGAGCCAATCATTTCTGTTCGCGGCTCCCCGATGCTTCCAAGTGGATCGTTTGGGATAAGCGGACAGGTGGAAATAGCGACGACAACGCGGACTGCGAGATGGCATGGACTAGCCTATCAGGCCCCGCACGACTCTATAGCCATCTTTGGCGCGGATGGATCAGGGCCGGCGAAGAGAACATTTCTTGCTCGGGCGGAAAACTGCATCCATTTCAAAAGCCGGTCGCATTGATGCGCTTTGTGCTGTCCCTCTCAAAGACTAGCGGCAAGATCGTAGTGCCGTATATGGGCAGCGGGCCGGAACTGGTAGCCGCCAAGGAGATCGGTCGTCCTGCGGTTGCCTTCGAAATTGAGGAGCGCTTTTGTGAAGTAGCCGCCAAGCGCCTCAGCCAAGAAGTACTCGACTTCAATGAAGCAACTGAAAGGACTGCATGAAGATTCCCCGCATTCTCTCACTCCTGGCTTTGGCACTCGCCATCGCCGCGCCCTCACTTGCACAAGACACCAAGGTTGAACTCAACATTGGCGCGTTCGGCTACTCTTGCGGCCGCATCACCACAGTCGAATCATGTTACGGAATTCCAGCCGCATTCGTCGATGCAGACGGTGTGCCAATCAGCAGCACAAAGATATGGCTGGATGCGCCCGGCTTCGTGCAAGTAGCCGGCCAAGACTACCCCATCACAAGCTCATTCCAGCCGCTCATCACCGGCGCAGGGCAGTACACGCTTGCATATAGCTTCGGGGCAAGGAGCAGCATCACGCTCACATACAAGACGGTGTATTCGACAGGCGGGGGTGGTCGCATCGGTGGTGCTGGCTGGCGTTGGATTCTGGTCAGCGGCGATTTGGATTTCGAGGAGTAACAAGTTTGCGCGGGCGGCATTGCACTGTCGCTAGTGGCCGGAGGGTCCATCGCAGCCTAACCCGGCCCCGCGCAATTCAACCAATTAACCGGCGACAGGAGTTGTCGCGGAGGAAAAGCAATGCAGAAGGTTTATCTTCGCAAAATGCCTGACACATGGCGCTGGTGGTACTTGGCTTATGGGGAGCGCCAATTCTTCAAGCGCTTTCGCCACAGCGGATGGATTTGCCTTCATCTCGGTTGGATGCGACGCTTCTGGAACGGCGGGAGCCCCAAAGACGCAATGCCGGATATGTCATCGTACTAGTCACAACCTGCCCCGTGGGCGACTGCGGGGCGCAACCAAAGGAGGCGGATATGCACGATTGCCCAGATTGCGGAATCGGATGCCATTGCAACGGGGATATAGATGACCTGTTGCTGAACGATGACGACGACGTGGACCGCTGTAATCATTGCCCACTTGATTCTGAGGATGATGACTACGATCCTGGCGACGATGAAGACTACCTAACCGCGCACTAGGGCGCAACAGCATGGAGGCGGAAGTGAGCGAAATCAAGCGTTGGACCCTGAAGGGGACAGGCGCATGTTTATTAGGCGACAAGAGCGGCGAGTGGTGCTATTACGCTCACCATGCGGCGGAACTCTCGCGGGCAGAGGCGCAGATAGCGGCGCTGAGGGAAGCGCTGAGCAACGTAGATGAATGGTTTGAGACACTGCAAGGCACCGATACGAATGATCCACTGTGGATGATGCGCAAGATGGCACACGAGCGGCCTAGACGGGTCATTGCTGCCGCCCTCGCACAGCCCGCGAAGGAGGAAAAGGGATGAAAGTTGAACACAAGCTCTGTCGTTATTGTGGGCAGCCGATGAAGCCGAAAGGCGCGAAAAAGCGCCAGCGGCTGAGTGCGCCGGTAGGCGACATGGAGAGATGGGAGGCCGAGAATGGATGAATGGATCAGCGTTGATGATAAGTTGCCGGAGGTTGGCGAGCATGTTTTAGCTATCGCAGCGCGGACCTTTGGCGCTAGCTGTCATTACACGGTATACCGCACTGAAACTGGTGATTGGTTTTGGCGAGACAGCCACACCGGAGCAGCAGTAGGATGGTTTACTCACTGGATGCCACTCCCTGCACCACCGGAGGACAAGCCATGAGCGACGAAGAGTATGTGCTAGCGAAATGGGATCGGGTCGAAGAGTGCCCCCGCACGGATGGGACACATCTAACGTGGCGCATATCGTTAGGCGGGTGGGGCTTCACAAAAGCATCCATCCCTGATAATTGGGCCAGATCAAAAGCCGAAGCATGGTCCGCGGCCGCCGAGTTCACCCGCGATCGGCTTGAGCAGATCAGGCAGGTACGGGAAGAGATTGCGATGCTAGCAGGAAAACTGCTTCTTGAGGATAAGGATATGGCAGCAATGCGGCGCGTCCTCGATCGAGAGAACGCTGAACTGGCCAAGCTGACCGCAGGCATGAAGCCATGAGCGACCGCGACGTAGCCGCCCTCTGGCTGGCAGTAGCAGCCATTGCAGCGAACCTGGCCGCGATGGGATACGTGGCCAAACCGCAGAAGGCGCAAGGATGAAACACATATACGTCCCTGTGCCCGGCGTCACGCTGGAGAGCATGAAGAACGTGAGGCGCTTGCCGCCCAAGCAGTTCAAGATCAGCGGGGCATGTGCGCGGGGCGAGCATCACCGCTGTCATTCAAAGCCTGAGAATTGCCATTGCGGATGCGGGCATGTGTTCTCCAAGGCGAAAAAATAGGGGGAAGCTTTTTGAGCCTCCCCTAACCGTGCCTTGTCGCGGCTTGAATACCGCGTTCTCCCTGTTATGAGAGGTCGTTAAGCCGCGACAGGTGGACCTTCCAGCGCATTCAGGAAGGCGACCAGCGCATCGTTTGCGGCTTGGAGCTTGGCGCCCGTAGGCGCGGGTAACTTGTTCGCTTCGGCAAATGCGATCACCTGGGGCGTCATCGAGCCGAGCACCATCGCAGCCTTCTGCGCGCCAGAACCATCAGCAGCGCCGGCAGCTGCAGCAAGCGCCTGAGCCTTGAAAATCTCCATCGTCCATGTGCTGATGAGTGGGTCGAGCGCCGCCAGTGCTGGATTGAAGGCATGCGCGACGGTTTCTCCGAGCACTTCAGCGGCAACGATGCCAGCCTGAGCCTTGGGGGTGCCGAGCCACTTGAACACATCGACAAACTTGGAGCCGAAGCTCTGCAGGAACGAGTTGTGCGGTGCGGGTGCTGGAGTTATGGGAACGGTGACCATGCTGTTTACCTCACTTGGTATCGCTGTCGGTGGTGACGGTTGATTTGATGATGTTGGCGGTGGCATCGGAATGGCCCTTGAAGGCTCCAATGGCTCCGCTGATAAGACAGAAGGCTGCGAGGGATACGTCGTGACGGGTGGCTTCTGACGCGCCAGGAGCGAAAAGAAGGGTAGTTTCAAGACAAACTCCCATAGCTGCGATCACGACCGCCCAAAAGGGTTCCGGTGGCCTCATACTCGCGTATCCCTCCCGCACTTGCATGGAAAATCGTAGTTAATGGTCGGGTCGCTGCAAATAGGGCACTCCCGCTTCTTCGCACGAGGCGCAATCACGGTCACATACACCATGCCGAGTGCTCCACAAGCAGCGATAATGACGAGAAAGACGCTCATGATTGCTGCTCCTATGATAGCCCCGAAGTTACTAAGTCGAGCAGTTATTTTGCGTAGTCTTTGCGTGGCCCGTCATCGCCGCGGTACTCCGCATAGTATGCAGGCGTTGGCGGGTTAGTGGGCGCTGGCTTGGGGCTTCCAGTTGGGTCTGAGCCGGGCGGTGTGTAGGGCGTATTCCTCATCTGTTATCCCTCGCTTGGTAGGTTGGCGGCAGTGATGTGGCGCCGGGGATGGCGGAAGACTTGCTGAGCCCTTTGACCGATACCATGACGGCGAGATAAGCCGCGATCATGATCAGAAGCGCGATGATGATATTGAGCCGGTCGCGGTTCTCTTTGTGCTGCTTGTCGCGCTCCTTCTCAGCGCCTTTGAAGTTGTCCATGAACCCGTTGACCTCTTCCATGAATCCCTCTCTCCCGCTCCCGTATAGGTCGGCATCCACGCGGATCATGAACGCTTCCCCTTGCGCTCTCCGCTCATCCGCCGATCCTCTGAATATCAAGTTGCCCATTGGCCCAGTTCCCCTCTTGGTGCAGCGTTGTAATCTATCGTGCTTTACGGATGCAGTTGGAA
>WNGK01024705.1_pt1 | contig 10967 bp, 3 predicted proteins | sample 5400601 | NCBI WGS metagenome assembly WNGK01 (sample SAMN13153376, study PRJNA577476) | soil metagenome | isolation source: 60 cm soil or saprolite under Garry oak tree replicate 1 | place: USA:California | collected 2016-06-15
GGAGCCGGTGCCGTCGGCGCTGCCAATCACCCAGCGCTCCCGGCGAGCGTGGTCACCACGCCGCCCAAGGTGACCTTGCGGATGGTGCTGTTGTTGGAGTCCGCGACGTAGACGTTCCCGGACCCGTCCACGGCCACGCCGCTGGGCAAGTTGAACCGCGCGGCGGCGCCGGTGCCATCGGCGCTGCCAGTCTGCCCGGCGCTCCCGGCGATCGTGGTCACCACGCCGGACGGGGTGATCTTACGGATGGTGTCGTTGCTGCTGTCCGCGACGTAGACGTTTCCGGACCCATCCACGGCCACGCCGTGCGGCCAGTTGAACCGCGCGGCGGAGCCCGTGCCATCGGCGCTGCCCGACGTCCCAGCGGCCCCGGCGAGCGTGGTCACCGCGCCGGCCGGAGTGACCTTTCGGATGGTGTTGTTGCCGGTGTCCGCGACGTAGACGTTCCCGGACCCGTCCACAGCCACGCCGCTGGGCAAGTTGAACCGCGCGGCGGAGCCGGTACCTTCGGCGCTGCCATAGCCTGAAGGCACACCAGCGAGGACGGCGAGGGTACCGGCAGCCGAGGTGAGGGCGTTGGTGCCAGTGCCCTCGATCCGCGTATGGCTCGGCGCGGTTGCGTTGCTTCCGCAGGCAACTGCGAGCAGCCCCAGTAGAACAAGCGAGGCTGTACTCCGAATGGACCCATGTCGTCGCATGAATTCTCCCCGCTTCGATATTCCATACACCCTACGTGAGTACCGCGGTCGAGGAAGCTTCGGGCTTGCTCTACGCCTACGACGGACCGCGCCCGCGAGAAGCCATCCGACGAGGCTCATCATGCCTCCAGGCCCCTGACTGCAACCGCCGGATTTCGAACCGGACGAAGCTGTCGTCGTAACCGTGACCGTCGCTGTGGCCGATGCGCCGTTGGAATCGGTCACCTTGACCGTGTCGGTCACTCCTCCCGTGCTGCCGGCGGTGTACCCACCCGCGGACGTGATCGAGCCGCCCGAGTTGTTGGTCGACAGAGACCAGGTATACCCACCGCTGCCGCCCGACGCGCCGAAGTTGATGGTGCTCCTCGGGCGCGTGCTCGTCGTCGTGGGGGTGATCGATACTCCCGCCGTAACGCTCACGTTCCGCGTGGCCAGGTTGCCGAGCGAGTCGACCACTTCAACGACGTCGGTGACACCGCCGGTCGATCCGGCTGTGTAGACGCCGCCGTAACTGATGGTGCCGCCGGACGGGCTCGCGGTGAGCGACCAGACGAATCCGGTTCCGCTGCCCCCGCTTGCGGTGAAGGTGAGGCTTCCCTTGGGAGGCGTAGAAGCCGTTGCAGGCGAGATGCTGACGTCGGCGGCAACTGTTACGCTCCGCGTGGCCACGTTCCCGAGCGAGTCGACTACTTGGACGATGTCGGTAACGCCACCGGTCGGTCCGGCTGTGTAGTCGCCGCCGAAGCCTATGGTGCCGCCGGACGGGCCCGCAGTGAGCGACCAGATGAATCCGATTCCGCTGCCACCGCTGGCGGTGAGGGTGAGGCTTCCTTTGGGAGGCGTAGAAACCATTGCAGGAGAGATGCTCACGCCGGCGGTGACCGTTATGCTCTGCGTGGCCACGTTCCCGGCCGAGTCCACCACCTGGACGACGTCAGTGACGCCGCCGGTCAAGCCGGCTCTGTAGACGCCGCCGGAGCTGATGATGCTACCCGACGGGCTCGCGGCGAGCGACCAGACGAGTCCGGCGCCACTGCCGCCCGTCGCGCCGAAGTTGATTGCGCCATTCGGAGGTGTGCTTGTGGTCGCGGAGGTGATCGAGATCTTAGTAGTGATCGTCACGCTTCTCGTCGCCACGTTGCCGAGGGAGTCCGTGACTTGCACCACATCAGTGACACCGTCCGTCATCCCGGCTGTGTACGTGCCGTTCGATGCGTTGATGCTGGCTCCTGAAGCATTGCTCGCGAGCGACCAGGCATACGCCCCGCTTCCGCCACTTGCAGTGAATGTCTGGCGACCTCCAGTCGCAAGCATCGAGGTTCCGGGCGAGATGGTCAGGGCCGTAATCGTAACCGTCGCGGTCGCTGATGCTCCGTTCGAATCGATCACCTTTACAATGTCGTTCACGCCCCCGGTGTTGCCGGCGACATATGCGCCACTCGACGCGTTGATACTGGCTCCCGAGGCGTCGGTGGCTAGCGACCAAGTGAATCCTGTTCCGCTTCCACCCGAGGCAGTGAAGGTCTGAGTAGCCCTGGATGTTATGGTTACGGACGCCGGTGAGATGACAATCGGCGGTAACATTGTGAACGGCTTCGCGACGCTCGTCGCGCCTGATACACTCACCGAGACCCAGTACGGCCCGGCGGGCAAGCTCGCCGGAACCGTAGCGGTCAGGGATGTCGCGTCGAAGGCGTTGACGGTTGCGAAGGTGACGGCGCCGCTGTCCGCTGCTCGCAACTGAACGAGCGGGAAGTTTGTGGCACAGGACTGCGTAGTGAAGAGCGACCCGAACAGATTCAGTGAATTGCCGGGTGCAGTCCAGCCCGGCGCCACCGATATAACTGGTGTCCATTCCAGTTGGGCCCCGCGCCCTTCGTCGTACAACTCCGTGCTGGCAAGATAGCTCCCGCCATAGCCCCCGGCGACAAGCACATCCCCCCAAGAGAGGAGCGTCGCCGTATGGAGTCCGCGTGCCGTCGCGAGCGACCCCGTGACGCTCCAGGTCCCCACCGCCGGGTCATATAGCTCCGTGCTGGCGAGATAGCTCCCACTATACCCCCCCACGACGAGCACCTTCCCCGACGGGAGGAGCGTCGCCGTGTGGCGTTCACGCCCGGTCGCGAGCGACCCCGTGGTGCTCCAGGTCCCGGCCGCCGGATCGTATAGCTCCGCGGTGTTGAGCCAAGCGGAGCTGCCGCCGAAGCCCCCTACGACAAGCACTTTCCCCGATGGAAGGAGCGTCGCCGTGTGGTAGGCGCGGTCCAGCAGGAGTGACCCTGTGGCGCTCCAGGTCCCCACGGTCGGGTCGTATACCTCCGCGCTAACAAAAAAGGGAGTGGTGCCGGCCTGCCCCCCCGCGACGAGAACCTTCCCCGAGGAGAGCAGGGTAGCAGTGTGGTGATCGCGTGCCGTCGCGAGCGACCCTGTTGTGCTCCAGGTCCACGTCGCCGGGTCGTACACCTCCGCGCTAGCGAGATAGGCGCTGACGTGGGAGCCCCCCGCGACGAGCACCTTCCCCGAGGGGAGGAGCGTCGCCGTGTGGCTGTCGCGTGCCGCCGCGAGCGACCCCGTGATGCTCCAGGCCCCAGTCGCCGGGTCGTACACCTCCGCGCTGGCGACAGAAGTGTTATTGCCTCCCGCAACGAGAACCTTCCCCGAGGGGAGCAAGGTAGCGGTGTGGTGAGCGCGTGCCGTCGCGAGCGAGCCTGTGGTGCTCCACGTTCCTAGTGGATCGTACAACTCCGCGCTGGTGAGATAGTTCGAGCCAACACCTCCCACCACGAGCACCTTCCCCGAGGGCAGGAGTGTCGCCGTGTGGAATTCGCGTGCCGTCCAGAGCCACCCAGTGGCACTCCAAGTCCCCGCCGCCGGGTCATACTGCTCCGCGCTGGCAAGATAGTTACTCCAGCCAAGGCCCCCCATCGCGAGAACCTTCCCTGAAGGCAACAGCGTCGCGGTGTGCCAGTAGCGCGCCGTCGCGAATGACGCGCTGGCGCTCCAGGTCCCCGTCGCCGGGTCGTACACCTCCGCACCATCAACAGGAGCGTAATCACCATTGCTCCCCGTAACTCCTCCCGCGACGAGCACCTTACCCGAGGCGAGAAGGGTTGCGCTGTGCAGTTGGCGTGCCTTTACAAGAGATCCTGTAGCGCTCCAGGTCCCAGCCGCCGGGTCGTACAGCTCCGCGGTGCCCACCTGAACGCCGCCACTGTAACCGCCCGCGACAAGAACCTTACCCGAGGGCAGAAGTGTCGCCGTGTGCTCATGACGACTCGTCGCGAGCGGTGCCGTGATACTCCAAGTACCTGCTGCTGGGTCGTACAGCTCCGAGCTGTCGAGATACGCGGCGCCGTTGTAGCCCCCCGCGACGAGAACCTTCCCCGAAGTGAGAAGCGTTGCCGTGTGGTACTCGCGTGCCGTCGCAAGCGATCCCGTGGAACTCCAGGTCCCCGCTACCGGGTCATACACTTCCGCGCTAGCGAGCCAGCTGGTATCGGTGCCACCAACAACGAGAACCTTCCCCGAGGGCAGGGGCGTTGCGGTGTGGCTGCTCCGTGCTGTAGCGAGCGAACCCGTCGTGCTCCAAGTCCCCATCGCTGGGTCGTACAGTTCCGCGCTGGCGAGTGCGCCACTGCTGGAGCCTCCGGCGACGAGCACCTTTCCCGAGGGAAGGAGCGTCGCCGTGTGGCTAGAGCGTGCCCTTGTGAGTGACCCGGTGGCGCTCCAGGTCCCCGTCGCCGGGTCGTAGAGCTCCGCGCTGCCGAGAGTACTGGGCGCATATGTTATGCCGCTCCACCCCCCGGCGACGAGCACCTTACCCGAGAGAAGGAGTGTCCCAGTATGCCCTGCTCGCGCTGTCGCCATGTGTCCAACTGTTGTCCAGACCGGATCAACTAGAGCCGCCCCGCGCGCACTAGTGTGCAGCGCGATGACCTGCCCTTGCACGCGAAGCCATGCGCGCGCCTCCGTGCCATTCGCCAAGTAGGCACGTGGGGCCGTCACTCGCGCCCGGGCCATGCCGGCTGGGTCCGTCACCAGGACCGCATTCCCGTCCTGCCGCAGCCCGGCGCCCATCACCTCCCATTCAGCTACCGGCCCAACTCCGGCATTGTCGACCTGTATCCACTCCTCGACCCCCTCGTCTGTAACCATCCAGAACGAGCTCCCGTTCGCTCGGCGATACGCAAGCGCGCCGCCCGCCGGACGGACAGCGCCCACGAGCCCGCGCTCCTTCACCTCGATGGAGATGCCGCCGGGGAGCGTCATCTTCGCTGCGTCGGACCCGTGCTCCGGCAGCTGGAGTCGCAGCCCACCTCGTCGCGTCAGCGACGCCTTCCGTTGCGCAGCCTGCGGGTACAGGGCCGTGAGTTGCGCCGCGTCGTTGCGGGCGCAACCCGAAAGCAAAAACACGAGAGCGATCGCAACCGTCGCGAGTGCGTGAGTGAAGCGCATATCCCCTCCCAAGTTGAACGCGCAAAGCCAAGTAGCGTTAGAACCGAAACGGCCCCACTCCCCCCGTCCATCGGTAGCTCAGGTATCCAATAACGCCCGTCGCGACGAGCGTGGCTCCGGCGGCCGCGCCGGTCCCGATCGCAACGGATCGAGCGTGGCTCCAGTCATCGACCCGGGCGTTGTACTCACCAGCCGTGTGTGGCGGCTGCACCGTTCCGCTAGGAGCAAGCATGGCCTTGGCGTCGTTGTAGATGTGCTCAGACTTCACGCCGTACGAGATCGACACGCCCGCCAGCACCACGGTGGCGGCGCCCAGTCCAACTGCGGTCCATCCGAGCGCCGGAGATCTGCGCTCATCGACCTTGGCCGTGGGGTCCGGAGGGACCACCCTAAGCGGCTCCGCCGCGGCCTTCGCCACCAAAAGGGAAACCGGCACCGTGACGGTGACAAGACTAGAGGCGCGTCCAGTCAGTAGAAAGGTCGCAAGTGCGCTCAGATCACCGAAAGGCACACCCGGGCCGAGACACGGCACACGGCCCTCACGGTCGATCCGTGAACGTCGGACATCGTACGAGGTAGCCACCAGGAACTTCGCTCCGGACAGTTCCACGAAAGAAGCCACGACCGCTCGATCGATGACGAGCAGCGTCGAAGCCGCGAAGACCTTCTCTGCACGACCGGCGTCCTCGAGGGCGAGTCCCGGTCCGGAGAGAGGTTGCAGCGCCTCCGCCACGGTCAGATCGACCTGTACCGTCCGATCCTCTCTAGTGACATCCACGGAAACTGGCGGAACTCGCGCCCCCCCTCGTGCCGCCGCCACCCGATACGAGCCGCTTGGTAGATCGAGGGCCAGCGGTGCCGTCCCGGCCGCGCGACCGTCGACGAAGATGCGCGCCCCAGCCTGTCCTGCGATGGTGAGCCTGTGCGTGGGGAGAGACCTGATCCTGGTCCGTACTTCGTCCACGGTCTTGATGAAGCCTCGCGGATGCTGCGCGGGATCCACTTTGAGGTCGGGGGCGGCGCGCAGCAGGCGTTCCAGGACGCCCTGGAGATCGCCATGTCTGCCCAGCGCGTGTTCCACGCGCGCGAGGCGCAGCATGGCACGCGTCCACTGCGCGAAGATCTGTGGATCCTCGGGAAGCTTCTCCAGGTCCGCGATCACTGCACCGAGCGCCTGCGCGCCACCCTCGAAGTCTGCGCTGTCGTAACGACCGACTGCACCGGCGTAGGCGCGGTCCAGGTCCTGCAGCATCCCAGGTGATGGTTTCGCCATCATCCTTTCCTGAAGCGCTGATGCCGAAAGGACTCCGTCCGTACGCTCCGCGAGAAGGGCGCGAAGTTGCGCAGTGGCCCCCGCCAGCTCGGCCGTGGGTCCCGGCGGATCGGCTACCGCCAGGACCCCGATGGTTTCTCCTGCTGTCGTGACAACAGGAGCGACAAGAAGGACCATCGCGACGGCTGTCGCGGAGGGGTATCTCACCTTCCCCCCCGATGCTCGGGCCCAGTTGAGCTCGAGACCTGAACCATGTGCTCGAGGCATCCAGTCTTCACGGACTGTAGATCTCCCCAGTATTCACGCTGTGGAACGCGGTGGGGAAAGTGCCGGTGTCGCCCCCGGCCACGAGCACCTTGCCGGAATCGAGGACCGTGGCCGTCAGGCCAGTCATCCCCTGCAGCCCCATCGAGAGCGGCGAGGCCGGAGACCACTCGGCAGCGCACGGAACGAAGCGGTCGACACTGGTCAGGAAGTTCCCGACCGCATCCCCGCCGCCGATGTACAGGAGGTCGCCGTTCTTGAGCGACGCGGCCACCCCCCCGCTGTGGGATGCGGATCCGTACGGCGACCAGGTGTTCGCCGTGGGGTCGTACACTTCGGCACTGACGGTGGGAGTGCCGCCTCCAATGACGACGAACCGACCGTTTGGCAACACCACCGCTCCCGAACTGTTCCGGGCTTCGCTCATTGGCGCCGCCGCGCGCCATGTGTTCAGCGAGGGGTTGTAGATCTCCGTCGCGTTCATGGGCGAGTAGGAGGCGTCGTGCCCACCCGCGACGAGGACCTCGCCGTTCGGCAGGAGCGCCGCCATGCACCAGGAACGGGCGGCACCCATGGGCGCGGCCGCTGTCGAGGTTCCGGTGGCGGGATCGTAGATCTCCACGGCAGCAGAAACAGGCTGGCTGCTGGTCGTGTTTCCACAGGCCACCAGCACCTTGCCGTTCTGCAGGAGCGTCGCGGTGTGACCCCAGCGCCCTTCGAGAAGAGAGCCGGCGGATTGCCACAGCCCCGTCCCCGGATTGTAGATCTCCGCCGCCGCCACGGGGGTCTGGAAATCGCGTCCGCCAAGCACGAGCACTCTCCCGTCCGCAAGTCGGAACGCTTGATGAATGTCCCTCTTCGTCGTCATCGAACCCGTGGCCGTGAAGGTCCCGGAGGCGGGATCGTAGAGCTCGGCGGATGCGAGAGCGGTCGTCGAGCCAGGCCCGGGGTTATGCGCTCCCCCGGCGATCAGGACCTTGCCACTCGCGAGCAGCGTCGCAGTGTGACCCGCGCGGTCGGCGGTCATCGTTCCGGTTGCCGCGGACCAGGAGCCGGAGGGGGCGGGGCCGGAGCATGTTCCGGGGTTGAGATCGGCGACTTTCAGGTACACCTTGGACGAGTCCGCCTCGGCCCACACGATCAGCTTTGGATCGTGGCGCTCGGCGTCCACGAACTGGATGGTGTTGTTCGTCTGGTAGATCACCGAGTCCTGATCGGCTGCGACGTCGTAGGCCATGAGCTTATTGTTCGTGGAGTCGAGGTGCACTATGTGGAGGCGGCCGTTCGCGTCATCGAACGCACGCCACACAGGGGCAGCTCCCCAGGACGGCATCGTCTTCACGATGCTCGACCATGATCCATTCCGCGTCGAGAGGATGAGCTGCAGCGGGCCAGGGGTGCCGCACGGAGTTGCCGTGTACACGATCGTCGGAACGCCGGCAGGCGAGAGGACGGTTTCACTAAGAGCACCGCACAAGTTCCAGAAATTACTTGAGCTAGCGGTGCATCCAGATCCGCTCAACGGAAGCGAGATGCTGTTGGCTCCCCAGCTTCCGCCCGAGAGCTCGCGACCCTTCAGCGCGCAAGCCGGAGCATCTACCCATACCTGCATGCCGAAGGCTCCGCGAATGTCCTGCGAGGTGGCCTGAATCGCTTCTCTATCGACAGCTCCGGTGGCCGTGTAGATGGCGCTGAGCGCGGTCCACGTGGAACTGCCCACCGGCGCCGATGAATACACAGCGTGGTAGCGCGTCGCGAACCAGGTGCCGTCATACCCGAACAGGTGAATCGTGTCCGTCGCCGGATCATTGACAATCGAGGAGCGGAACCAGGAGTACGTGGCCCCGGGCGCGTTTCCTTCGCCGATTTGAAGGTCTTCGTCAGTGTTCACGTTCTGCGTCACTTGCCAGGCCCCTCCCGATCTCCGGATGTAAACGCCGTGATCTGGGAACCAGTACCCAGAGCCTTCTTTGGCGGGTACGAACACCTGGGGGTCGCCCGCCGCGCTCGCGGTCGACGAGGGCCCATCAAGTCCACTGCCCCTGTCCCACCAATCGTTGTTGCTTGGCGGATTGGCGGTGTAGTCATACGAGAACGGAATGGTCGCAGACCAGCTACCGGAGGAACTGGGTCGATTGTAGACCACCAAGGGATCGCTTTGCGTATCGCAGTAATGATGCTCTGCGGAAGCGATCCAGGAGCCGCTCGCGTTCGTGAAGACCGCATGTATCGGCGGAGGAAACCAACAATCACTGTTAGACTTGATCGATGACAGGAGGGTGGGGACTCCGATAGTGAGCGGTGACGGCCAGTTCACCGTGATGGTCAGACTGGTGTTGGTGCTTCCCCCGGAGTTCGTCGCGGTGACGGTGTAGGCGCTCGCACTCGCGGATGCATCAGGGGTGCCCGAGATGACTCCCGTGGCGCCATCCAAGTTCAGCCCCGCAGGCAGCGCGGGCGATCCCGTGAACGTCGCCACCGCTCCGCCGCTGGTGCTCGGCGCGTTGGCTGGGATTGCTGTGCCCGCCGTGTACACCGCCGGGTTGCTGGAATACAGCAGGTTGCTCGGAGGCACGTCGTTCACGGTGATACTCACGTTGACGTTGGTGCTGCCCCCGGAGTTGGTGGCAGTCACGGTGTAGCTAGCCGTGGCCATAATCGCCGCTGGGGTCCCGGAGATCTCGCCGGTGGAACTGTTCAGGTTCAGGCCAGCCGGCAGAGCAGGCGATACTGTGTACGACGCAACCGCCCCACCGCTGCTGCTCGGCGTATTGGCCGTGATCGCCGTGCCCACCGTGTACACCGCCGGGTTGCTGGAGTAGACGAGGTTGCTCGGCAGCGGCTGTGTGACCGTGAGCGTCACATCGACTGTACGCGGCGACTTCGAGGCACCGGCCGAAGCGATCGAGACCCTCGCAGACGAGCCTCCCGGCGCGATGCCCGTGATGTTCGGCTGTAACGTGATGGTGTAGGGAGCCGCTGCTCCGCTCACCGTGGCCGAGAGCCAACCGGCTTGATTCGCGTAGGAGATCGTCGCTGTCGGCTTCGCGAGCGTACCCCCTCCGGAGTTCCCAATGGTCACCGTCTGTGCGGCGGGATTCGTTCCGCCCGCAGTAGCTTGAAACACGAGCGACGTCGCAGACGTGGTGGCGTATGGCACATCCGCGACCTTCGCTAGCTTGCCGCACCCGGTGACTACCAGGACCGCCACTACCGCCGCCGTGAACCTGAAGCCTGCGTGTCGCATGGAGCCCTTCTTCGACTGTTGACCCTGCGTGGGTCTGATCACGGAGGGAGCGTATGCGCTCGGATGTGACAGCTTCGATGGGCCCATGGTTCGACTGGAGGCTTGGCCCTTCGAAATGAACAGGGCGTGTTTCCCAACAGATTCCAAGCCATGCTGGCGTTGCCCCCTCCGGCAGCGCCAACCGCGTCCCTCATCAAGTCACCCCTTCATAGTCAGGTTCACACAATGCGGACCCGAAGAGGTGTCGTCATTGACCCAGAGCAAGAGCGGCTGACCCAAGAACGCCCGACATACTGCGCTTCGTTCGCGCAGCCGGAAGGCAGAAGGAGGCCGGCCCCGCGATCGCTCCGGATGCTGATTGGGCGCGGTCTAGTCCCAATGCCGGTCACTTAGCAGTGTTGCGCTTGAGCTTCCGGCGCTTGCGCGGGTAGCTGCTCATCTTCACTTTCACGGCACGCGGACACAATCGGGCCCGGCGCGGCGGCAGGACGAGGCGGGCGAGCTTCGCGCGCAGGTTGCGGAGGTGCTTGGGGATCGGCCCCTGGCGAGGCGACCGCGCACCAGAGCAACTCGTCGCACACGAGGTGGAGGGCGGTGATGAAGCTGATGCGAGTCGGCTCGACGCCGGCGTCGTCGGCGACGCGCTCCATCTCGAGGCGGACCAAGTTATAGGCGAGCAGGATGCCCCAGATCTCCTGCGCCACAGCGGTGGGGCTCTTGCTGCGGATGGATTCCTCACGCTCGAGCACCTCGGTCTTGATCTCGTCGTAGCCGAGCTCGATCTCCCATCTCTCATGGTAAAGGCCGGCCATCTCAGTGGCGGGGTAGCGGTCGGCGTCAAGGAGCGACGTGAGAAGCGTCTGCGGCGGGAAGCCCTTGCGTTGGTAGCGAATCGCTCGGGCCAGGAAGACCTCCGGGAGCGTCGGGTCCTTCTTCCGTGCTTGGCGCGAGACCGCCATCTCGATCAGCTGGTCCTTCGGGCCCAGGTGCTTCACTACGCGCCAGCTCGTGTTCTTCTTCGCCCGGGTGA
>WNGK01008068.1_pt1 | contig 10965 bp, 6 predicted proteins | sample 5400601 | NCBI WGS metagenome assembly WNGK01 (sample SAMN13153376, study PRJNA577476) | soil metagenome | isolation source: 60 cm soil or saprolite under Garry oak tree replicate 1 | place: USA:California | collected 2016-06-15
TTGCTGCATCAGTTTCCGTTTGAGGCCAACGTCGCTGCACGTTTTGATGTCCTGGATGAAACCAAACAGACTCAGCTTTGGGAGCGATTAACGCTCGATGTGCTGCTTGCCGGCGCACGCGCGCCGGACAGCCCGATCGGTCTCGCCTTGGACACGGCGCTCACCGCCGCGTCAGATAACAGCTTTCGCGAGGCGGTCCGCACCGCGATCGCCGCACGCGAAGCCGTCGCGCGCTGGGTCATCGAGGCCGGTGGTATCGAGCCGGCAATCGCCGCGATGTCACGCCAGCTCGATCTCAACCCCACTGAAACCCGCGACAGCATTGAGGATGAGTTTTTCTCTCGCTCGCTAATTCCGACCTCCGATTGGCCGGCAGTCGCGGCGACGCTGGAGCAAGGCACCAAGACCGATATCGAGCAAGCGCGGCGGTTCAAGCGGCTTGCCTCCTTGTCGGCATCAGATCGCGTCTCCGTTTATCTCGATATCTTCTGCACCGCCGAAGAGCGTGCGGCGCGAAAATCGATCGTCACCCAGGCGATTAAAGATGCCGACTTGACGCAACGGCTCACTGCGGAGCAGAGCCGCGTCTGTGCGCTGTTGGACCGGTGGCGCGCTGCGATCTGTCGGGATCGCTCCGCCGCGCTCCTCACCATCGTTCACGAGGTCCTGCAGCGCTATGAAGATGAGAAGAAACGCCGCGGGCTCGTCGATTACGACGATCTGATCGATAAGACGCTGGAGCTTCTCCGCAATGTCGATGCCGCCTGGGTTCACTACAAGCTCGATTTCGGCATCGATCATCTGCTAATCGATGAGGCGCAGGACACCAGCAGCAAGCAATGGCAGATCGTGCGTGGGCTTGTCGCCGAGTTCACCGCAGGCGCCGGCGCGCGGGCCACGATGCGCACTGTGTTCGCAGTCGGTGACGAAAAGCAGTCGATCTATTCGTTCCAGAATGCGGCACCCCAGGACTTTGCCGAAATGCGGCGTCACTTCGAACGCGCGCATCAAAGCGGCCGGCCCAACTTCGTGTTTCGCGAGTTCAAGCATTCGTTCCGTTCTGGAGCGAACATCCTTGCCGCTGTCGATGCAGTCTTCAGCGATAAAGCTATTGCAGCGAGTGTCTCGTCCGATGCCGACGGATTTCCTCCGCATATCGCATTGCCCGACACGCCTGCGGGCCTGGTCGAGATCTGGGAGCCGGTCGAACCGGAGAAAAACGCGGAAATCGACGGTTGGGATGCGCCGTTCGATCAAGTCAACGAGACCAGCGCGCGAGTGAGGCTGGCGCGGCGAATTGCGCGCACGGTGCGGCGGCTGGTCGAGGCTGGCGAGCCTGTCGGCATCGACGGTCGTGCCATGCGTTATGGCGACGTTCTCGTGCTGGTGCGGCAGCGCGGCGAATTATTCGAGGCGATCATACGCGCGTTGAAAAATGAGAATGTCGATGTCGCCGGCGCCGACCGTCTCATGCTCGCCGAGCATATTGCGGTCATGGATCTGATGGTGCTGGCGGACGCGCTGCTGCTGCCCGAGGACGATCTTGCGCTGGCGACCGTGCTGCGCAGTCCGCTATTCGGTTTCGACGACGACGATCTGTTTGCCATAGCCTGGGATCGTGGGCGGCTGTCACTGCGCGGCGCGCTCAACCGCAAAGCCGGCGAAAAGTCACTGTTTTCGAATGCAGTGGTGATCCTGGAAAAGTTCGCCGAACTAGCCAAACGCGAAACGCCATTCGCATTTTATGCACAGGTTCTCGGCGCCGGCGGCGGCAGGCGGCGTTTTCTCGCCCGTCTCGGCCCCGAGGCAAATGACGCGCTCGACGAGTTTCTCAACTTGGCGCTTGAATATGGACGCCGCGAAACGGCGTCGCTACAAGGTTTTCTCGCCTGGCTGCGGCAAGCGCGCGCCGAAGTGAAGCGCGACATGGAAATTGCGCGCGACGAGGTGCGCGTCATGACGGTTCACGGCGCAAAAGGTCTTGAGGCGCCGCTCGTCATCCTGGCCGATACCATGACGCCGCCCGCCGGACCCAAGCAGCCGCGGCTTTTGCAGCTCTCGCGCAAGGCCGTCATTTGGGCGGCACGCAAGGCCGACGATTCGTCGGCCTTGGCAAATGCGCGCCGTGCGGCGCTCACCGAGGCCGGCGACGAATACCGGCGGCTCCTCTATGTCGCCATAACGCGCGCCGCTGATCGATTAATCGTCTGCGGCGCCGACGGTGAACGAAAGCGACCGGACGGCTGCTGGTACGATCTCATCCGCCGAGCGCTCGATCCCTATTTGGTCGAAGAGACCGACGGCGACGAAAAAGTCTGGCGATTCCGCAAGACCGCCGCGACCGCGATCGCCGCGCCAGCCGCGCTCACCAAAACGACGACCAAACTCGAGCAGCCGGAATTTCCCCTATGGTTGCGGCAGACAGCACCGGTCCAATCATCGCGACCTGCACCATTGTCGCCGTCGTCGGCTTTTGCGGAGGACGTCGGCCGCGCTGCGCCGGAGGCCGCACGCGACCGGCAGAAAGCCTTGCAACGCGGCCAGATCGTGCATCGGCTCATGCAGTCCTTGCCCGATCTTCCGCAGCCGGCGCGCAGGCCCGCGCTGGAGCGCTATCTTGCAAACGCGGCGAGAAATCTTTCCGCGAGTGAGCAGGCTGAAATCGCGCGGCAGGTGCTTGGCATAGTCGAGGACAGCAACTTTGCCGAAGTGTTTGCCGCCGGCAGCCGCCCGGAAGTGCCGATCGTCGGCCGTATTGCGCGCGCCGGCGGCGAACCTATTCTCGTCGCTGGACAGGTGGACCGGCTTAGCGTCAGCGCCGACGACGTTCTGGCCATCGATTACAAGACCGACAGCACCATGCCTGCCCAGCTCGAAAATGTGCCGGCGACCTATATCACGCAGCTTGCATTGTACCACGCGGTCCTCAGCCAGATTTACCCGGCCAAACGCGTGCGCGCGGCGCTTCTGTTCAGCGGCGGTCCGCGGCTGATCGAAATTCCCCTCCCCGTCATGGATGCCGCACTCAAAACCCAGCTCGACCGCGCTGAAACGCAGCGCTGTCACGCTCCGGTGAGTGCGGCTTGACGCCCCGTACGGGCGTTCATAGGTTCAGCGCTCTTGGGCAGCCGATTCTTGGGCAGCCGATTCTTGGGCAGCCGATTCTTGGGCAGCCGATTCTGCGCCTAATCCGGAACCGACGACTCCCTGAACGGACGAGGTATTTCATGGTCGAGAAGGTAACCGATGCCACGTTTGACAAGGACGTGCTCAAGGCGAGCGGTCCAGTGGTCGTTGATTTCTGGGCGGAATGGTGCGGTCCGTGCCGGATGATCGCCCCTGCGCTAGAAGAGATTTCCAATTCGCTCAACGGCAAGGTGAAGATCGTCAAGCTCAACGTCGACGAGAACCCTGGCATTGCTTCCAAGTACGGCATCATGTCGATTCCGACTTTGATGTTGTTCAAGGACGGTCAATTAGCGTCGCGCCAGATTGGGGCCCAACCGAAGCAGAAGCTCGAGCAGTGGATCACCGCCTCGATCTGATGTTGTTGTTCTTCGCTTTGAGAGTCTCGCGCCAGCAGCCGGCAATCGATTCGATTCTGAGTCAATCACAGCCTAAAGCGGGATGAGATTTCGCCGATCGTCATCGCGCTTTGGCTTTTTTCTTACGCATGATCTTTTCCGAAAACCGGTTCCCACTTTTCGGGATCATGCTTTTCGCTTGAGCATGATCTTTTCCGAAAACCGGTTCCCACTTTTCGGGATCATGCTTTAGTGCCGGAAATGTCGGGTGCCGGTGAAGACCATGGCGATGCCGTGGGCATCGGCGGCTGCGATCACCTCATCATCGCGCATCGACCCGCCGGGCTGAATCACAGCGGTCGCGCCGGCTTCGATGGCGACAAGAAGACCGTCGGCGAATGGGAAAAAAGCGTCCGACGCGACTACGGATCCCTTAGTCGCCGGCTCCTTGAAACCGGCTTCCCGCGCCGCGTCCTGCGCCTTGCGCGCAGCAATCCGCGCTGCGTCGACGCGGCTCATCTGACCGGCGCCGATGCCGACAGTCGCCGAATCTTTGGCATAGACGACCGTGTTCGACTTCACGTGTTTGGCGACACGGAAGGCGAACCGCAAATCGCGCAGCTCGGCATTGGTTGGGGCGCGTCGCGTCACCGGTCGTAAATCCATATCATCGACAACTGCATTGTCGCGAGTTTGGACGAGAAGCCCGCCGGAGACCGTTTTGGCGGTCAGCCCTGCGGCGCGCGCGTCGGGCAGACCGTCAGCCAGCAGCAACCGCAAGTTCTTCTTCGCGGCAACAAGCGCAATCGCCTCGTCGGTGGCGTCCGGAGCGATGATCACCTCGGTGAAAATCTCGGTGATCGCCCGCGCCGCCTCGCCATCGAGCGTGCGATTGAGCGCGACAATGCCTCCGAATGCCGATGTCTTGTCGCAGGCGAACGCTTTCCGATAGGCCTCGACCAGACTATCGGCTTCCGCCACCCCGCACGGATTGGCGTGCTTGATGATGGCGCAGGCCGCGGTGCGAGCGGGATCGAACTCGGCAACACATTCGTACGCGGCGTCCGTATCGTTGATGTTGTTATAGGAAAGCTGCTTGCCCTGAACCTGCCGCGCCGTGGCGACGCCGAACCGCAGCTCGGGCGTGCGGTAGAAGGCCGCCGACTGATGTGGGTTCTCACCGTAGCGCAATGCTTCGATAAGCCGGCCACCGAAGGCGCGATAGTCGGGCGCGAGTTCCTTGATTGCGCCGGCGAACCAATTAGCAATTGCCGCATCATAAGCCGCAGTGCACGCATAGGCCTTGGCGGCAAGTCGCCGGCGCAGCGCGAGCGTCGTGCAGCCATCGTGGCGCTTAAGCTCCTCGATCAGCGCGGCGTAATCGTTTGCATCCACCAGCACGGCGACGTCTTGGTGGTTCTTGGCCGCGGCGCGAATCATGGCCGGGCCGCCGATATCGATATTCTCGATGCATTGGGCAAAATCCGCGCCGCGCGCGACTGTCGCTTCGAACGGATAAAGATTTACGACCAGAATATCGATCGGCCGGATGCCATGCGCCCGCATTGCCTCGGCATGCTCGGAATTGCCGCGGATGGCCAATAACCCGCCGTGCACGGCCGGATGCAGCGTCTTGACACGGCCATCCATCATTTCGGGAAACCCGGTGAGGTTACTCACATCGAGCACTTTCAACCCGGCATCGCTGAGTATTTTCCGGGTGCCGCCGGTCGAAACCAGCTCAATCCCGACCTCGGCGAGCGCGCGCGCAAATTCCACGACGCCGAATTTGTCGGAAACGGAAATAAGCGCGCGGGAGGCGCGGCGCAGATTTTCGGTCATCGCTCTCCTATCTTTGCTCCACGCGTTTCACGGCAACAATTTCATAACGGCAGCCATCATAAGGGGAGCCTCGGCTCCTCGTCTTGCGTCCGCGGCGTCGCGTCCGCATGGGCGCCCGCTGCCGGATAGGCTTGCAGCAACCACTGAACGCGCGCAGCCGTGCGGGCATGCCCGCGGATGACCAGTTGAAAGGTGCGGCGCGGTCCTTCGCTGCCGGCAAGGTAGACGCTGTCTTCAATGTCGACGCGGTCCTGATGCGCGCTGAATGTCCACACTTCTTTGTTCGGCATCATCAGCATGACGCCGTGGCCGTCGGTCAAGCGGGTTACTTTAACCGTGGGATGCAGGTGAAAGCGAACCGCGAATTCATCGCGCGTGCTGCGCACGCGCGGCTCGCCTTCGGTGTCCAGAAAGATATCCTCGCCATGCAGCCGCGTACCGTCGACTGAGAGCATCAAGACGCGCTCGTGGACAATTTCGAAACGCCTGGCGTAGCCATCGTGCGCCGCGCGCAGCACGACCATGTCGGAACCGTCCTCGCGGCTCACCGTCACGCGACTCGGCCCGCCGATGATCGGAGAACCGCCGAGCATGCGCCGGAAGGTCGTCAATTCCACGAAACGAGCCGACGACGCATCGTTGAATGTCACCGTCGAATGCGCGGCGGTCGCGCGCGCAAGTTGCCGCCAGTTCTCCCGCCCGATCGCGGGCATTCCGCAATTGACGACGATAAGGCTCTGCCTCGGCGAGGAGAACTCAAATGACAAGCACCCGGCATGAGCATCAAGGCTCATCTCGATGGACGGCGCGCGGCCGGTATCCACGATCGCGACTGCGCCGCTTGCCGCCACCCGCTGATAGCCCGAATAAGGCGCGTTCGCGAACGGCGCGCCACGCGCCTCATCGTAGGCCAATAGCGTGAGGAGAAGATCGGCAGCGGTAGCGCCCATACCGTTGAAATGGGCGAACGTGCCTTCCGAATGCCGAAAGAAGCGCAACATCGGCATCATACGGTCGATCGCGTTCTGTAACGCCTGCGGCGGCGCGATGTTTCGCGATGCGAAGGCTTGGCGCAGCGGCAACAGCTCCAGCAGAATTTCGATGACCGCACCAGGATCGCGGCTGGCGTGCCCGCCGTCCGGAAGAATCTGCCGGTCGATTTCCTGCTTGAGCCACTCGGTCATCGATTTGATATGGCGGGCTTGGCCGGCAATGCACAGCGCGGCATAGCTGAGCGCGATTACGGCCTGCAGCCGAGCGACGCCCCGGCGCGCGTCACCGGCGGTGTGGCGCAGATAGCGTATCTGACGCAGCAGGCTGCGCAAAAAACGCCGATAGAAACGCGCGTCGGCGTCCTGCAGAATCAAGGTCGACTGGCTAAGCCAGGAGATGATACGGCGCGCCAGCACATCCGGACGCCAGGCGAGTGGATGCCAGGAGCCTTGCAATGAAATCCATTCGTCCACCAAGGCGCGCGCATTGGCGCGCGTGATCGCAGATTCGGCGGCACGCAAATGGCGAAGCCAGCCGAAACCCAGCAAAGCTGCAGCCCATTCCTCTGACGGCGGCTCCATTTCGAAAATCGAGCGCCGATCGCAGACGACGACCTTTCCGGCAAAGGCGAAGCGTCCGGAATAGATCCCGGTTGCCCGGGTGGCGTCCGTCGTACGCAAGTCTTGCGGTGCAATTAGGAGGCGGTCGGCCCTGAGCGGGATCAGGGGCCAGCGCAACAGCGGATGCCCGTTGGCGCGGCCGGCGACGCGCCGCAACGCGCCGCGAAGCAGAAGCCACGACAGCTTCGCATGGTTCGCGACAGCAACGCGCGACATCGGCTCCGCTCGCCCTCTCTGCGCGCCTCTTCGGCGCGACCATAACGAAAGGCGAGCGCGCCGGCTAATGGCGGGATAGGCTATTGTAATTATTGGCTTTTTACCAGCCGCGCCGCATAGAAACCATCAACCCCGGCGAAGCGCGAATCGCTGTCGGGAAAATGGCAGGGCAAGGTGCGTAGATCGCCGTCTTTGCTGATGAACTCCTGGCAGCCGAAGATTTCGGCCGCATTAATGGGCGCCCGTTGCAGGCGCGTTTCGCGCATGAGCAGCTCGGCGACGATTATTTCATTTTCTTGCGGCTCGAGCGAACAGGTGCAGTAGACGAGCGTCCCGCCCGGCTTGCTCAGAGCGGCCGCGCAATCGAGCAGACGGCGCTGCAATGCAGATAGCTTGACGATGTCGTCGGTGGTCTTGAGCCAGGGCACGTCGGGATGGCGGCGAATGGTCCCGGTCGACGAGCATGGTGCGTCAAGGAGCACGGCGTCGAACGGCTCCGCCGTCCATTGCTCGACATCGGCGGCAACGATTTCGGCCGACAGGCCGAGCCGCGCGAGATTATCGCGTAGCCGTTTGAGCCGCGCCGGCGCGCGATCGACTGCCGTTACGCTGGCACCGGCAAGCGCAAGCTGGGCCGTCTTGCCGCCCGGCGCGGCGCAGAGGTCAGCGACCCGGCGGCCGCGGACGTCGCCGAGAAGCCGTGCCGGCAGCGATGCTGCCGCATCCTGGACCCACCATGCGCCCTCGGCAAAACCAGGCAGCGTACTCACCGCGCCGGAAGCATTAACGCGCACCGATTGGGTCGCAAGCACACGGCCACCAAGCGTTTTTGCCCAAGCTTCGGGATCGCTTTTCACCGTGAGGTCAAGCGCGGGCTCGTTGCGATTGGCGGCGGCGATAGCGCGCGCTGTCACCGCGCCATAGGCGGCCGTCCAGCGTGTCATCAGCCATTCGGGCGTATCCAGATCGGCCGTATCGATGGCAGCGAGGCGCGCCGCGCCCTCGCGCGCGAGACGCCGCAACACCGCATTGATCAGACCGGCAAATCCGGCGGCGCGCGGATCCGCTTGCGCAAGGCGAACCGCAAGATCGACGGCGGCATGATCCGGCACGTTGAGAAAAAGAATTTGCGCTGCACCGAGTAACAGCGCGGTCTCGACCCGCGGCGCTTGCCGCGGCAGACCGCGGTCGAGAAAAAGACTGAGGACATGCCGTAGCGTGCCGAGCCGGCGCAGTACAGTCGCGACCAGGGCGCGCGTCAGCGCACGATCGCGCTCCGCGAGCGTGGCAAGTTCGGTCGTCGAATCGAGGATCTCGTCCAGCGCGCGACGGCGGTACAGCACGCTTTCGAGAATGTCGGCAGCGAGGCAGCGGACTGCGAAGCCCGGTGCATCGCGGGATCGCGTCGAACGCGTCGTCCGGTCGCGCGCCGCCCTCATTGCCAAATACTCTCCTCCTTGCGGAGCTCGCAGAGCTACGCCAAATGACAGGTGATGCCAACAACGAGCCCCTGCATGAGCGAAACCGAGGGCATTAAGCGGCGGCTGCCAGATGCGGCCATTCGCGCGCTCGCCGAAGCCGAAGCACGGCGAACCGACCGCGAGCGGAATAAACGCAATTCCTTGAAATCAGAATCTGCGAACGAAGTCCCCCGCCGCGGCGACCTTGATCCGACGCGCTACGGCGACTGGGAGGTCAACGGGCTGGCCTCGGATTTTTAGTTAGCAATCAGATTATCAGATAGCAGCGTCTGATTCCTGATCACCTCGTAACCACCACGCGCGTGCCGATACTCACTCGGTTGTACAACTCCATAATGTCTTCGTTGTACATGCGGATGCAGCCGTGGGAGACGAAGCCGCCGATCGTGCCCGGCGCGTTGGTGCCGTGGATAGCGTATTCGCCGCCGCCGGAAAGGGTCATTGCTGCAACGCCCATTGGATTGCGCGACGAGCCACCGGGGACCACCGGCGGAAGTCTTCGGTAATCGCCCCTGATCGAAGCCGGCGGCGTCCAGGCCGGCTGGATGTATTTGCCGTCGATAAAGGCAGTGCCGGACCATTGCATGCCGGCACGCCCGACGCCGACCGGATAGCGGATCGCCTCACCAGAGCCGGTAAAATAGTACAGCCGACGTTCGTTGGTGCGGATAACGATGGTGCCCGGCAAATAGCCGTCCTTTACCGCGACCCGATCGCCATGAGCCTGCGCCGGCGCAGCCGCAAAACCGAATGCAACTACGGCGACGGCAAAACCAACCGAAAGTAAAATCGTTCTCCGCATTTTCCAATTCCCTAATTGCCTCTATGCCCCTCTCCCTAACCGCCATGACGGCGTTTCGACGCGAAATATCCTAGCCGAAACCGCCGATACTCTCAGTACCGCGGCGGCAACAGGATTGATGTTTTGATAATTTTTGCCAAGGTGTGCCCTGCGCGCACCACCTCGTTGCGGCAGACAAGACGCGCGACGTTGTTCCACGGAGTTTTCACCGGTCCCGACGGCAGAACTCGCCGCTATGCGCTCTTTTATGCTCTTTTATGCGCTTTTATGCGCTTTTATGCGCTTTTTTATGCACTCTTGCGGTTCTGCCGATTATTGATGAGGTCGTCGACGACGGCGGGATCGGCCAGGGTCGAGGTGTCGCCAAGGTTACCGAATTCGTCTTCAGCGATCTTGCGCAAGATGCGGCGCATGATCTTGCCGGAGCGCGTCTTCGGCAGGTTCGGGGCGAATTGGATCAGGTCGGGCGAAGCAATCGGGCTGATCTCCTTGCGCACCCAGCCGACCAGTTCCTTGCGCAACTCCTCGGTCGGATTTTCTCCGGCCATCAGCGTCACATAGGCGTAGATGCCCTGTCCCTTGATGTTGTGCGGGTAGCCAACCACGGCAGCTTCCGAAACCTTTGGATGGGCGACCAGCGCCGATTCCACTTCGGCAGTGCCAAGCCTGTGGCCGGCGACATTGATCACGTCGTCGACGCGGCCGGTGATCCAGTAATAGCCGTCCGCATCGCGGCGGCAGCCATCACCGGTGAAATACTTTCCTGCGTAGGCGCTGAAATAAGTCTCCACGAAACGCTGGTGATCGCCGTAGACCGTGCGCATCATGCCCGGCCAAGCCTCGGCAATACAGAGATTGCCGCTGGTTTCGCCTTCCTGCACTTTGCCCTCGGCGTCAACGATCTGCGGCACGACGCCGAAGAACGGCAGCGTCGCCGAGCCAGGCTTGAGACGAATTGCGCCGGGCAGCGGCGTGATCAGAATGCCGCCGGTTTCGGTCTGCCACCACGTGTCGACGATTGGGCAGCGGCCGTCGCCTACGACACGGTGGTACCATTCCCAGGCTTCAGGATTGATTGGTTCGCCAACCGTGCCGAGAAGGCGCAACGAGGCGCGTGACGTCTTCTTCACCGGCGCATCGCCGGCTTGCATCAGCGCCCGGATCGCGGTCGGCGCCGTATAGAAGGTGTTCACCTTGTGCTTGTCGACGACCTCCCAGAACCGCGAGGTCGACGGATAATTCGGCACGCCTTCGAACATCAGCGTGGTGGCGCCGTTCGCCAGGGGGCCATAGACAATATAGCTGTGGCCAGTGACCCAGCCGACATCCGCGGTGCACCAAAAGATGTCGCCGTCGTGATAATCGAATACGTATTGGTGCGTCATCGCCGTATAGATGAGATAGCCGGCCGTGGTGTGCAGCACACCTTTGGGGCGGCCGGTCGAGCCCGACGTGTAAAGGATGAACAGCGGATCCTCGGCGTTCAT
>WNGK01022843.1_pt1 | contig 10965 bp, 12 predicted proteins | sample 5400601 | NCBI WGS metagenome assembly WNGK01 (sample SAMN13153376, study PRJNA577476) | soil metagenome | isolation source: 60 cm soil or saprolite under Garry oak tree replicate 1 | place: USA:California | collected 2016-06-15
AAAGAAAAGAATTGAAACGCAAAGGTCGCAAAGGTATTCGCAAAGTTCGCAGAGGAAAGCCTTCTTTGCGTTCCTTTGCGAATCCCCTTCGCGTCCTTTGCGTTAAAGTTAATGCGTGATCAATCGAGGAGCGCGATGAAAAGAGCAGCGAATCTGACAATCTTCGCGTTGGTGCTGGCGACTGTCGTCACGCTCGCCAAGCCCGTCACGAGGAACACCGAAAACTCGCCGAAGGCCGAAGATGATTTCCAGTTAGTTAAAGTTGCCGACGGTGTCTATGCGGCGACAGCGAAGTCTGGCGGACTGGCATCGGGCAATGCCGGTTTTGTTGTCGGCGATGACGGCGTGCTGGTCTTCGATACGTTTTTCACTCCCGCTGCGATCGAGGAACTCATCGGCGAGATCGCCGCCCAAACCCGGCAGCCGATCAAGTATGCAGTCAACAGCCACTACCATCTCGATCACACAGGCGGTAATCAAGTGCTCGCGGCGCGCGGCGTGCCGATCATTGCGCACGATAATGTAATGCAATGGCAAACGACAAAGAACCGGCGCTTCCTGCCCGCGCCGGAGGAATTGCAGAAGAGAAAAGCGGACGCCGCAAAACAACTGAACGAGACGCCGGCAGATCAGAAAGACAAGCGCGCGCAGTTAGAGCGACAGTTGCGGCGGCTCGACGCGATGATGACGATCAAGCTGACGAATCCAACCGTGACATTTGGCTTGGGCTTGGTCCATCTTTATTTGGGCAAGCGTGAGGTCGTGTTGTTCACCCTGCCCGGTCATACCGGCGGAGACGTGCTCGCGTACGTGCCTGATGCAAACGTCGTCTTCACCGGAGATATGGGTTGGTCGAAAACGCTTCCCAACCTGATTGATGCGACCGTGAATGATTGGATCACATCGCTCGACAAGATCTTGAGCCAATATCCCACGGCGAAGTTCATTCCGGGCCACGGCGAAGTCGCAACAGCCGCAGCGATGCGCGATTTCAGAGACTATCTCGACGATCTCCGCACGCGAGTGAAGCAGGGAATCGCCGATGGGTTGACTATCGATCAGGCAAAGCAGCAGCTAACGCTTCCGGAAAAGTACAAAGGCTTTGCCTTTCAGAATTTTGCCGTCCCGAACGTTGAAGATATGTACAAGGAGTTGAAGGGCACGAAGCAGACGAATTAGCTTGCTATGGTTTGGAATGTGGCAGCAGCGACGCCGCTTTGGATTGAACGCCGAAGTCCGAACGCATCCGTGAAACCGGCCTGATCCAAAGCGCTGTCGCTGCCGCCGCACTCCAAGAGTCTGCGAAGCCGGCTCACCCGTGCGCCGCCGCCATGCGCTTCTCCATCTCTTCGGGTGTCACGTCTTCCTTGTGCGTGGCAACGTGCCAGATGTGCCCAAAAGGATCCGTCAGGCTGCCGCCACGATCGCCGTAGAACTTGTCCTCCAATGGCCTATCAACCTTTCCGCCCGCGGCAACAGCTTGGTTGAACAGGGCGTCGACGTCCTCGACATAAAGGAGAATGCTTATCGGCGAGCCGCCCAATGTCTGCGGACTCTTGTGGCCCATTTCCGGAGACTCGTCGGCCAGCATGATTGGTGAATCCCCAATCTTGATTTCCGCATGGCCGATTTTTCCGTCAGGCTGATCCATGCGGAAAAGTTCCTTTGCGCCGAACGCTCGCTTGTAGAAATCGATCGCGTCGGCCGCGCCTTTGATGATCAAGTATGGGGTAACGGTATGGTAACCCTCTGGAATTGGTTTTACGTTGCTGCTCATAAGACTTCGGTCCTCCCTGGTTTGATCGTTGCGATATTACGATGCCCGCGTCGGTCACCTGACAACGCGCTCACTTCTTTAAGAGCGCGTTCTTGTCAAGAAACGCGATCACCGCTTCGTTGAACTGCTTAGGCTTTTCCATCATAAGGAAATGACCCACGCCTTCCCACATCTGGAATTCAAGCTTCGGCGCGATGCTCCTGTAGAACTGCTCGGTGTCGGGCGGATAGAACGGTGACTTGGCCAGGATTGCGAGCACGGGCACGTTGATCTTGTCCTGGCCCCAAATCGAATCGTACGCCATTCCCTCCATCGCGCTTACCAAAACGTATTGCGGCGTATTTAGAAACGACGCCTGAATGCGCTCCTTCAACTCGGACGAGAGTTGCGGTCCCTCCATCGCGGCCAACATCTGCGCGCCGGCCTCTTTGTAGTTCGGTCCGCGAAGAGATGCGATCAAGCCATCCACCATCTTCGTGTCGCCGAACGGACGCAATGCGCCGTCGACAATGACAATCGCCAGAGTCTCCTTCGGATACTTGCGATAGAACTGCCTCGCGATGGGCGTTCCCATGCTGTGGCCCACTAGCACGGCGTGCTTGACGCCGGCGTCATGCAGCACGGCGTCGACACCGCGCGCGAAGAAATCCATGCTATAGACAAGCTGTGGTTTGTCGCTTTGACCATGGCCGGGAAGATCGATGGCTATCACTCGACTTCGCTTGTCCAAGTCGGGGATTTGATCGCGCCAGTAATCCTGGTTGCAGCTCCAGCCATGAATAAGAACCAGGGCTTCACTGCCTTTCCCGTAGCTCTTGTAGTAAATCCGCGTTCCATCCAGCGAGGCATGACGCAACTCTTGAGAATTCGCCGAGCTCTGCACTCCCGCAATCAGCAAGAGCATGCAAAGTAAAGAAGCCGACCGGCGCAGAAATTGTTTCGACATCAGAGCGCCTCCTTATGGTGTCACCTGACTGGCAATATACCAGACGTTATCGAATGGATCCTTTATCGCGCCGACACGCCCGTACGATTGATCCTTCGGCTCGCCCATGGAAATCGCGCCCTCGGCCTTCATTGCGCGCGCGTACCAGGCCTCGACGTCATCCACATACAGCATGAACATTCCAGGCATCGGTTGCCATTGTCCGTGCGCCTCCCCCATTTCGACGATCGAGGTGCCGATTCTGACTTTGGCGTGATAGATAATCCCGTCCGGAGCCTGATGACGGAAAAGTTCTTCAGCGCCCAAAGCTTCTTTCAAGAAGTCGATCTGTTTAGCCGCGCCACGCGGATGCAGATAGGCCATCAAGTTCTGCGCGTCTTCCGGAATGTAATGCGCGCCCAGGTATGTGGCGGGGTACCAATGATTGCCGCCGACATCAAGAAAGGCGGCGGAACGCTCACCATACTCCTGATCCATCGGCACGTGAAGCGAAGTCGCGCCCGCCTCCAACGCGCGTTCGTAGACGGCGTCAACATCTTCGACGTACAAGTGCAGCGAAGTTGGCATGGGCGTTCCCTGCCATTTGGAACCTTTGCCTCCGCCACCAATCATCAACATCGAATCGCCGATCTTGTATTCCGAATGAAAGCCTCCCGCTGAACCGAGGCCGTAGATCTGGCCTTCGGCGCCAAACACTTTCTTGATGAAGTCGATTTCCTCGTGCAGGTTCGCCACCACCAGGTACGGTGTGACGGTGCGAAAGCCCTCGCGGACGGGACTGACCGTCTTTGTTTTGTCAGCCTCTGCTAGTTTCGCTTCAGTAGCCATGGACGTGCTCCTTTCCAGATCGCTCTTCAGACGCGCCTTGAAACCTTCGCGCGGCAGATCGCGCAGCGCGACGGCGATGCGCAACAGCGGCGCGACCTCGTCAGTCACGCTCGGCAGCAGCGCATCGGGATTGGCCAAAATCGCCTCCACTGCCTGATCGAGTTGTTCTATCAAGATCTCGTTAGCCATTTCTATCACCTGGCGGTTCGTTCAACTGGGCCCGCAAATGTTGCAGACCTCGAAACTGCAATTGTTTCACCGCGCCTTCGGTACGGCCCATCTCATCCGCGATTGCGCGGACACTCTTTTCTTCAGCAAAGCGCATTGCGATAACCCGACGTTGATCGACGGGGAGCGCGTCTACCAGCCGGAAGATCTGCGCGCGGAACTCGATTTCTTCGAGACTGATTTGAGTTAGGTCGGTAGGTTCGTCTGCCTCCGAAATATCGCGCTCTTTCGTTGGGCGTTTCGAGCGATCGGCAATCATGTTTGCGGCGATCCTGAAAAGCCAGGCAGCAAAAGGCGCACCACGCCATTTGAACCGCGGAAGATTCGCGAGCGCCTTATGAAATACTTCGGAAGTCAGATCCTCGGCCTCGTCTCGGTTGGGGACGCGCCGCGCGATGAAGGCATACACACGCCCGAAGTTAATTTCGTAAAGCTCGGCAAATCTGGCGGGGTCCTTCTGCGCAGCTTCAACCAGAAGGCGCTCCTGCGCCTCCTCCGGTTGACCCTTCGCTGCAGGTTTTCCGACGGCCATTCTCTTGTCTCAATTATATAAACTCACGAGTTGCGAAAAGGTTACGGTTGCGAGGGCAGAAGCCCGACCGTTAGGGAGGGCTCGTAATTTGGCTTAGGAGCCCTTGCTTACGCGCGGGCTTCCGCCTCTGAAACAGCTTGCTCATCGTCCCGTGAACAACGTCTTCTCGTCCACAAAGCAGAGCCCGTTCTTCCACGGATCATCAACATAGAACGACCGCTCGCCCCACGGTCGCTTCACGATCTCGCCCGCGGGGTCACCGTGCACATCCTCCTTGGAGAGACACTTCAATTCCTTCGCACGAGCATGCACCTGCTCAAGATTCTTTACGGCAAAGTAGATGTAATCGGGCAATGGTTTTGCCTTCAAGCCGCCGGCACTCTGATCGACGAGCGCTAAAATCACCGGACCGCAATCAATGTAGTGACGCGATGCACGCGGAATCCTCCTCCCATTGTCATCCAGCAACTTCGCATAGAAGTCAGCCGCCTTGTCGAGATCGGACACTTGCAGGATTACACGGAACAGTTTGGGAGCCTTAGACATCGTTCATCTCCTTTTGGCAATTCACTGCTGAATTTGATCGCGTTCGTGCGCCAAGATACCACAAGCTGGCGCGCGCCGGAGATAACGCAGAGAATTTCACAAATTAGCACAGTAATCTTATAAGAAAACGCTGGCCTGGAATTCAGAGCCAGCGGTTCTTGATTGGTTATTTCAGATCTCTTGAGGTCGTTATTCGAGGTAGTGTTCGTCGAGTCTGGCCTGTAATTCCATCGGCACAACTTTCCAACTTGCCATCGAAAGTGCCCGCGGTGTGAAGTCAGAAGCGTGCACGCGGGAGCCGCGCCACTGTCCCAGCTTTTCCTCGTACCACCAGCGATAATACGGACCATCCGCGCGCCGGCTGTAGAAAACTCTCTGGCCGTTGCGCGTGTCCACGCCTCCTACGTTCAGATAGACTCGCAGTCCGTTCATCCTGGCTAACCCCTATTGTTCAGTATTCCCTTGTACGTCATGGTTGTTCGTGAATGGCACCAGACCTTGTTTGACTTCTGCGAGGGCGATGCTCGTATTTCGATGCTGCCGCGCGTCCGCAACGATCCGAGGTAGCGCGCCGCGTGCGAGCTGCTTGTGTCTCAAAGCCGCAACGGCGATCAGCAGAAAGTGTGAATCCATTTTCAGGTCATCTTCCATGGTCAAAAACATCCTTACACAGTAATTGGCAAAGGCCTCACGTTGATCGAGGAAAGACGAAAACGTTTGTTATCGCTTGGATTTTGGGTTCCTGCGAATGCGCGCGTCACGAGCCTCCTCGGCAGTAGCGTTTGACAAAACAGACGGCACAAGGAGAAGAGCAGCCCGCGCAAGTCCTGATGTCGAGAGTCGATTTAAGTAACTGCCCGAATTACGAAAACAGTATACCACACTTACTCGATAATGACGCGATGTCTGCAGTGATGGTGTCTTAATTTCTTCTCTCTGAATTGAGCCCAGTCTTTCGAGACTGGGTCAAAACTCAGTCGGTTGAAGAAAGGGAGATGAACTTAATCGCCATTCAATACAGAACCGGGAGCGGTAGCGACCGGATGCTGGCACTCAATAAACGCCCAGCGCCTGGCTTTTATCAGTTGAGTCTAGGATCCGCTCGCTACCGCTCGCGTTTCTGTATTGAATGGCCCCGTGGCCTGCGATCAAATCATCGCCTTCCTTTGCTCGACCGAGTTTTGACACAGGCTCTTCAAGGCCGGGAAACGAATCCCATTAGATCGAGGCGTTGAGTCAGCGACCGCTAAGTTGCGGTTGTGTAATGAACTGATGAGATCGCCATCCGCATAATATTGCTGAATATTTCAAATCGTAATACTCTTTCGTTGTTTGTGGTAACCCTCGGATTCCGAGTAGCCGGGCATATCATAAGAGTGGTATCGCATGAAGCATGAAAGGCCCGCACCAAGAACGCAGGAATATTGGAAGGCAGCGCACACGTATGAAGTAGGAGCGTGGCGCGATGATGAAACCAGTCTGCGCAAAGAATCATACCTTAGCGAAGCATACCTGCCATCTCAGCTAAACCAATTCGCTACCGTCTATCCGGACGCGCGAGAGCGGAGCCGGCTCTTACGTTTGCTGGGCTTGATAAACTACAGAATTCTTACCGGCAACAGGGTTTATGTTGAAGTCGGCGGGATTGTTTATAAGACCCTCTACGGCGGTTACTGGCGCAGCGTCTTTACGGGCGTAGAGCATTACCTGCTCAAATGTCAGGCCGTCTCAGGCGGTATCTGGGCTGAAGGAAGCTCAGCAGTTGACCTGGTTGATTTACCTATCGCTCACACGCAAGAAGGCTGGACCGCGCAGGGGCACTCAGTCATGTTCATGCTGAACCGGGACCAGTAAGAGCAAAGGGCAAAGGGCAAGGGGCCAGAGAGCAAAGGGCTAAGAGCAAAGAGCAAAGGGCGAAAGGCTCTCGCTAACGCTCACGGTTCTGTAAAGCCGTGCGATTTTCTCTTTGCCCTTTGCTCTTCGCCCTTTGCATCTAATCCCTAAAATCCTGCGTCACCATCAGACCGTGAATGCCGCCGTCCAGAATGCCGATGCCGACGCGGCCAAATTGTCGCCGCAGAATGTTGGCACGATGGCCGGGCGAGTTCATCAGGCCCGTGTGTGCGATCTCCAGCGTGGGCGCGAGGGCAATGTTTTCGCCGGCGGTGAGGAAACTAACTTTCGCTTCACGCATGCGTTCGAATGGGTCGCGGCCTTCGGGCGTGACGTGCGCGAAGTAACCACGCGCGAACATATCGGCTGAGTGTCGACGCGCAACTTCGGTGAGCTCCGGATCTGGTGCGAATGGTTTCAACCCCGCGGCGATTCGTTCCCTATTGACGAGCTCCAACATCCTGGCTTCCAACTCCGGTCTGGGGCGCGGCTTCGCGACTGAGAAAGGCAACGAGACGCGCTCGGTTGATTCAGGCCGAATTGTCAGCAGGTTGAGCGTCTCGGCGATGGCTTCACCAAAGACCGGATGCAGCGCAGCTTCCAGACGTTCTGCGTAGACGGCGAGACGGTTGACCATCGCGCTCTCGCGCACACGCTCGCGCAAGCCTTCATTAAGCGGAATCGCAAGCAACAGGGCCGCCACGATGGCCGCCGCGATCAACCCATTTGCCAAACCAGGCACAATACCGAGCAGCTGGTTGAATTGTCGTTGGTGAATATCTTTCGGTAACCGCTTGAGAAGCGCGCGAGCGAGAAGGTGAACGGCCACGCTGGTGATGACCGCTACGAGGATGAAGGCAACGGGCCGGTCCCAGACATGAGGCCATAAGGCAGCGCGCGTTCCGATCCATCGCGCCAGGGACGGATAGAAACGCAGACCCGCGAGCAGACTCAACGCCCAACCCAGCAGATCAATCACGCCCAGAATGAATCCGCGCCGCCAGCCGTTGAGCACACTCAACAGCACGAGCAGCAGGAGCAGGATGTCGATGACGTTGAAAGACATTTCTATCCACAGATTACGCCGATTACACAGATTCAAGAACCGAAAACAGATAATAGACAATCTTTAATGCCTCCTTCCGGCTTTCTCTAATCGGCGTAATCTGTGTAATCTGTGGATCACCAATGAGCACAGCGATAACTAACCAAAAGAAAAAGCGCATCACTCCCGAGGCGGCGTGGCAGGACGCAAGGGAGCTGATTTGGGCGCATCGGTATCGGCTTGCGCTCGGCATGTTGCTGATGATTGTCAATCGGCTCGTAGGACTGGTGCTGCCCGCAAGTTCCAAGTACTTGATTGATAGTGTCATTCTCAAACATAAAACCGAGTTGCTGGTTCCACTGGCGGTGGCGGCGGGTGCGGCGACGCTGGTGCAGGCGCTCTCGTCCTTCGCGCTTTCGCAGGTATTAGGTGTGGCCGCACAGCGCGCCATCACCGAGATGCGCAAGAGCGTGCAGGAACATGTGGCACGTCTGCCCATCAGATACTTCGACTCGACACAGACCGGAGTGCTCATCTCGCGCATCATGACCGACGCCGAAGGCATACGTAACCTCGTCGGCACTGGACTGGTGCAACTGGTGGGCGGGTTGGTGACCGCAGTGCTCGCGCTCGGGGTGCTGTTCTATCTGAACTGGCGGCTGACTTCCGTGATCGTCGTCGCTCTCGGCGCCTTTGGCAGTGCGATGGCGCTGGCTTTCAAAAAGCTCAGACCGCTCTTTCGCGAACGCGGCAAGATCAACGCTGAAGTCACGGGGCGTCTGACCGAGTCACTGGGCGGCATTCGTATCGTCAAAGCTTACGCCGCGGAGAAACGCGAGGAACTGGTGTTTGCCCGCGGCGCGCATCGCCTGTTTCGCAACGTCGCGCGTTCGATGACGGCAATCTCCGGTGTCACGGCGTTTTCTACGATCATCGTGGGTATGATCGGCGTCATCCTCATTCTCGTGGGTGGCCATGCAATTATCGCGGGCCAGATGACGCTCGGAGATCTTTTCATGTACATGATTTTCACGGGGCTGGTGGCCATGCCGCTGGTTGAAATCGCGAACATCGGCACGCAGATCACCGAAGCATTTGCGGGTCTCGATCGCATACGCGAGATCAAGCAGATGGCGACTGAAGATGAAGAGGACGCAAAGCATGAAGGGCTAAGTGAAATTACGGGCGAAATCAAATTCCAAGACGTTAGTTTTGAATACAACGACAACACTCTGGTCTTAAAGAATGTTTCTTTCGCAGCGCCCGCGGGTTCCACGACCGCGTTGGTAGGCTCGAGCGGTTCAGGCAAGTCTACAATGATCAGTCTGGTGATGGCCTTCAATCGACCACTATCGGGAAAAGTCCTGGTGGACGATCGCGATCTCGCGTCGATTCGATTAAAGGATTATCGCAACCAACTCGGCGTGGTGTTGCAGGACAACTTTCTTTTCGATGGCACCATTGCCGAGAATATTGGTTTCTCTGATCCGCACGCCACGCGTGAGGAAATCATCGTCGCCAGTCGCATCGCGCATTGTGAAGAGTTCATCAACGGGTTTGCTGACGGCTACGACACAGTGGTCGGCGAACGCGGCGTGAAGTTAAGTGGTGGTCAGCGCCAGCGCGTGGCGATAGCGAGGGCGATTTTGGCAGAGCCCAAAATCCTCATTTTGGACGAGGCAACTTCCAGCCTTGATAGCGAGAGCGAAGCAATGATTCAGGATGGACTGCAGTCGTTGCGTCGCGGTCGCACGACGTTCGTCATCGCGCATCGGCTTTCGACTATTCGCAGCGCGGATCAGATTTTGGTGATTGAAGAAGGCGAGATTGTCGAGCGCGGCACGCATGAAGAGCTGCTTGCGGCCGGAGGCCGCTATCGCCAGCTTTACGACAAGCAGTATCGGTTCGAGCGAAACCAGTTCATCAATCCGGGTGAGGACTTCACGCCGGAGTTGCCGAAAGTGGTGGCGGCGCCGAGGGAAACGTCCGGCCTGCCGAACTTGTAAGAAGAATTAGTCGCGGATTTGCCCGGATAAGAATAAGGCAGCATGCAAAGTGGTGATCCTGGTGCTCGTTAGACAAATTCCCAATTAGTGAGTATGCGCCGTATGACTATGCGTCTCGCTATAGTCATCGCAGTATTCTGCGCGTTCCGAGAAATTGTGGCGCTTTTCTAGATCGAGTGGAATCCTTTTGCATCCCACCTCGCTGCCGGGACGCTTTGGCATTGGCGACCTTGGTAAGCAGGCTTACGCCTTCGCACGACTTAGAGACAGCACGTACGGTGGAATTGAATCCGACCCTTTCAGGGTCGCATGAATTGTTTTGGTTGCGAGATCCATGGGCATTGCCAACGGCTATTGAATTGCACGCTTTCAGCGGGCATTTGCCTAATGAAAAAACACATTCTCATTTACGGTCTCTGCGGGGGGCTGCTAATAGTCGCCCTCAAGCTTATCGAGTACCGCTTTCTGGTTGTCGAGCACTCGATCGAGATTTACGGGGGTCTAATTGCGCTGATCTTCGCCGGGCTGGGGATTTGGCTTGGACTCAAGCTGACAAAAAAGAAAGAGACCGTCGTCGTGAAGGAGGTCCTGGTCGAAGGCGCGCAACCATTTGCCGTGAATGAAATTTGTTTGCGCGAGCTGGGAATTACGCGACGCGAACTCGAAATCCTTGAGTTGATCGCAGCAGGTTTAAGCAATCGGGAGATCGCCGAAAAGCTTTTTGTAAGCGAGAACACGGTGAAGACGCATTCGAGCCGGCTGTTTGATAAGCTGAGCGCGAAACGGCGAACGCAGGCCGTGCAGATAGGCAAAGATCTCGGACTGATTCCCTGAGACGAGGTCAGCCACGGAGGCACAGAGTCACAGAGATTATGAGAAAAAAGCCATCTGACTAGATCCACTTCGGCTTTGCCCTCGTGTTCTTCTCTGTGTCTCTGTGCCTCTGTGGCTAATCATACTTATGCATGATCTTTTCGCCAAAACCCCAAATCACCCGAAAGTATGACGACAAACCAGTAGCGGACAACTATTCTCACGCCGATTTTCAAAACCCTTTAGGAAGAGGAGAAGCGGGGCACTAGCCCGACCGTTAGGGAGGGCTCAAAACGCGCAGTAATCGAGAGCGGGAGCCCTCCTTTACAGTCGGGCTAATGCACCGGAGAA
>WNGK01008073.1_pt1 | contig 10962 bp, 9 predicted proteins | sample 5400601 | NCBI WGS metagenome assembly WNGK01 (sample SAMN13153376, study PRJNA577476) | soil metagenome | isolation source: 60 cm soil or saprolite under Garry oak tree replicate 1 | place: USA:California | collected 2016-06-15
CAACCCTTCGCGCCTGGCCCGGGTGCGCTCGCTGATCGAGCAACTCGACACCGCCGGCCGCGCCGGGGGCAACATCTTCATCATCTACCTCAAGAACGCCGAAGCGGCCCGTGTCGCGCAAACCCTGCGTGCGTTGCTCGCAGGCGGGAGCGACACGACCGGTGGCCAGTCCACGCCCGCGTTGACTCCGACGACATCGCTCAACGTGAGCGCGCTCGCGACTCCGACGACGGGACCCGCTGCATCGCCGCAGATCACCGCCTCGGTCGGATCGAGCGGCGGGGGCGTCGCGTTCACGGCCGGCGGGGCGACCATCCAGGCCGACCCCGCGAACAACGCGCTGATCGTGATGGCGCCCGAACCGGTCTACAACAACATTCGCGCCGTCGTCGAGAAGCTCGACATCCGCCGAGCGCAGGTCTACGTCGAAGCGCTCATCGTCGAGGTCACGGCCGACAAGGCGACCGAGTTCGGCATCCAGTGGAATCTCCTCAATGCGGACAAGTTCAACAGCAAGTCGACGCAGGTCGGCGGCGGAACGAACTTCGGCGCCCGCGGCAGCGGCACCAACATCATCGATGCGCAATCGAACCTGAGCTCGCTGGGCCAGGGCCTGAACCTCGGCATCCTCAAGGGCACCATCACGATTCCCGGCATCGGCGTCATCACCAACCTCGCCTTGCTCGCGCGCGCGCTGGAAACCGACGATCGGACCAACATCCTGTCCACGCCGAACCTTCTGACGCTCGACAACGAGCAAGCGAAGATCATCGTCGCGCAAAACGTGCCTTTCATTACCGGGCAGTACGCGCAGACCGGGTCCTCAACCACCGTCACGCCGTTCCAGACGATCGAGCGCAAGGACGTCGGCCTCATCCTGACGGTGAAGCCGCAGATCACCGAAGGCGGCAGCATCCGGCTCGCGATCTACGAGGAAGTCTCGCGCGTCCAGGACACGTCCAACGCGGCGGGGATCATCACCAACAAGCGCTCGCTGGAATCGACGGTGATCGTCGATGACGGTCAGATCGTCGTCCTCGGCGGCCTGATCCAGGACAGTTTCACCGACGGCTCCAGCAAGATCCCGGTCGTCGGCGACATTCCCGTGGCCGGGGCGCTGTTTCGCTATGACAACCGGCAACGGACCAAGACCAACCTGATGGTCTTCCTCAAGCCGACCGTGGTTCGCTCGGGCGCCGCGACCACGTCGCTCACCGCCGATCGATACGACTACCTCATCGGCGAGCAGCAGAAGCTCAAGCCCGCAGAGCGCACGTTCTGGCCTGACCCCAACGTGCCCGAGCTGCCCCCGCTGCCTGTCCCGGCCAGCACCGGCGCGACGCCGCCCGGAACGGGTACGCCGTCGAAGGCGCAGTAACGCTTCCGCCATGCCGGCTCCGAGCCCCGTTCCGAGCGCGTCTGCGGCGTCCAACCCCACGCAGCGGATCCCCTATTCTTTCGCCCGCACGCACGGCGTGCTGGCACTTTCCGATGATGGTGACGCGGTGCTCGTGCTGGCGCGCAACGATGCGTCGCTCGAGGGCATCGCCGAGCTGAAGCGGGTCCTGCAGCGGCCGTTGAAGACGACGACCGTCAACGCGGAGCGCTTCGCCGCCGAGTTGGCCAGGGCCTACAACCAGGCATCGCCGGTCGCACAATTCACCGAAGACTTCTCCCGCGACACCGACCTCGCGCGGCTGCTGCAGGACATTCCCAAGGCCGAGGATCTGCTCGGGCCGACCTCCGACGCGCCAGTGATCCGGATGATCAATGCGCTGCTGCTGCAGGCATTGCGCGAGCGCGCCTCGGACCTGCACTTCGAGCCGTACGAGATGCGCTCGGTCGTGCGCTTTCGCGTCGACGGTGTGCTCACTGACGTCATCGAGCCGCCGCGCGCACTGCACGCTGCGCTGGTGTCGAGGCTCAAGGTGATGGCGAGCCTCGACATCGCCGAAAAGCGGCTGCCGCAGGACGGGCGCATGGCGCTGAAGCTCGGCGACAAGAGCGTCGACGTGCGCGTGTCGACGTTGCCGACCGGCCCGGGCGAGCGCGTGGTGCTCCGTCTTCTGGACAAGGACGCCGCGCGGCTTGACCTGACCGTGCTCGGGATGGGCGAGATGACGCTCGCCTCGATCGACCGGCTGATCCGCGAGCCGCACGGCATCGTCCTCGTCACAGGGCCGACGGGCTCCGGGAAGACGACGACACTGTATGCGGCGATGTCGCGGCTGGACCGCGGGCGCCTCAACATCATGACGGTCGAAGATCCGATCGAGTTCGCGTTGGACGGCGTCGGCCAGACCCAGGTCAATCCGAAGATCGATCTCGACTTCGCGCGCGCGCTCCGCTCGATTCTCCGTCAGGATCCCGACATCATCATGATCGGCGAGATCCGCGATCTCGAGACCGCGCAGATCGCTGTCCAGGCGAGCCTTACCGGGCACCTGGTGCTCGCCACGCTGCACACCAACGACGCGGTCAGCGCCGTGACCCGGCTCGCTGACATGGGCGTCGAACCGTACCTGCTCGCATCGAGTCTGCTCGGCGTGCTCGCGCAGCGGCTGGTGCGTTGTCTCTGTACCGAATGCCGGGAAGCTGTCGCGCCGACCCGCGGCGAGGGGGGCGTGCTCGAGCAGCTTGGATTGCCGCGCGCGACACCTGTGTGGCGTACCACAGGATGCGCCGCCTGCGGGCAATCGGGTTACCGCGGGCGCACGGGAATCTACGAATTACTGCTCGTCGACGACAGCTTGCGCCGCCTGATCCACGATGAGAGCGGCGAGCCGGTACTGCGCGACGCGGCTGCCCGGGCCGGCGCGCGCACGCTCGCGGTCGACGGTGCGCGCTGGCTTACCGACGGCACGACGTCGCTCGCGGAGTTGTTGCGGGTCACCGGCGCTGCCAATAATGCAAACTGAGACGGAAACTCAGGGCAACTGAGGACGGGACAACGCATGGCCCGCGCTCCCAGGTCATTTCTCCTCGAGCAGCTGCGCGCACAGGCGGAGGCTGTCGCCACCAAGCGCATTCAGCAGCTGAAGCTCTCGCGCGAGGTGATCGACCGCATCGATCAGCGCATGCACGCGGTCTTCCAGTATTTCGACGAGGCATGCAAGCTGTTGCAAGTCATCTCTCCACCGGTCGAGCGTCCTTTCGAGTTGCCGCACATCGTGCGCTACGAGGGTCTGCATCTCGAAAAAGCATCGGTGATGTTCCGCAAGCAGCGCTTGCAGGAGCGCGACGTGTACGACTACGTCGTCGTCTATTACAGTCTCGCGGGTCCGAAGCCGCCGCCGTTGCGAGTGGCGATCCGGCGTTCGCCGGAGATCGAGCGTGCGCTCGTCTCGGCACACATCGAATTCACCTGCGATACCGACTCCACCGTGCAGACCGGCGCGACGTACAACATCATCCGCATCGGGCCCGGATTGCGCTGTGAGGCGCGGTTTGATCCGGACTTCGAGAACGGACGAATCGTGGTCACGCTGCGCAACGTCGACCGGTTCGAGCCGGTCATTCTCGACTTCGAGACCACGTTGCTGGACACGCGCGCGCTCGACGATCTGGTGAACCTGATCCTCGCCAAGCCCAGCCAGTTCCTGCTGCGCGCCCCGCTGCGCGGCTTCACACGCTAGGCGGCAGGCCATGCCGGCGTTCCGGTACGAGGCCGTCGACGCCGCGGGGCGTCCCCGCCGGGGCTTTCTCGACGCCACCTCGGCGCGCGCGGCCCGTGACGCGCTGCGTGGCGACGGATTATTCCCAACGGCGGTGGAGGTCGCGTCCCGGAGTGCGGGTGCGCGCACCGACGCGACGCGTCTGGCGCCGGGCATCCTGGCGCTCACGACGCGCCAGCTTGCAACGCTGGTGGCCTCTGGAATGCCGCTCGACCAGGCGCTCGCCGCCGTCGCCGAGCAGGCCGATCATCCCGGCGCGGCGCGCGTGCTCGCCGCGATCCGTGAGCAGGTCGGCGCGGGTGAGTCGCTGGCCGGTGCACTGTCGCGCTTTCCCCGAACTTTCTCGGAGCTCTACCGCGGCCTGGTCGCCGTCGGTGCCGAAAGCGGTCAGCTCGGGGGCGTGCTGTCGCGGCTGGCCGACTACCTCGAAGCACGCCAGGCCTTGCGCCAGAAGTTCACCGCAGCCTTGATATATCCCGCGCTGGTGACGGTAATCGCGCTCGCGGTGATCGCCACACTGCTGCTCTACGTCGTACCGCAGATCGTCGCGGTCTATCAGCAGAGCCGCCAGACCCTGCCCTGGCTCACCCGCGCGCTCATCGCGAGCAGCGACTTCCTTCGCGCTACCGGCTGGTATTGGTTGGCCCTGTGTGCCCTGCTCGGGCTCGCCGCGGCGCTGCTGTCCCGGCAGGAGCGCTGGCGCGAGCGGTGGCAGGCGTTTCTGCTCGCCACGCCCGTGGTCGGCACCGTCCTGCGCGGGCTCGACACGGCGCGGTTCGCGAGCACGCTCGCGATTCTCACCGGCAGTGGCGCGCCGCTGCTGCGCGCGCTGGACACCGCGGCCGGCGTCATCTGGGCGCGGCCGATCCGCAACGCAGCATACGCCGCCGCGGCGCACGTTCGCGAAGGGGTGTCCCTCGCCCGGGCGCTTGCCAGCCAGCGCACCTTTCCCGCGTTGCTAGTGCATCTGGTCGCCAACGGTGAGCAGAGCGGACGGCTTCCCGAAATGCTCGATCGGGCCGCGCGCGAGCAGGACTCGGACGTGGAGAGACGACTGACGTGGCTCGCGGCCCTCGTCCAGCCGGTGCTGATCGTGTTCATGGGCGCGATCGTCCTAGTGCTGGTGCTGGCCGTGATGCTGCCGATCGTGTCGATGAACCAGTTGATCAGGTAGATGCAGTAGCCCGGGCTGAGCCGCACCGCGGCGATGCCCGGGTCGCGGTCGATGGGGTACAGGACCCGGAGTTCGCTCCGCTCACCGCCGGGCTACGTCGCTCGCGTCGGTACGCTCGCGCGCCTCGACCTGCCTCGCCAGCGCCCATGCGACGTGCTCGCGGACCAGCGGGGAGCGGTCGGCGGCACGCGTCTCGAGGACACCGATGATGCGCTCGTCGTACTCCGCGTTGCCCAGGCCCACGGCGAGATTGCGCAGCCACTGCTCGTAGCCGATGCGCCGGATGGCGCTGCCTTCCATGCGGCGCGTGAACTCTTCCTCGGTCCACGCGAACAGAGCGATCAGGTCGGCGTCATCCAGACCGTTTCTCACCGCGAAGTCGCGCTCGCCACTGGCTGGCGCGAACTTGTTCCACGGACAAACGAGCTGGCAATCGTCACAGCCATAGACACGGTTGCCGATCAACGGGCGCAGCGCCTCGGGGATCGTGCCCTTCAGCTCGATGGTGAGATAGGAGATGCAGCGGCGGGCGTCGAGCTCGTAGGGTCCGACGATCGCCCCGGTCGGGCAGGCGTCGATGCAGGCGTGGCAGCTGCCGCAGTGCTCGCTCTGGACAGCGCTCACCGGCAGCGGCAGGTCCGTGTAGATTTCTCCCAGAAAGAAGAACGAGCCTGCCTCGCGCGTGAGCAGTAGCGTATGTTTGCCGCGCCAGCCCAGACCTGCCTTGGCGGCGAGCGCCACTTCCAGCACCGGCGCGCTGTCGGTGAAGACGCGATAGCGAAACGCGCCGACCGCGGCGATCATGCGGTCGGCGAGCGCCTGGAGCTTGCCGCGCAACACGCGGTGATAGTCGCGCCCAAGCGCGTAGCGCGACACGTAGGCTTTGCGCGAGTTGCGCAAGACCGATACGGGATCGCGCGCGCTCTCCGGGAGATAATCGAGTCGCGCGCTGATCACGCGAATCGTTCCCGGGACGAGCTCGGCGGGCCGCGCCCTGCGCACACCGTGGCGTGCCATATAATCCATTTCGCCGTGGCGTCCCGCCGCGAGCCACGCCGCCAATCGCGTTTCATCTGCCGCGAGGCCTGTGTCGGCAACGCCGATCTCGGCGAAGCCCAGCTCGCGGGCCCAAGCGCGTAGGTCGCGAGCGAGTCGCGTGAGATCGGGCTCGAGCGATGAGGCTGCGGTGGACATTGGCGGGACCGATGCGCGTGGCCAGAGGAAGCGAACATTATAAAAGCGCTCCGCCGGTATCTTCCGGACCCCGAGGCGAGCTCACGCGCGGGAGCCGCGCTGTCGCCCGGGCTCGGCGGCGGCATGATCGTCACGTTATCCGGGGAGTTGGGCGCCGGCAAGACGACCCTGGTGCGCGGGATGCTGCGCGGGCTCGGCTGGATGGGGCCCGTGAAGAGCCCCAGTTACGCTTTGGTTGAACATTATCTCTTTTCGAGTTTATACTTTTATCACTTTGATTTTTATCGATTCGATGATCTGGACGAATGGAACACCACGGGTTTTGCAGAATACTTTCGTCCCGACTCCGTCGCGGTGATCGAGTGGCCCGAGCGCGTGGCCGCACGCCTGCCGCGCGTCGATGTGGCTGCGCAACTGGCGCTTACCGAGCCGGGACGCGCTCTCGAACTCCGTGCCGCAACGGCAGCCGGTGAGGCATGTCTCGCGCAATTCGCCGCGCTGATCGCTTGACTCGTGTCTCGCTGGAGCGGCGACGCATCTGTGGGTGGCTCCTGCTGCCGGCGGCGCAATGTCTGGTACCCGCGCGCGCCGATGCCGGCACGGTCGCTTCCGCGCGACTCTGGCCGGCGCAGGAATACACCCGACTGATCCTGGAAGCGCCGGCTCCGGTCGCGCATCAGTTGCTGGCGATGAAAAGTCCCGAGCGACTGGTGCTCGATCTCGAGGGCATCGACGTCAACCCGGAGCTTCTCGAGTTGCCGCGGCGGGTCGCGGCCGATGACCCGTACATTCAGGCGATACGCGTTGCGCCGTTCAGGCCGGGCGTGCTGCGCATCGTGCTCGACCTGAAGACAGCGGTGAACCCGCAGCTCTTCGCGCTGAATCCGGTCGGAGATTACGGCTACCGCGTGGTCCTCGATCTCTATCCCTTGACGCCCCCCGACCCGCTGATGGCGTTGCTCGAGGACGTGGAACGCGCCGGGCAACCTGGCGCCGACGCATCTTCCCTCAGGGCGGAGACCGACAAGCCAGCACGAAGCGAAGAGCAGGGCAAGGCAGCGCCCAGGCACGAAGCGAAGCGTCTCATCGTGGTGGCGATCGATCCGGGTCACGGGGGCGAGGACCCGGGCGCGATCGGCCGTCGCGGGACATACGAGAAAACCGTCACGCTGGCGATCGCGAAAAAGCTCAAGGCGTCGTTGGACGACGAGCCCGGGATGCGCGCGATGCTGACCCGCGACGACGACTATTTCGTCCCGCTGGACGTTCGCGTGCAGAAGGCTCGACGGGTACAGGCCGACCTGTTCATTTCCATCCATGCCGACGCGTTCACCACTCCGAGTGCGCGCGGCTCGTCGGTGTTCGCGCTCTCGGAGCACGGCGCGACGAGCGCTGCGGCGCGCTGGCTCGCGCAGCATGAGAACGATGCCGACCTGATCGGCGGCATCAACATCGACGCCCGCGATCCGATGCTGGCGAGGACGCTGCTCGATCTGTCGCAGACCGCGCAGATCAACGACAGCCTGCGCGTCGGCCGTTCGGTTCTCGCGGGCATCGGCGCCGTCAATGCGCTGCACAAGGGCAGCGTCGAGCAGGCAGGCTTTGCGGTGCTCAAGGCTCCCGACATTCCCTCGATCCTGGTCGAGACCGCCTTCATTTCCAATCCGGAGGAAGAGCAGAAACTCAAGGACGACCGTCATCAGCGAAAGCTGGCCGACTCGATCCGCACCGGCGTGAGAAGGTATTTCGCGCAGAATCCTCCGCTTTCGCGCGCAAAGACCTAGATCCGGCGGCCCGCCGTCCTCGCGCTCGCGATCGCGTACAATGGCGCGCGCCCTCGCCAAGTCCACGCGCCGACGTCGGCCACCGCCTCCTCCGCCACGATCGCTGTCCTAGACGTCGAACCATGGTCCGTTTCTTCCTCGGTTTTCTAGTGCTGCAGGCCGTCTTGTTCGGCGCCGAGCTCACGCCGTGGGCACAGCGCTGGTTCGTTCTGCCGTGGACGGACTCGCTCGCCGCGATCAGCGCCGATCTCGTGAAGGTATTCGACCCCGGCGTGATCGCCGCGGGCAAGGTGCTGCAGAGCGCGAACAACGGTTTCGCCGTATCGATCGAGGCCGGTTGCAACGGCGTCGAGGCAACGATCGTGCTGGTTGCGGCTATGCTCGCCTTTCCGGCGCCTTGGAAACGCAAGCTCTTCGGGCTCGCGGTCGGGGTGATTGCCGTTCAGGGTCTGAACGTCATCCGCGTGATCAGTCTGTTCTACCTCGGCCAGTGGAACCACGAGGCGTTCGAGTTCGCACACCAGTATGTATGGCAGGCACTCATCATGCTCGACGTGCTGATTGTCTGGCTGCTGTGGGTGCGCACGCTGCCGCGCGCGGCGACCTCTCCCGTGCCGGTTTGACCGGCGACCAGGGCGATGCGCGGCACCTCGCTCGGCGGCTTTGTCCTCCGCGTCGTGGCGTGGCTTCCGCCGGCGTTCGTGGTGTGGTATCTGGCCGGACCGCTGTTCGCCTTTCCGATTGGACTATTGACCAGGGGCGTTACCAGGCTCGGCTTCGCGGACATCGTCCAGAGCGTCGAGCAGCAGGGGCACCTGATCACCATCATTTCAACGCTCAAGGCAACGCTCGCCACGACGGAGAATCCCGCCGGCGGAGTGGTCTCGGTCGAGCTCAATGCGCTGCTTTACAGCTTTGGCTTCCCCATGCTGGTGGCGCTGATTCTCGCCGCTCGGCAGCCGCATGTGTTGCGGAAGCTTGTCCTGGGCTACGTCGTGCTCGCGCCGTTCGTTACGTGGGGGCTCGTCGCCGAGTTCCTGAAGCGCGTTACGTTCGATATCGCACCGTCTGCCGCCGCCCAGACGGGGTTCGGCCCGTTGCAACGCGAAGCGATCGCTTTCGCCTATCAGTTCGGAGCGCTGATCCTGCCCACCGTCGCGCCGGCGGTGTTCTGGGTGCTCACGCACCGACGCTTTCTCGAAAACTTTGCCGCGGGCGAAGCCGCGGCCGAGAAGCCATAGGGAACCTCAATAACCCGGGCTGCCCACGCTGTGGCCGGCGCGCTCCAGGGCATCGATCGCGGCGGCGCGCTGGGCGGAGGGAATGAGCACGTAGTCAGTGTCGTACGTCGCCAGCGCCAGGACTGAGACCCTCGCCGCGGCCAGCGGCGTCGTAACACTGGCGAGAATGCCGGTCTGATCGAGCGGCAGGGGTCCGGCGAATCGCAACGCCCTCCAGCCGCGGCTCGCGACGACGCCGTCGGGTACGCAAGCTTCCGTGCAGACGACCGACAACTCGTCGGGCGTGCGGGTGATCGACCACCAGGGTGCCCCAATCGCCCACGCCGGTAGCTGTGCCTCGGCGTCGAGACGGCAGATCGCAAACGCGTCGGGCAGCAGCGTGAGCGAAAGCCGCTGGGCCATCACGCGTCTCCTTGGCGAAGCTTGCGTTCGCGCTCACGCTCGCGCAGCACGCGCCGCTGCACTTTCCCGGTCGTGGTCATCGGCAATGCGTCGATGAATTCGATTTCTTTGGGATATTCGTAAGGCGCGAGAAACCTGCGCACGTGCTGTTGAATGTCTTCTTCCAGCGCCCGTGCGGGCGCGTGTCCCGGCGCGAGAACGATGAACGCCTTGACGATGTTCCCGCGGGTGTCGTCGGGACTGGGTACGACCGCGGCGTTCGCGACCGCGGCATGCTTGAGCAGGCAGTTCTCGATCTCGGTGGGTCCGATGCGGTAACCAGCCGCCTTGAACATGTCGTCGGCCCGTCCTTGGTACCACAGGTAGCCTTCGTCGTCGGAGAGCGCCAGATCGCCGGTCCGGCACCAATCGCCGGTGAACTTCCGGGCTGTGGCTTCCGGATTCTTGAAGTATTCGAGAAAGAAGACCGGATCCGGCGTGCCGTCCGGGCCGATCCGGTGGACCGCCACCTCGCCCAGTGCTCCCGCCGCGACCTCGTTCCCGAATTCGTCGATGATGGTGATCCGGTGGCCGGGATAGGGTCGCCCCATCGAGCCGGGTTTCGCCAGCCAAAGCGTGTGCGAATTGCCGACGATGTAGTTCATCTCGGTCTGACCGAACATTTCGTTGATCGTTACGCCGAGCGCATCCTGCGCCCAGCCGAACACCGTTGTGCCCACGGCTTCGCCGGCGCTCATCACGCTTCGCATTGCCAGGTCGAAGCGCGCGCGGGGCTGCGGAATGGCTTTCATCATCATCTTTAGCGCAGTCGGAAACAAGAAGGCGTTACGCACGTGGTACTTCGCCATCAACGCCAGCGCGCGCTCGGGATCGAAACGGCCCCGGAAGCCCAGGATGGGACGCCCGAAGTAGAGCGTGGGCAGCAGCGCGTCCATGAGGCCGCCGGTCCACGCCCAATCGGCCGGCGACCAGAACAGATCCTCAGCCTGCGGAAAAACATCGTGCGAGTAGATGAATCCGGGCAGGTTGCCGAGCACGCACTGCTGCGGCATGAGCGCGCCCTTCGGCGGCCCGGTCGTGCCGCTCGTGTAAACCAGCAACGCCGGATCGGTGGCGCGCGTGGCGACCGCCGTGAAACGGTCGGACCCCTTTGCCAGCACCCCTTCCCAGTCCTCGGTTCCCGACTCGCGCGCGCCGGCGGCCCCGATGACGTGAGCCAGGCACGGCAGCTTGTCGCGGATCGCAACGAGATTGGGAAGCGACGCTGGATCGCAGATGGCGACCTTGGCTTCGGAATTTTCCAGCCGGTATTCCAGAGCATCGGGCCCGAACAGGAACGACAGCGGCACGGCGATTGCCCCGAGCTGGTAGCAGGCGATGTGCGCGATCGCGGTTTCCGGCCGTTGCGGAAGCAGGATCGCGACCTTGTCTCCGGGAGCCACGCCTCGCGCCACGAGCGCGTTGGACAAGCGGTTCGCGCGCTCCTGCAGGTC
>WNGK01012834.1_pt1 | contig 10958 bp, 10 predicted proteins | sample 5400601 | NCBI WGS metagenome assembly WNGK01 (sample SAMN13153376, study PRJNA577476) | soil metagenome | isolation source: 60 cm soil or saprolite under Garry oak tree replicate 1 | place: USA:California | collected 2016-06-15
CTTGGCGAAGGCGACCTTGGCCTGCACCTCGCCGGTATTGGGGTTGAACACGTCCCCTTGGCGCCCCGATGTGCCCTTCACGAATTTGCCGCCGATGAAATGCCCGATCTCGCGCATTTTTTCCTCCACTTGCCGCCGCCGTTTTGTCTCGCAATCCCGTCTGATAGCCCAGCACGCTCGGCTCGGAAAGGCGTTGCGAAGTCGCAAAAGAAATCCGCTGCCCCCAGGCCGGCGGGCATAGCTCCCGCGCTATTGGCCGCGGCGGGGGCGGGGACCCGGCAGCAACGTTTCCGGCGATACGGTCCTCAGCACGAAGCGGCACCGGGGGGGCTTCGGATTCAGCATGGCTGATCCGCGTCTTTGACAGGCTTTCGCAGAACGGGGCCCCGGTGTTATAAGCCGCGACCCCTGCGCATAGTGCAGCGCAGCATAGCCGGCAAATTTCGGCAAAATTCCTGGCAGAACACATGGCCCACCCCGTAGCCGCTCCCAAGGGAGGCGAGGCGCCGGCCCATGGGAACGGCGAATCGCATCCCCCGGCCGGCTTCTGGGCGCTGACGCTTGGCAGCCTCGGCGTCGTCTACGGCGACATCGGCACGAGTCCGCTCTATGCCCTGCGCGAGGCGGTGGTCGCCGCCGCGGGGCCGGGCGGAGCTGCAACCGAGGCGGCCGTTCTCGGCGTGCTGTCGCTGATCATTTGGGCGCTGCTGCTCGTCGTCACCGCCAAATACGTGCTCATCCTCCTGCGGCTCGACAACAACGGGGAAGGCGGCACGCTGGCGCTCATGGCGCTGGCGCAGCGCGCGATGGGCCGTTCCGGCGCGGCGGTGGTCCTGCTCGGCGTCAGCAGCGCGGCGCTGTTTTACGGGGACGCCATCATCACCCCAGCAATCTCGGTTCTCTCCGCGATCGAAGGCCTGAAGATCGTAGCGCCCGGATTCGATCCCTATGTCGTGCCGCTGACGATGGCCATCCTGGTCGGCCTGTTCGTGGTGCAGTCTCGCGGCACCGCCAGGGTCGCGGCGTTCTTCGGGCCAATCATGGCCGTCTGGTTCGTGGTGATCGCCCTCGGCGGTCTGGTGCATCTCGCCGCGAATCCCGGCGTATTGCGCGCGCTCAATCCGCTCCATGGGCTGAGTTTCTTGGCCAGCCACGGCATCATCGGTCTCTTCACGCTGGGCGCCGTGTTCCTGGCCGTCACGGGAGCGGAGGCGCTCTATGCCGATCTTGGTCATTTCGGCCGCAAACCGATCCAGATGGCCTGGACCGGATTCGTCCTGCCCGCGCTCGCGATCAACTACCTCGGTCAGGGAGCGCTCGTGCTCGCGGACGAAAAAGCCCTCCAGAATCCATTCTTCCTGCTCTATCCGGACTGGGCGCAGTTGCCGATGGTCCTGATCGCGACCGCCGCCACCGTGATTGCCAGCCAAGCGGTGATCACCGGTGCCTATTCTCTGTCTCGGCAGGCGATCGGGCTTGGTTTGTTGCCGCGGCTCGAAGTTCGTCACACTTCCGAAGCACTTGCCGGCCAGATCTTCATGCCGCGCGTCAACGCCCTGCTATTGATCGCGGTGCTGCTGCTGGTCGTCATGTTCCGTTCCTCGAGCGCGCTGGCCTCCGCGTATGGAATCGCGGTGACCGGCACCATGCTGGTGGACGCGACGATGGGCTTCGTCGTGATTTGGAAGCATTGGAATTGGTCGCCGCTGGCCGCGGCCGGATTGATGGTGCCGTTCCAAGCAATAAACCTGACGTTCTTTGCCGCCAATCTGCTGAAGCTTTTCGAGGGTGGATGGGCCCCCTTGGCGTTTGCCAGCCTGATCATGACCATCATGTACACGTGGCGGCGCGGTACCAGGCTGTTGTTCGAGAAGACGCGCCGCCAGGAGATGCCGCTGGACGATCTCGTCGCCATGCTGGAGCGAAAGCCGCCGCAGACGGTGCCCGGGACCGCCGTGTTCCTCACCAGCGATCCCCGGAGCGCGCCGACCGCGCTGCTCCACAGTCTCAAGCACTACAAGGTGCTGCACGAAAAGAACGTCATCTTGACGGTGGAGACCGCAAACTCGCCGCGAGTGCCGGTCGCGGAGCGCGTTCGCATCGAGCCGGTCGGAAAGACGTTCTCGCGGGTGCGGCTGCGGTTCGGCTTCATGGAGACGCCGAACGTGCCGAAAGCGTTGGCGATCGCGCGCAAGCTCGGCTGGCAGTTCGACATCATGTCGACGTCGTTCTTTGTGTCCCGCCGGTCGCTGCGGCCGGCGGCGCAATCCGGCATGCCGCGTTGGCAGGACCGGCTCTTCATCCACCTTGCCCAAGCCGCAAACGACGCGACCGATTATTTCAAGATCCCGACCGGACGCGTGGTCGAGGTTGGGACCCAGGTCACGGTATAGTTCGGTATGATTTGCGGTGTAGTGCAACGAGTCACCGACCGCATGCGGTCTTGATTCCCGGGAAGGATGCGACACATCATCTCCGAACGCCCGACGCGATCCCGGGCGAGAAGGCGGTGCGCCGCGGCCGGTCGCTGACCGCAGCGCGAGGAGAAACGCGATGTTCGAAAGGGGCAAGGCCGTGCGCAATCTCACGGCCGACGAAGTGGCGCGCGGGATGCGGCACGATCGGATCCTGCTGGTCGATGTCCGCGAGCCCAACGAGACGGCGCTCGAGGCATTTCCCGGCAAAAGGTCGGTGACGGCCTCGCAGGCGGCGCAGGCCGCGGGGCTGCCGTATGATGCGCACCTCGCGGGCGGCATTCTCGCCTGGAAGGCCGCCGGCCACCCCACCGTGAGCTGAAGCACACATGCCTCGGCTGCTCCTGATCCTGGCGTTGATCGCCGCGGCCGGGAGCGGCTGCAGCGGCGCACTGGCGGCGACGATCGGCGACCGGGTGGTGAATTTCTACAATTGGTCGGATTACATCGATCCCGCCGCGATCGAAGCCTTCACCCGCGAGACGGGGATTGCGGTCAAGTACGACACGTTCGATTCCAACGACATTCTCGAGACCAAGCTGCTCGCCGGGAGTTCGGGGTACGATCTCGTGGTGCCGACGGCGTATTTTCTCGAGCGCCAGATCAAGGCCGGCATCTTCCAGAAGCTCGACAAGTCGCAGCTCCCCAATGTGGCGAACGTCTGGGACGAGATCGCGCGGCGGCTCGCCGCGTACGATCCGGGCAATCTCTATGCGGTCAACTACATGTGGGGAACGACCGGAATCGGCTACAACGTCGGCAGCGCCAAAGCGATTCTGGGGACGCAAGCGGCGATCGACAGCTGGGATCTGGTGTTCAAGCCGGAACAGATCGCGAAGTTCAAGGGCTGTGGCGTTCACATGCTGGATTCCTCGGACGACGTGCTATCGGCGGCGCTGAACTATCTCGGGCTCGATGCGAATACCAGCGACCAGGCGCAGCTGGAAAAGGCCGCCGATATCCTGATGAAGGTGCGGCCGTTCGTGCGCAAGTTCCATTCCTCGGAATATCTCAACGCGCTCGCGTCCGGCGAAATCTGCCTCGCGCTCGGCTTCTCCGGCGACATCAAGCAGGCGCAGAAACGCGCGGGCGAGGCCAGGAACGGCGTCGACATCGGTTACGTGATTCCGAAGGAGGGAGCGCAATTGTGGTTCGACAATCTGGCGATTCCGCGCGACGCCAGGCACCCGCGCGAGGCCCACGCACTGATCGATTTTCTATTGCGGCCGGAAATCGCCGCGAAGAACACCAATTTCATCGCCTATGCCAACGGCGTTGCGGCGAGCCGTCCGTTCATCGACCAGGCGATCCTGCAGGATCGCGGCATCTATCCCGATGCCGCAACCATGCAGCACCTCTACACCATCACCGCGCACGATCAGAAGACGCAGCGCCTGATCAACCGGCTGTGGACCCGCATCAAGACCGGGATGTGACGGTGCGTTCCCATCACCGCCATCGCCGGTGCAGCCACAGCCACTGATCGGGGTGTTCCCGCACCCAGCCCTCGACCACCGAGGTGATCGTTTGCATGGTGGCATCGACGTCGACCCGGCCCTTGGCGTCGCGCGGCGGCTCGACCGCTTCCGTGATCTCTGCACGAAAACGTCCGCCTGCAAGGCGGATGGCCCGAATGCCGTGAATCGGGCAATCGAAATGCCGGGCGAGGCGCGCGATCAGCGGATTGGCTTTGCAACGCCGGCCGAAGAACATCACGTCCACGCCCTCGCTGAAATGCTGGTCGACCAGCATGCCGACGTGCACGCCCTGTTCGAGCGCGCGCGCCGCTTTGATCGGAGCGGCGCGATCGCTGGGGATCAGCTCGCCCATGCTGACGGCGCGCAACGGGATAATCGCTTCCGCGACCGCGCCGAGGTTCGGCCGCCGATAGACCACCGCGGCGGCCATGTCGTAGGCGCCGGCTGAAAGCGGCGGAAGCTCCCAATTGCCGAGATGCGCGGCAAATATCAGCGCCGGCTTGCCGTCGTCGCGCAGCTGCAGGAACAGCTCCATCGACCTCGGGGTAAACTCGATGCGGCCGGCATTGGGCCGCTCGAAATCGTACTCCCACAGGCGGTCTAGATGGGCGAACTCCGCAGCGACCCGTCCGAGATTATCCCATACGCCCGCCAGGATTTTTTCGATCTCGGCGGCGGATTTCTCCGGAAACGCCGCCATCAGGTTGGCGCGGCCGGTGCGATGCTCGGGTAACCAGGGCCCGATTGTGCGCATGAAGGGGCCGGCAAAGTTCGTCATCCGGTCCGGATTGGTCCGGCGCACCAGGTTGAACAGCGCCACGGCGGCAAAGCCGACCAGCGCATCGACGCCGCGCTTGAAACCTCGGGCATAAGTTTGCCATCGACGGCGGAATGCCCTCCTCATCGGCTGCGCACTCAGAAATGCACCACGATCTTGCCGAATACCTGCCGGCTTGCGAGCCGCTCGAGGCCCGCCGCGACATCGGCAAGCTCGACTTCGGTATCGATCACCGGCGTCAGCCCGCCCGCCATTTTGGCGAGGCTGTCGCGGATGTTGCCCATGGTGGCGCCGAACGAGCCGATGATCCGGTATTGCTGTTGGAACAGCTGCATCAGGTTGAGCGTCGCGCTCGGACCGGAGGTCGCCCCGCAGGTCACCAGACGTCCGCCGCGCTTGAGCGCCAGGAGCGAACCATTGAAGGTCTCCGCCCCGACATGTTCGAATACCACGTCGACGCCCTTCTTTCGCGTGAGCTTGCGCACCGCGTGTTCGAACCGGTCGGTCCGATAATTGATGACGTGGTCCGCGCCCAGCTCCTTTGCCTTGTTGGCCTTGGCATCATCGCCGACCGTAGTGATCACGGTGCAACCGATCGCCTTCGCCATCTTGATCGCCGCGGTGCCGATCCCCGACCCCCCGGCATGCACCAGGATGGTCTCGCCCGGCTGAAGCTTGGCATTGTCGAACAACATGTGCTCGACCGTCGAGAACGCGATCGGGGCGCAGGCGGCGTCGCGGAACGCAACCCCGTCCGGCACGGGTATTGCGAGCCGGCCGGGAAAATTGAGGAGATCGCGCGCAAAGCCGTCGACATGAAAACCGAGAATGCCACCGACATTTTCGCAAAGGTTGTCGCGCCCCTCGCGGCAGGCCCGGCATTCTCCGCAGGTGAGCGCACCGTACATGACGACCGCGTCGCCGACGCGAAGACCGGTTACGCCCGGTCCGAGCGCTGCGATCTCTCCCGCCGCTTCCGCACCGACGATGAGCGGCAGCTTGCGTTTGGCGAATGCCATGCCGCGCCAGCCCCACACGTCGATGTGGTTGAGCGCCACGGCCCGGATCCGAATCTGCACCTCGCCGGCGCCCGGCGCGGACGGCGGCGGCACCTCTTGCAGCTCGAGCTTGCGGTCGGCAACGAGGGTCAACGCTCGCATGGGTGCGAGTCACCGCAAGCTATAAAAGCACGGACTCGCTTGAGCGTCGTCCCCGCGAAAGTGGGGACCCGTGACCACGGGACCGAGCGGAATTGCGAGATGGGTGGTCATGGGTCCCGGATACCCGCTTCGCAGGTTCCGGGACGACGATCGCCGGGATCGAGCCGTCACGAGGGTTCCCGCCCCATGACGAGCGAGACGTTCTGACCGCCGAATCCGAAGGAATTGGACAGCGCATGACGGACGCTCGCCTCGCGTGCGACGTTCGGCACCACGTCGAGCGGAATGGCCGGATCCGGCACCTGATAATTGATCGTCGGCGGAATACGCTGATGCTCGAGCGTGAGCAGGGTGAAGATCGCCTCCACAGCGCCGGCGGCCGATAGGGTGTGCCCGATCATCGATTTGTTCGACGAGATCGGCACTTGCTTGGCCCGCTCGCCGAGCACGGCGGACACGCCGATATATTCCATCTTGTCGTTTTCCGGCGTGCCGGTGCCATGGGCGTTGATGTAGTCGATGTCGTCGGGATTGAGCCCGGCATCTGCGATTGCGTTGTGAATGCTGCCGATGATCGGCTTGCCGTCCGGGCTCGAACGGGTGCGGTGGAAGGAATCCGCCATTTCGCCGCAACCTTCGATGACGCCGAGAATCCTGGCGCCGCGGGCCTTGGCGGCATCGAAGCTTTCGAGCACCAGGGCGCCGGCGCCTTCGGCCATCACGAAACCGTCGCGATTCTTGGAAAATGGCTTGGCAGCCCCCTGAGGAGGATCGTTGTGGGTCGAGAGCGCGGAGAGCAGCGAAAAACGCACGACCGTTTCCGGATTGATGGAACCGTCGGTCGCCACGCATAGCGCGGCGTCGGCCTCGCCGCGGCGAACCGCCTCGAGCCCGAGCTGAATCGAGCTCGCGCCGGAGGCGCACGCGGTCGACAATGTGATGGGGGAGCCTTGGGTACCGAACCTGGCGGCAAGATGTTCCGCCACCGAGCCGAACAGGAACCGCTCGTGATAGCCGCGAAACCCGCCGCTCGCAGCCATGCGCAGCAGCTCGTTATAATCGATCGGGTCCTTGGCTCGCGCCGCCGCCGCGGCCAATTCCTTGCGCTGCGGCCATTCCATCTCCACCGGGGCCACGGCGAGGAATAAAGGTCCGGGAAAATTCTTGGCGGTGCCGATCTTCGCTTCGCCCACCGCCTCCTCGATCACGATCTCGGCGAGGCGCTCTGCCAGCGCCGGAGCACAGAACGGCTCGGCCCGCACGAAATCGATGGTGCCGGCAACCTTGGTCTTCAGTCCGTCGGTCGAGAAGCGCGTGATTGCCCGAATGCCGGATTCGCCCGCAGTGAGCCGCCGCCAGTTGTCGGTCTTGCCGATACCGAGCGGAGTGACGACTCCCATGCCCGTCACGACCACGATGGGCTGACCCCCCTTATCCCGCGTGGGCTGCATATTCTTTGATCCTTTCGCTCAATGGGCGGCCTCGACCAGGGCCATGCCCTCTCCCCGCCAATGCCCGACCCCTGTCACGACCGCCTGGGTCAAGGCGCCCTCCATCGCGCGCTCGACCGGCGAACCGGCGCAGGGCGGGAACAATATGCCATGGCGGACCGCAAGGGCTGCAAGGGCAATGTTCATCGGGAACTGCGCTTCCATGCCGTGCCCGATCCGGCTCCCGGTCGCGCGAATCGACGCTTCGGGATGCTCGGCCAGGAAGCTCTGCTCCTCGGCGGTCGCGGGCTCGACGCCGGTTGCCCCCGACAGAATGGCATAACGGCCGGCCTCGAGCCGGGGAGCGATCGGTTGCCACATCCGGCGCAACGCATCCGCTACCGCGCCCGCATCCCGACCGGTGCGGCCGGAGAGCACGAGCGAAAGCCTTGCGATAGGCTCGGCGCCGCGTGCTTGGGCATGCTCGCGCTCTTCCAGGACCAGGAAGGCACCCAGCGAGCCCAGCGCAAATCCCGGACTGGCGCGGCGTGACCAGACCGGTCGATACGGCTCCTTGAGGGCGACGCTGCCGAATTCGTAGAGCAGCAGCAGATCCTTGCGCTCGGCATTGTGCGCGCCGCCCACCAGCGCGAGCTTGCTTTGGCCGGCGGCGATACGCGAGACCGCGACCCGCACCGCGTCCACTCCCGCAGCCTCCTCGCCCATGAAGGTCCGGGAGGAGCCAGTGACCCCGTGCACGATGGAAATGTTACCGGCGAGCAAGTTCGAAAGCTGCGCGAGGAACAGGGTAGGGCGCAGATCGCTCATCAAACGTTCGTTGATGAAGGCGTCGGGATCGGCGGCGTTGCGGAGCCCGGCCATGATGGCGACGTCCACCTCGACATCGCGTTCGCCGCCGCCGCCGGCGACGATCATGTCGGTATGCGCAAGCAGCGCGGCGTTGCCTTTGACCTTGCCGCTATCCAGCGCCAAGCCCGCCGCATAGGTCCCGATCCGCTGCCACGGTTCCATCTGGCGCTGATCGCCTTTCTTCGGAATTTGCTTGTCGAACTCGATCGCCGCCAGTGGATGGATGACGTATGGCGCGAACCGCGCCGTGTCGGCGCTCGGCTGCGGATGCAGCAACCCCTGCCAATGCGCATCCGGGCCTTCGCCGAGACAGGAGACGATGCCGATCCCGGTGATCCAGGCCTCAGCCGGCATCGCTGAGCGCCTCTAGCGGGAACTCGATACGCGCGGCCGCCGCTTCCAGTTCGGCCCGGACGTCGCGATTGGGGAACGGCAGAACGCGGAACGTGAGCTCCGCGTCGCACACCGCCTTGGCGTCCGCTTTGACTTGGCAGCTCGTCACCGCGAACCCGGAACCCTCGTGGATGATGCGGCCTTCGACCGACAGCCGCTCGCCGGGCGTCACGAAGCGTCTGAGCTTCGCGCTCCGCACCCCGGCCAGGAACGGCATGCGATCGAACCGATTGCGCGCCAGGATGATCCACCCTGCCGTTTGCGCCATGGTCTCGATGAGCAGCACTCCCGGCACGAGCGGATAACCGGGAAAATGGCCTTCGAATACCGTGCTCGCCATCGGGACTACGGATTCGACGCGGATAATGCCGTCGTCGCACGACATTTCGACGACGCGGTCGACCATCTGGAAATATTCAAGCCGCATTGGGCGCTCACGCGCTCTTGGCGGCAATGAGGTCGTCGATGCGGGCGCAGAGGTTCTTGAGCACGAAATACTGCTCGGTCGACGCCTTGCCGTCGCTGACTTCCTGCGTCCATTGCTCGAGCGGCAGCTTGATGCCGAATGCCTTGTCGACGGCGAACGCGATGTCGAGAAAATCCAGGCTGTCGATTTCGAGATCGTCGATAGCGTGGCTTTCCGGCTTGATCTTTTCTCGCGGAATGTCGCAAGTTTCGGCAATGATATCCGCAACCGTATTGAACGTATCGGACATTTGCGATGCTCTTGGTGCTCAGCGGCTTGGAATAACGCCCCGGGCCCGAGCGGCGCGAAGCATGGCTCCTTGCCCCCGAACCGACGTGTGCCCCTATAGCGAAGGACGCCGCTGAGTTCAACGACGCCGGCTTTGCGCGCTGCATTTTCCGGGGCGTTGCGGAGACGGGCGCCAACCTTGACGGAATTCCGCATTTCGCCGAGCGTGCGTCGGCAAGGTCCGCGTACGAGCGGTCGCCGCCCGGCCCGGGCGGAAGCGGCTCCCCTGCGCCCGCGTCCTAACGGCCTAGCTCATCACGTACGAGGCGATCCGCCTCGAGCTCGGCGGGTCCCTTGTTGCGCCAGCCCTCTCGGGTGACCCAGTCGACGGCCCCGGGGAAGAGCCGCTTGAGCCACCACAGCAGGCGTGCGGCAGGGGTCACGACGACGATTCCGCGGTTCCTGCGCATGGCCGCGATGGTCTTGGCGGCCACTTTCTCCGGCGTGGTGAAGATCCATGCGGGAGGCGGAGTAGGGGGCTTGCCGGAGCGGCTCTTCGCTTCCGGCTCGCTGCCGACCACGCGTTCCACCATCGGGGTGGAGACGAAGCCGGGACAAATGGCGGTGATGCCGAAGCTGCGTCCGCCGTACTCGGTTCGGAGCGCCTCGGTAAAGCCGATGAGGCCATATTTGCTGGTCTGGTAGGCGGCCACGTTGCGCGAGCCCACCAAGCCGAAAATGCTGCACACGTTGACCAGATGCGCATCCTGCGAGCGCACAAGCGTGGGCAATAGTTCGCGAGCCAGCTGAATGGGGGCGGCCAGATTGACCGACATCACTCGGTTCCATTGCTCGTCGGTCATGCGGTGGGCCGGGCCGTAAAAGAGGACTGCCGCGTTGTTGACGAGTATATTGAGCCGGCCCCAGCGCGAGAGCAGCGCGCGGACTGCGGCACTGATCTGAGCCGGCTCGGCGAGGTCGCACATTGCGGTAACGACTTCGACGCCGCGGCTCGCGACCTCGCGGGCCGTGAGCGCGAGGCCGGCTTCGTCGATATCGACCAGGTAGAGGTCGGCACCCTCGTCGGCGAGCGCAATGGCGATCGCGCGTCCGATACCGGACGCGGCGCCGGTGACGAGAGCCTTCTTGCCGCGGATGATCTTCATCAAGCTTGCAACGCTCGGGGCTGCCGACCGCCTGCCGATAACGAACTTGACTTTCGCTGTAAAGAAATCCGTTTCTGCGGCCCGGCGGCGCAACCAACCGCCGCGGGCCGGAGGCCGATCCTGCGCTTGTCACCGCATGACCGCCGGCCTAGCTTCGCGCCGGAAGCGGGCAGCATTGTGGGGGAGCAAACGTGATGCATTGTGGTGAACGCGCGGGGCATGCCCGACGTTGGGAACAAACTGTTCAGCCATGAACTCGGCCGCCGTTCGATCCGATGATCGGCTGCAGCCACGCGTTTGCGTGATCGGCGCGGGGCCGTGCGGCCTCACGGCGCTCAAAAATTTGCTGGCGGCCGGGCTCAGCGGCGTCGTCTGTTATGACGAGAGCGACGCAATCGGCGGTAATTGGGTGTTTCGCGAAGAAGGGGATCGGACCAGCGTGTATTTTTCCACGCACATCATCTCCTCGAAGCGCTTGTCCGAGTTCGAGGACTATCCGATGCCGGCGGATTACC
>WNGK01016492.1_pt1 | contig 10958 bp, 14 predicted proteins | sample 5400601 | NCBI WGS metagenome assembly WNGK01 (sample SAMN13153376, study PRJNA577476) | soil metagenome | isolation source: 60 cm soil or saprolite under Garry oak tree replicate 1 | place: USA:California | collected 2016-06-15
ATGGCGTGGACCGAGCTCATCTGGTAAGCGACGGGGCAGATGCCGCAGATGCGAGCCGTAATGTCCGGCGCCTCGCGGAAGTTGCGCCCGCGCAGGAAGGCCTCAAAAAACCGGGGCGGCTCGAAAATGTTCAGCTTGACGTCGAGGACCTTCTGGTCGCGGATCTTCACGTAAAGGCCGCCCTCGCCTTCCACTCGGGCGAGGAGATCAACCCTTAGGGTTTTGGTCTTCATGGGCTTCGCTCTCTCGGCGGAATGCTTCGGCATAAGCATTAAAGCCGCGGAATGCGCGTACCAGGTCCGGCTCCTTCACCCCCAGGCGGACCCAGCCTTCGCTCAGCGAGCGGGTGTTCGGCGTTTCCATGGGGCCGAAACAACCGTAACAGCCTCGGTCGTACGAAGGACACAAGGCGCCGCATCCGGCGTGGGTGACGGGTCCGAGGCACGGCGTGCCGCGCGCTACCATGACGCAGACCGTGCCCCGCCGTTTGCACTCCACGCAAACGCTCGTGGCAGGCGTGTTAGGCTTGCGTCCGCCGAGAAACGCGCTGAGGACTTCCAGGAGCTGATGCTTGTTGATCGGACATCCGCGCAGCTCAAAGTCCACTCGCACGTGGTCTACAATGGGCGTCGACTTGTTAAGGGTTTGGATATATTGCGGCGTGGCATATACCAGTGAAGTGAATTCTCGCACATCTTTGAAATTCCGCAGCGCCTGGATGCCGCCCGCTGTGGCGCACGCGCCGATGGTGATGAGAAATTTCGAAGCCCGCCGCACCTGGTGAATGCGCTCGGCATCGTGCGGCGTGGTGATGGAACCTTCCACCAGCGAGATGTCGTAGGGTCCCTTGACTACGGCGCGCGAAGCCTCGGCGAAATTGGCGATGTCGACGCGGTCGGCGACCGCCAGCAATTCGTCCTCGCAATCGAGCAGGCTCAATTGGCATCCGTCGCAGGAGGCGAATTTCCAGACGGCGAGCTTCGGTTTTTGACCTGCGGCCATTTCAAATCTCCCTGATTGCAAAGAGCCGCCGAAGGCGGTCGTAGCTGAAAACGGGACCGTCCTTGCAGATGAACGTGGGCCCGTACTGGCAGTGGCCGCAGAAGCCGACGGCGCACTTCATGTTACGTTCCATCGAGATGTAAATATTCTCGGCCGAGACACCTCGCGTTTCGAGCTCCTGCACCGTAAACCGCATCATGACCTCCGGCCCACAGACCATGGCCACGGTGCTATCCGGATCAAAGAGCGCGCGCCGTATGAGCGAGGTCACCACGCCGACGTTGCCTCGCCAGTTGCCCATGGCACGGTCAACCGTGACGTGGACCTCCAGATCGAACCGCGAATGCCATTGCTGCAATTCCCGGCGGAAGAGGATGTCCGCGGGAGTCCGCGTGCCGTAGAGCAGCACCACCTTGCCGTAATAGTTGCGCGCCGCCAATACCTGGCAGAGCGCGGGCCGCAGCGGGGCCAGGCCGATGCCGCCCGCGACAATCACCACGTCGGCGCCGCGGGCCTCCTTCACCGGCCACCCAACGCCGAAAGGACCCCGCACTCCGAGCGAGTCCCCGGTCTTCAGTTTGCGCATGGCGCGCGTCACCATACCCACTTCGCGCGTGGTGTGAATCAGCACCGAGCGCCGGGCAGGGTCACCGCTGATGGAAATGGGAACTTCTCCCACACCGAAGGCATAGAGCATGTTGAACTGGCCTGGCGCGAATGGCAGGTCACGCGGCCCGCCTTCGGATTCCAGCTCCATCGTGAAGGTGTCCGACGTTTCCTGCCGCACCCGCTCGACTCGATAAGGGCGCGGAACCATTGGGTCCGGCGCGGCCGCGGCGAATTCAACTGGATTCGTAGACATTGAGTAGTTGCAACCTCGCCGATGTAAGATGATCGACCATCACCTGCGAAAATCGTTTCAGCATCTCATACCCCAGGTCGTGGTCCTTCTCGCACTTCTCGCGAAGGCATTTTCCGTCGAGGGCCAGGGCGCGCGTAAGCTCGATCGCCCGCGCGTCCAACCTCCAATGGTAAGGCGGCACCAACCACGACCAGCCCAGAATCTCACCGGCGCCCAAAGTCTGGATGGTGATGGAGCCGCGGTGAGGCGCATAGACTTCAAGCGCCACCTGGCCCTGCCGGATGAGGTAAAACTGGTTGGCTTCCTCCCCTTCGCGCAGGATGAACTGGCCGGCGTCGAAGCGCACGTTGGACGCGCACCCGACGAGCAGATTCATGTATGGCTCCGTCATTCCTGCAAAAAAGGGATGCTCCATCAAGATTCGCTCAAGAGTTTCCATTGGCATTCCCCTTCTTCGAGATTGTTGCGGCGTCGGTTTCCCGGATGGCGCGGGCTTCCACCGTAATGTCGATCCCCACCGGACACCAGGTGATGCATCGTCCACAACCCACGCACCCCGAGGTCCCGAACTGGTCGATCCAAGTTGCCAGCTTGTGAGTCATCCATTGCCGGTAACGTGCTTTGGAGCTGGTTCGCACGCTGCCCCCGTGGATGTAAGAAAAATCCATCGTGAAACAAGAGTCCCACTTGCGCCAGCGCTCCGCGTGCTCGCCCTTCAGGTCCGTCACGTCCTCGACGGTGGTACAAAAACAAGTGGGGCAAACCATCGTGCAATTGGCGCAGGCGAGGCAGCGCGCGGCGACTTGATCCCAGCGCGGATGCTCGGAGTTCCGCGACAGCAGACCGTTGATTTCGCTTGTGTCGAGGCTTCGACCCATCTGGCCCGCAGTCTTGGCGACAATCTGTCGCGCGGCCGCCTTCTCCTTGTCTCCCGCAGGCCGGCAAGACAACGTGCCCAAGACTTCGGCGCCGGAGTCGGTTCCCGCCTCCGCCACGAAGAAATGCCGGCCGTCCTCAATCACTTCTGTGAGAGCCAGGTCAAAACCCGAAGTAACTTTCGGCCCGGTATTCATGGAGACACAAAAGCAGGTTCCTCCAGCTTGCCCACAGTTGATGGCGACGATGAAGGTTCTCCCTCTTAGCTCCGCCCAGGAAGACTCGGTCCTGAATTGCGATGGCATTCAGTTCGCAGGCGCGAACACCCATAAACGCCATCTTGGGGCTCTCCGGGGCTGGTTCCTCAGCGACCTGGAACCCGCCCTTGCTGCGCTGTGCCTGCCAGAGTCGAACCACGGGGGGGTGCAGGAATTTCTTCCAGGATTGTGGGCCCACGGAGTAGCCAAACAGCGCGTCGTCCTGACGCCGGCTCAAGCGATACATGCCGCCGTCCTGTGTATCGGTCCATCCCGCCGGCAAGTCCGCGGGCGAGCGCAGGTCGTCGTACACGATGGCACCATCGCGGAGCGTGGGCCCTAGGATCTTGTATCCCCGATCGACGAGAGCGCCGAAGAGGGCCTGGAAACCGTCGAGCTCAAGAATCACTTCGTGTTGTAACGAGAGGCCCTGTTCTGCCATCGTTACGGACCGTCCTTTACCCACCTTCCAGGCTCCCACGCCCGGTTCGCTTAGGCAAAGCAGCTTCCGTCGCAGACTCCAGCGGTAAGCCGGCCCGGCGGGCCCCAATCGGTACTACCTCGAAGTCTGCCATGACAGCCGTCACACCGGTTGGATAGGCGGGAATCTTCTCGGAGATAGACCGCAGCCGGTTGTGACGGCACTAACAGATTCTCGGCAATTGCTCGCGGTCAGGCACAGGTTGAAGCGAGCGCAGAAGTCGTTGTACACTAATGCGTTAACTTGACCGTGCCGAAGTGGCGGAATTGGCAGACGCGCTACATTCAGGGTGTAGTTCCCGTCAGGGAGTGGAGGTTCGAGTCCTCTCTTCGGCACCAGATTTTCGTCTCCCCTCAAAGACTCACGCCCATTTCACGAGAGCTGGCGGCTGATGTCGGAGACACTCCACATCACAAACGGAGAAAGCGTGGGGCTAAAAGAAGCGGGCCTGGGCGGAGAAGTCCTCTTCTGGGACGACATCCTCCACGAGGGCCCGGTGCCCGAAGGGCTTTCGCTCGACGAATTGAGTCCTGTGCGGGCGCGTTACATCGCCTCGCTTGCCTTCGGCGGGTACGAGGAAAGCTCGGTTCTCAAGATTTTCGAGCAGCGCAATCGGAAGATTGCTTCCTACTCTAAATTCGGGGAAGTCCTGCTGTGGTTTGAAGGAGACCTTTACGACCAACTCCAACTCTTGCAGATTCTCGATTGGTTCGCGGGACGCCCCCTTAACGGAACGCGTCTGGCTCTGATCGTGGTGGACACTTATCTTGGGATGCTGGAGCCGAAACACCTGGCGGACCTCTACCCGGCGCGGCACGAAGTCACACGCGAAGAATTGGAACTCGCCGGGCGCGCCTGGAAGGCGTTCCGCGGCTCCGACCCCACAGGTCTCGCCCGCCTGCTCGACGAGGACACCTCCGCGTTGCCGCTCCTGCGGAGCGCCGTCCGGCGCCACCTCGAACAGTTTCCGAGCTCCTCCAACGGTCTCTCGCGCACCGAACGGCAGATCCTCGAGGCGGCTGAGGACGGCCGCCTCAACGTCGCGGAAATCTTCCTGGAAGACCAGCGCCGCGAAGAGCGAATATTCATGGGGGACTTTGTCTTCTTCAACTACGTCCGGAACCTCGCCGAATGCCGCGTACCTCCCCTCAAGCTCGAACCAAAGGGCGAGTCGTTCGATGGCGCGCAAGTGACTTTGACGCCCACCGGCCGCGCCCTGCTTTCGAATCAGTCCGATCACGTCGAGCTGAACGGCATTGACCGCTGGCTGGGCGGCGTGCATCTCGGCCGCGGCCACCTGTGGCGGTGGGACGCTGTCCGCCGAGCCTTGGTCCCGCCCGTCGAGCCGGAAGCCCGGCCACTTTCGCCCAATGGTTCAATCCACCCCTAAGGCGAATGCGCGAAATCCCCTTGGACGGCAAACCTCACCCTGCTCAATGCTGAACAGCAGCGGACGTTTCGGCTGCGAGCAGTCGTCTCGGAGGTCTTTTCCTTTAGCGATTCGATTGTTTATGACGACGAGGCGCGATCAATTCGATAGGGCTCAGCCCCACTAGCGCCACTCATTCGGCTCGACGGTCACTGACCCGGTGCTGTTTCCTTTGCAAAAGCGGCTGGGCCTGGCTATGCGGCTCACGCTTGCGCTTCCCTGCGCCTGATAACGTTATCCGTCGCGCACCGCACCACATGGACGAGTTCGTGGCGGGTAAGGGGCAGCACGATGAAATCAAACGCGCCGCGTCCCATCGTCTCAACATACAGTCCCATATCTACCAGGCGCGCCATCACGATGACATTCACGGGCCTTGATGCCTTGACTGCTAAATTGACCACGTCCGCCCAAGTGCCGTCCGGAAGCGTAGTGCCGGTGAAAACCAGGTGCGGAGGCTTTGTGCCATGGAGCGCGGGCAAAGCCTCTTCTAAGCTCTCCAAACATCGAACGCTTATGGATTGGTTTTCCAAATCCAGTTTCAGCCGGCCTAAAGACTCTGTTGATGCTTGTAACACAAGCGCAAATATTTCTTGCGCCATGGGGATTGCCTTCCCCAAGACCGCGGGCGGAGTTTTCACGTTCACTGGCGCCCGGAAGGTCTTTTTTTGCGAAGGTTGCCGCTCTAGGTAGGCCTGGATTTCCGTTTCACCGATACGCAGCTGGGCCCCAGCGCGCGATTCCTCCGTTTCTGCTTCCAACTCCTGCTTTAAACGCTCATAGCAGATGTTCGGGCCGTCCTGAACTCTTAAACGGAACTGGCGAAACGCCTCGGATTGAACTTGCACGCTGAATTGGCGTGTATCGTTAGGGTTGAGGACGTCAAAGAGATAAGTTCGAACGTCGGGCAAAGCATTGAATCCGACATATTGGATGTACACGCTAGTATCCCTCCTCCCTCTTCCGAGCGTTGAACATGCTTGGTCCTACTCACATAGCTGGCCCCACCGACGGTCCACTGCCCGGAGTCGGTTTATCTTCCGAGCCGGCGCTTGTGGCGCGGGGTTCTTTCTTTTCCAGCGCCTTGCGAAATCCTCGAATGCTCTCGCGCTTAAGAACCTTGCGCTTTCGCTCTCGGCCAAAACGCGCCTTGTCACCATTTCTTTCCGACACAGTTCCCTCCATCGTGGCCATGTCGGCCCACGCTTCGCTTACAGACTTACAGTGACACGCTTCCCGGCGTCCGACCCGTTATCGAAGGCATAGAAAGTATCGGTTGCCGCCTTAAGACGGCCAATGAGGCTAGGAACGCCGCGACGCAAACCCAATCCAGGAACAGAAACATTCTTCTGGAAAGCGCAATCGGCACTACGGGATTGAAAAACGTTGCTACCGCCAAGAATCCTGCCGCCCAAAAATACTTCCTTGCGCGAGCCGCCTGCCAGACCACCAGGAGGCCGGATACGCAGATCACAGCTTCCAACAATACTCGGGAACTTGCCCCAGGCAGCCAAATCGCCGCCAGTACCAACACCGCGATGGAAATCCACTTCATGATTTTCGTAAACATTGGAACCGCCCTTTTTTCTTGTATCGAGATTTCTCTACACCGGAGAAATGGGGGCGAGCTTGGCCGCCCCCCGTCCGCACGAGAAAGGCCCGTCCGCTTCAAGCTCCGGCGCGAGCGGCGATCTGGTGGAAAGTCGAGTTGCAGACCTCATTGATTTGCACTTGAGGAGTTCCGTCCGCCACTTTCGCGAGGGCCTTCAACACCGCTGGATAGGTCTCGCGGCTATAAGCTTCCGCGTTCTCTTTCCGGTCCCACAAACTGATTCCCAGCGCTTCCGTTCCATTCGGGGCAACGAGCGCAATTTCGCCCTGGAAGCCATTCTGTTTTCGAAGCAGAGGAAGGATTTCCTGGTCGAGCGTGCGGGTAAATTCCGCTACGCAATTGGGCTTCAAATGGATGGATACATTTCGGCTAAACATTGGCAACCTCCTTGTGGTTGTGGTCTAAGAAGTGCGATTACAGATGACCTGACTTAGTTCAGATAACCTGGAAGGTGAGGTTGCTGTGGCTCATCTTCAATTAACAACCTTAGCGTATTAACTTGACTTGTCAAGTAAAATCGGTTAATTAACTATTAATTAATTATATTAATTTAAAACCCGGAGAGTGGTCCACGGATGTGGGGGAGTATTACTCGTGAACTTCAAGCGCGGAAGATGGATTCACCGGACGAATAACATGGATGTGGGTTTCGTGGTTGGCCACCTCCTGGAACAACTGGGGTTTGAGCAGAGGGCTCTGGCTTCTGCCGCTCAGATTACGGAGTCCTACATTTCGCAACTGCTGACGCGAAAAAAGGCCCCCGTCGCCTGCTCGAACAGATATCTATTACAAGATGGGAAGATATTTGAGGCTTCCAAATCGTGAACAGGCGAAGCTGGCTGACTTGCAGCGCCAGGAAGAACGGAAAAGAAAATTGAGGGACGCCGCCCGCCGAGCCCTGGTGCCGCCTATCGAGACGGAAGTCCAGCCGCCTTCGCCCAGTGGTACAATCGGCTTCTAGGCGAATGCGCGAATTCCCCTGGGACGGCGAAATCCTCGCCCTGCTCAAAGCTCATCCGCATCGGACGTTTCGGCTGCGAGCACTCGTCTCGGAGGTCTTTTCCTTTAGCGATTCGATTGTTTATGACGACGAGGCGCGGTCAACTCGATAGGGCTCAGCCCCACTGGCGCCACTCATTCGCGACGGTCACTGACCCGGTGCTGTTTCCTTTGCAAGCGGCTGGGCCTGGCTATGCGGTTCCCGCTTGCGTTTCCCTGCGCCTGATAACGTTATCCGTCGCGCACCGCAACACATGGACGAGTTCGGAGCGGGTAAGGGGCAGCACAATAAAATCAAACGCGCCGCGTCCCATCGTTTCAAGGTACAGTCCGATATCTACTTGGCGCGCAATTACGATGACGTTCACAGGCTTTGACGCCTGGAGTGCCAAGTGGACCACGTCCGCCCAATTGCCGTCTGGTAGCGTACTGTCGGTGAAAACCAAGTGTGGAGGCTTTGTGCCATGGAGCACGGGCAAAGCCTCTTCTAAGCTCGCGAGACAGCGGACGTTTATGGATTGGTTTTCCAAATCCAGTTTCAGCCGGCCTAAAGACTCTGTTGATGCTTGTAACACAAGCGCAAATATTTCTTGCGCCATGGGGATTGCCTTCCCCAAGGGCAAGGCCGGAGTTCTCCCGTTCACTTTCGGCCGGAAGGTCTTCTTTTCCGAAGGTTCCCGCTCTAAGTACTCTTGGATGTCCGTCGCACTGATACACAGGTGGGCCTCAGCGTGCAATTTCTCCGTTTCTGCTTCCAACTCCTGCTTTAGACGCTCAAAACAGATGTTCGGGCCGTCCTGAACTCTTAAGCAGGACGAACGAAACGCCTCGGATTGAAGATGCACGCTGAATTGGCGTGTATCCTTTGGGTTGAGTACGTCAAAGTGGTAGGTTCGAACTTCGGGCAAAACATTGAATCCGACATACTGGATGTACACGCTCGTATCCCTCCTCCGCCCTGCGAGCGTTGGCCATGCTGGGTCCTATTCACACAGCTGGTCGCCCGGATGGTCCGCTACCAGGAGTCGGTTTACCTTCCAAACCGGCCCTTGTGGCGCTGGGTTCTTTCATATCCTGCTCCTTGCGAAATCCTCGAATGCTCTCGCGCCTTAGAACCTTGCGCTTTCTCTCTCGGCCAAAGCGTGCCTTGTCACCATTTCTTTCCGACACAGTTCCCTCCATCCTGGCCCTCTCGGCCCACACTTGGTTTACTGGCTTACAGTGAGACGCTAACAAATGAGGGCGACCTTGGCCGCCCCCCGTCCGGACGAGATAGACCCGTCCGCTTCAGGCTGCGGCGCGAGCGGCGATCTGGTGGAAAGTCGAGTTGCAAACCTCATAGATTTGCACTTGAGGAGTCCCGTCCACCACTTTCGCGAGGGCCTTCAGCACTGCTGGATAGGTGTCGCGGCTGTAAGCTTCCGCGTTCTCTTTTCGGTCCCACAAACTGATTCCCAGCGCCTCCGTTCCGTTTGGGACAACGAACGCGATTTCGCCTTGGAAGCCATTCTGTTTTCGAAGCAGAGGAATGACTTCCTGGTCAAGCGTGCGGGTAAATTCCGCAACGCAATTGGGCTTCAAATGGATGGATACATTTCGGCTAAACATTGGCAACCTCCTTGTGGTTGTGGTCTCAGAGGTGCAATTACAGATGACCTGACTGAGCTCAGATAACCTGGAAGGTGAGGTTGCTGTAGCTCATCTTCAATTAACAACCTTAGCGTATTAACTTGACTTGTCAAGCAAAATCGGTTAATTAACTAATAATTAAGTATATTAAGGTAAACACCGGAGAGAGGTCAACGGATGTGGGGGGAGTAGTACTCCTGACCTTCAAGCGCGGAAGATGGATTCACTCGACGAATAACATGGATGTGGGTTTCGTGGTTGGCCACCTCCTGGAACAACTGGGGCTTGAGCAAAGGGACCGGGCTGCTGCCGCGCAGGTTACGGAGTCCTACATTTCGCCTCTGCTGACTCGAAAAAAGGCGCCTCCATCGCCCGATCGAACAAATACTTTATGACAAGATGGGAAGATTCTTAAGGCTTCCAAACGGTGAAGTGGCAAAGCTGGCTGACTTGCAGCGCCGGGAAGAACTAAGAAGAAAATTGAGGGACGCCGCCCGCCGAGCCGTGGTCCCGCCGATTGAGAGGGAAGCCCGGCCGCCTTCGCCCAGTGGTACAATCGGCTCTTAGGCGAATGCGCGAATTCCCCTCGGACGGCGAAATCCTCGCCCTGCTCAAAGCTCATCCGCATCGGACGTTTCGGTTGCGAGAAATCATCTTGGAACTCCGCCTACGGTCGAGCCAGGCGCGGGAATTGAAGAGCGCGCTCAAACGGCTGGCGCGAGCGAGAAAGATCGAGCAGTCGAAGAACAACCGGTTCGAACTCGCTTTCCCCGCCCGCCCCGCCCCCGCTCCGCCGGCCACCCGACCACCAGAAGCGGGTCTCTACCAGAAGAACGTCGTGCGGGGTCGCTTGATCGGCCACCGCGAAGGCTACGGGTTCGTCGTGCCCGACCAGCCCCTCGCCGCGACCGACCTCGACATTTTCATTCCAGCTGGCGCGATGGGCCCGGCGCTTCACGGGGACAGCGTGGACGTCCTCGTGGTGCGCTCGCGGGATGGTGTGCGCCTCGAAGGGCGCGTTCTCCGCGTCGTCGAGCGCGCGCAAAAGACCGTGGTCGGCGAGTTCCGCTCCGGGCCGCGGCAGAACGTCGTTCTGCCCTTCGACAGGCGCATTCCCTACGAAATCGTCATCCCGCGCGGATACGAGTGGCCGGCCGAGGAAGGGCACGCGGGCGGGCGCCACCGGCAATTCGGCGGCGAATCCGAAGGCAGTGGCGCCCGGTCGAAAGTGCCCGCTGTTCGGAGTCCGCGCGAGCTCGACGGAAAGATCGTGGACGTCGAGATCACGAACTTCCCCGAGGTCGGCCGCCCTGCGGCGCTCAGGGGCCGCGTGCTCGAAGTCCTCGGGCGGCGCGACGAATTCGGTGTGGACGTGGAAATCATCATCCGCAAGTTCCACTTGCCGCACCGGTTTCCGGATGAGGTGCTGGCCGAGGCGGAATCCGTCAGCCCACGGACACAATACAGCGCGGAGGCGGATCCCGCGCACGCGGGACGCTGCGACTTCCGCGGCCGGCCGGTGGTGACGATTGACGGCGAGACGGCTAAGGACTTCGACGACGCGGTGGACGTCGAGCGGCTCGCCGGCGGCGGATACCTGCTCACGGTCCACATCGCCGACGTCGCGCACTACGTGCGGCCGGGGACGGCGCTCGATCGCGAAGCGCGCCTGCGCGGCACCTCCGTCTATTTCCCCGATCGCGCCGTGCCCATGCTCCCGCTCGAGCTTTCGAACGGCATTTGCAGCCTGAATCCGCGTGTCGAGCGGCTGGCGATGTCCGCGCTGATGGAGATTGACCCGGAGGGGCGCG
>WNGK01017343.1_pt1 | contig 10958 bp, 8 predicted proteins | sample 5400601 | NCBI WGS metagenome assembly WNGK01 (sample SAMN13153376, study PRJNA577476) | soil metagenome | isolation source: 60 cm soil or saprolite under Garry oak tree replicate 1 | place: USA:California | collected 2016-06-15
ACTCGCCGCGCCGTCCGCGCCCGCCGCAAGATTGTATGTGATAAAGGCTGCGTTCGGCGTTGTGATCGTCTGCGTGGCGTTCGCAACGACCATGGATGTGATGATGGCGACAACGGTAGCCATAAGGATGACTCCCGGTTGTGAGAATTTCTGGATTCGCATTTTAATAGTTTTCATTTTGTTTTGGTTTCCTTTGTGTTGGTTTTCTCTATGTGTGGTCTCAGTTGGATCTGGGACGATCGCGCCAGGCGGTGTTCCAGCGAAGACCCACCCCGCAAACCTCTTCAGCGCGGCTGAAGATTCGTTGAAACCTCGGATGACGCGATCGGATGCGTTTTTACTTAATCCGGCATCAGAGGGTCAAGCTTCCCTTTATCATGGACGCTACAAAGGCGTTCCGGGCGATGGCATTTGTATGCCGTTGCACAAAACACCTAAACCCACCTGGCCTCGCGTCCTTGTTTGTTCGATCGCGTGCTTACCAGACGAGCGTCACATTACCGGCCAGCGTTGTTCCGGCACTGGCATTGTGGACACGGATCGTGTCTGCGCTGTTTACCTCGATGTACATCAGGAAGTTTGAGTCGATGGACACAATGACGTGCCCTTGTGTGCTACTCGTTCCACTGGTGATGGCCGTGGCGGGGTACGATTGCAAGCCGACCCATACCATGCCGCCGCTGGGAATATGGAACAAACTCACCTGACCTACTGATTGATCACCACCCGAAGTGCAGCAGCCCATGACCAGCACCGATTTGCTGGCGACCGGCGTAATCGGCGCGCTGCTCACGCCCGGCGCAAGGTTGTATGAGATAAACGCTGCGTTCGGCGCTGTGATCGACTGCGTGGCATTCGCAACGACCATGGAGGTGATGATGGCGACAACGGTAGCCAGGAGGATGACTCCCGCTCGTGAGAATTTCTGGATTCGCATTCTAATAGCTTTCATTTTGTTTGGCTTTCTTTTGTTTGAGTTTTCTATGTGTGGTTTTCTTCGTCTAAGGTTTTTCCTGTCGTGCCTGGAGGCTGACTTCGCGTGGAATCAGGGGAAGCTGGTTCCTCGATCGGTTCGCTACTTCGTCGCGACGCTCTCCCGATGAGAATGTCATGGTACAGGAACGCCAGCCCCAGAGATCCGCTCACCGTGAGAAGGATCGAAAGCAACTGCATTCGGCGCTGTCTGGCGACGATTTCGTCCAGCCGAATAGCATTTCTCCCAGCCGACATTTCCGGTGGAATGACAAATGCCCCATTTGAGATCTTGAGGTGCGGGGAAAGCAGTTGGACGAGTAGCCCTGCTGCAAACACCAGCCAGAAAAGAAGGGCCAGCGATCGCCGCCGACGGTTGCCATGAACACTCATAAACCAATTGGGACGCAATCGGCCGTCCGGGAGGATTGCTCCTGCATCGTGTTCAACGGTCGCGATTGTTTGGCCTCACTGCTGCGGGTGCAAGCTTTTTTTGTTTTCCTTGCCGGGTTGGGAAAGGTCTGGGAAGCTTTCGAAGCGCCCAGCGCTGAACCTGTTTTCCCAAAGAAAGATCGAGCAATCAATTACGCTCAGAACCGCGCGAGCTTTCGCTCAGGTGAGATTCGAATTCTCCATTCGAGCGGCCATCTAGAACGCACTATTCCATTCAATGAGGCAGATCGAAAGCTGTGACTTTTTGGTTCCTTATTTTGTGCTGATCTCTGTTTTCTGTAACGATCTAGTGAAAAAGGATGGCGCGCTATTGCGGGGACAGATTTTCTTCAATCTCGTTGATCAACTCGGGAATATTGATCGGCTTGGCGAGAGATGGACGCCCTTGGATGTGGAGGCCAGTCTTTGTCTCAGGTTTCGTGACTAGCGCGGTGAGAAAGATGACCGGAGTTCTCTGCAACAGCGGATCGGCCTCGATTTGTGCCGCTACTTCGCCTCCGTCTGTCGCTGGCATCAATATGTCTAGCAAGATCGCATCGGGCCTAAAATTCTGGGCGCTTTGATGAGCCTTGGTAGCATCGTTCTCTTCGCGCACGAGATAGCGGCCTGTCTTTTCGAGAAGAATTTTGACCAGGCGGGTGCTTTCGCGGTCGTCATCAACAATCAGGATGCGTCGCTTTTCTTTAACCACCGACCCGGCGATCGCATCGATCTCAGACTGATCGAACCAATAAACACGAGACAGCGGTGGATTCTGACTAACGATGTACGACGCGTTGACGTTGAATCCGTTCGCGTCTTCGATGACTTGCATTACACCCGACACTTCCAAATCTATTCCATCCCTTACCGGCTTGAACGTCACAGTCTGTCCGTCAATCTTCTCAGGAGGCACCGGCAGCTTAATCGTCGGCGGTCTGTATGTCATTACACGAGAAGATCAGACTGCACGTGGTTCTAGCAAGGCGATAATTTCCTCAAGTTTGATGTGTCGGTGATCGGCGTCCGAAGCGATTCAGCGTTTGGCGGTTCGCGAAATAGACATGTAACCACTTTCAGCAATCAACACGAAATCTCTTCACGGCACGATGAAGCGGCCAATGTGATTGAAACGCACGCGCACGCTAGCAATTTCAAGCAGTGGTGAGTTGACTGTTTTCGTCGAGCAGTTTCGGATCGCGCAACACGCAGAATTAGGCGAAACGGGTTCGCCTTTAATCACGCGCGAATCTGATCAGGTTTTCGAAACTTTCCAAAAGACAAAGGCGGAAATAACAATCGCCCCGATTGAAAACCAGTCCGCCACGACCCATTGGGTGCGATCCAGACCTAGCGGGACGATTGGATTAAACAAAACGGCCAGCACGGCGAAAATCCCCAGCCACAGCATGCGCTTCATTTGAAGAGATGTGACCGCAGAATAAGCAAACACCGCGCAGCAAACCCAGCGCAGCAAAGTGTAAAAACTGTCAGGCTGTTTCTCAGCCGCAGCGAAAACGAGCATCATCGCTGCAATCAGCCAGCCGATGTAGAGTAGAAGAATCGTGTTCCTGGCTTTCATTCCTTCGGAAGCGATGATTTTCCATTATCGCGGGCCAGTTGCAATCGCCAATCTAAAATCTGCAATGCGACAATAGCAGCTGGAGATTATCCGTGATTGAAGACCAAGAAGCTATTCGCAGGTAAAGTTAAATGCGATAGTCGCAGCGGTTAAAGTTCGCCAGGTTTACTACAACGATCACGTCCTGCCCTTCACCTGGCACCCAGCGGTGGAATGCCAGCACACGATTAGCATCATGTACGTGCACTACGCGAAAGCCCTCGCCCCGCAACGCCGGAAGCTGCCAGCGTAACTGAATCAATTCTCGAGTGAAACGCAGAAAATCGCGCATTGCCGGATCGGTCGCATTTAAGCCGTCCCAGTATATCCGGAGTTCGGGATGCCCTGTTACATCATCGGACCATTGCTTGTCTTCAAGAAATTCCTGTCCCATGAACAGCATCGGAATACCCGGCGAAGTCAGGACGAAACCCGTCGCAACGCGCGATCGACTACGTGCCCACCATGAACGCGGATTTGAAGGATCGGAAACTCGCGGGATCCGCTCCATCCGGTTATGATCGTTGGAATCCTTTGGCTGCATAACCAGATCGTGGTTTTCAATCCCCTGGACGCCACGCCAGAAATTCGGCAAGCCCGACGGCGAAAGCTGGTTTGCCAGCGCCGTCATCGGCAAAGCATCGTCGCCAGGAAAGGAAGCGGATTGAAGAACATTGCGTACGGCAATACGCAGGCCGTCTGTCATTGTTGTATGGAAGCCTGCCCCGCCATCAGACGTTTCTTTTAGCACCCATGGATTGACCGGCCAATATTCGGCGTGCTGCAATGCGCCCGGCCTATGCATGCGGAGTGTGCCAGTCAGAGCCTGACAAAAATCCCAACCTCTCCCGTAGCCATTGCTATCGATAACGCTGACTTCGTCATAGCGGAAACCGTCTACGCGATACTCGTCGAGCAGAAAGAGCGCGTTATTAATAATAAACTGTCTCACGCCATCACTTTGGAAATTGAAAACATTTCCTCCCGCCCAGGTCTTGTCGGAGAAGAAGAGCGAGTTCCAATATTTCGGCGGTGTATCTTCGGATCCGTTCTGCCGATCGAAAAACCATAAGCTTTCAGTTCCGAAGCCGCCACCTGCATGGTTAAAGACAAGGTCCAGGACAACGGCAAGACCGTAAGCGTGGCAGAGATCGATGAGCACCTTAAGTTGATTCATCTCACCGTGGAGATGCTCCTCTTCAAAAGGAGAAAGCCCTTTCGCTTCAAGCAATTCATTCGCCCGGGCGACATAGCGCGCGAGGCGATCGTCGCTCACGGCAAACGCCATCTCTGGTGAGAAGTAATCTACGCCGTTGTATCCCAGACTAAAGTCGCCTGGGAATTCCTGAATAGGCATCAGCTGCAACACTGATACCCCCAGGTCGTCGAGGTACGGAATCTTATCCATCACATCCAGAAACATGCCTGTGTGCCGCGGCCAATGCGGCGTGTAGAAAGCGCCGACGTGCAGTTGGTAAATGAGAAAATCCGAGAACTGCGGCGTCACAAATCCGGTCTCGTGCCAGGGAAACGCCGGGCTTCGCACGATGCAGTCCGAACTATCACTCGTCAGCTCACGCGCATACGGATCGCGCTTGTAGCCGGGACCAGCCTGACCATCGATCCAGAGCTTGTAATGTTGCCGGTCCTGCACGCCCGGGATAAAGCCGCGCCAGTGACCGTTGCCATCTGAAATGAGCGCGGCATCGTCGCGAATTTCAAAGTTGTTGAAATCGCCGCGGACGTGGACCGCGCTCGCATTCGGCGCCCAAACGCGAAATGTTGCTCCGTCGGCGATGAGATTAGCTCCCATCGGCGTGCTGGGACTAGTGTGACTAAGGGAAGCGGGAATGATAATTTTCTAACCGATTTGCCTAACTCCGACAACCGGCATTTGTTCGAACCCGGCAACGCTCGACTCCAAAATTTCTTGGAAAATTTTGGAGCCTAGGGGATTCGAACCCCTGACCTCCTCAATGCCATTGAGGCGCTCTACCAACTGAGCTAAGACCCCGTTTAAGAATTGGCAATCTCCAATTGCCAATTGCCAATTGCAATCAGGAAAAGGAGTTAACTGGCTTCAAAACAATTGGGAATTTTAGATCGTGATTGGCTTTGGACAAATTTCAGCGGAAAGTTGGCAACGAAGAGGCGTTTGTGATGTTTAATCGCCGGAGAACCTAATGGAACGACTCACGATCTTCGCGTTGTGCTCGCTTGCAGCATTCATAATCGCAGTGCCTCGTATCCACGGACAGACAAACGGTCCGGTTACGCAAAGTAATAGCGCCGGCGTGGCAGTGAACGGAAACTCGCGTGCCAATAACGGGCATCCAAATGCAGCGGTCTCTCACGGTATCGCACGCGGGCCAGTAAACTTTGGCCCTCGAGCGACCTATGCCCAGCCAGCTCGAATTGTCGGGCAACCTGCCGTGAATTTCCGGCCGAGCTATTCGCCGTTCGTGCGGACCCTCAATCCGACTCTGGCAGCGATGAACGTTCGACAAAACCCGCGAACTTACAACCTGGAACCAAACACTGATGCGCCGGCGAGAAGCGAAACCGCCCAGACCATGCCGATCACGCGCGATCAGCACGTGGTCAGAACTGACAATTCACAATCAATCACCAGCGGTTTCGAGAGGCGCGAGATGCCACAACGCTTGGAAACGATCAACGCTCACCCCAACCCAAGAAACTACAGTGGACAACGATTCACCCGTAATCTTGCCGAGCGTGAAACGATGCAGAGCGGGCCGGCGTGGAATAAACAAGGCAGAAACAATCGGTTGAGCTACTGGGATGCGCTGCGTTCTCATCGGCACGAATGGCATGATCGCAACTGGTGGAGGCACCATTGCACCAACATCATTTTCGTAAGCGGTGGATATTATTTCTTGGATGGGAGCTATTGGTATCCGGCCTGGGGCTACGATCCGTTCAACAATTATTACGATTACGATGGCCCGGTTTACACTTACGGTAATCTGTTACCCGATCAGGTCATTGCGAACGTTCAGGAGGCATTGCAGGAGGCGGGCTACTACGGCGGTCCGATAACTGGCTCGCTTAACGTGGAGACGCGAGCGGCCCTTGCCAATTTTCAACGTGATTACGGCTTGCTCATTACCGGAGCAATTGATCAGCCGACAATCGAGTCGCTCGGATTGTATTAACGATCGCTGAACCTGAATTCTTTCGATGATTCGCCCATAGATCGCGAGTTGATGGCGATTGTCTGGTAAGAATTCTCGCTGTCTGTCGACATTCCCTTTGTCGCGACGCGACGTGAAATCGAGTATTTCCTAAAGTTGGCGTGTGCGTATCCGTGTAGAGGAGGATTTGATATGACCGTGGCAAAGTTCCACCGAAGTAACGGCGGTCACGCACGGGAGCTTTTGCCCACGTAACGTGTTAATCTCGTCTACACATAACGAGCAAAGATGAGGTTTTAATGGAAAAACAGTCACAGCGGCTTCGTGCTGGTAAAATCGTGCGCGGAGAAGATCCGCTTAATCTCGAGATGCCTTTCGAGACGCTACGAGATTTCATTACGCTAACCAAATCGTTTTATGTGCGCACTCATTTTCCGATTCCGAAGATCGACAAGAAAAATTGGCGACTGCGTGTTGAAGGCGAAGTCGAAAGACCGTACGAGCTTGGCTACGACGATTTATTAAAAATGAAGTCGCGCACGATGGTTGCGACGCTGGAGTGCGCGGGAAATAATCGCGATTTTCTGGAGCCGAAAGTGAAGGGTGTGCAATGGGGACTTGGCGCAGTCGGAACCGCGGAATGGTCCGGCGTGCCGTTGTCGATCTTGCTCGAACGCGCGGGAGTGAAGTCGAGCGCGCGAGAAGTAATTTTGGAAGGCGCAGACGGGGGAGAGCTTCAAGAGCCCAAGCGACCGTCCGGCAACGTGCGCTTTGCGCGGAGCATTCCGATTGCAAAGGCGCGAGAAGATGTGTTGCTCGCATATCGAATGAACGATGTCGATCTTCCGCCGGAGAACGGATTTCCGTTGCGTGCAATCGTTCCCGGCTGGTACGCGATGGCGTCAATCAAATGGCTGCAGCGCATCACTGTCACGGATCGAACGTTTACCGGCTACTATCAGACGATGGATTATGCCTATTGGGCGAGACGAGGGAACACCGCCGAATTGCTTCCGATCACGGAGATGCAGGTCAAGGCGGAAATCGCGCGTCCTTCGCCGAGTGATATGGTGCGGGCTAATTCTAACGTGCGCGTCCACGGCGCGGCGTGGACGAGCGATGCCGAAATTACAAGGGTCGAAGTCACGACGGATGGAGGATCGACATGGAATGAAGCGAAGCTCGTTGGTGAAGCCAAACCGAATGCGTGGCGGCTTTGGGAATTTGATTGGGAGACGCCGGCGAAACCGGGAAAACGAACACTGATCGCGCGTGCCACCGATTCAAACGGTCGAATACAGCCAATCGAGCGCGATCCGGATCGCGGCACTTACATGATCAATCATCTTCTCCCGATCGAAGTGGAAGTTCGCTGAAACTGTAGCGGCGCTCTATGAGCGCCGAATCCAATAGTTTCGGCGGTCATAGGCCGCCGCTACAAGCTGAAGCTTTCTAAGAGCACGATACCGATCTTGTTGAACTCCAACCCGCCTTCGCTTTAACTGATCTAGATGTCGCTCGTTTTCAAAACCATTCAGACCGAAGGTATCGCCGAGCTTTCGTATCTTATCGGAGATGATGACGAAGGCGTCGCCGCGGTTTTCGATCCGCGACCGGACTGCGATGTTTACGTCGATATGGCGCGCGAAGCAGGTCTCGCGATTACGCATATTTTTGAGACGCATATTCACGCCGACCTGGTGAGCGGTTCGCGCGAGCTGTGTGCGCGCGTTGAATCGGCGAAGATTTTTGCGAGTAACGAAGGCGGTGCCGAGTACGGGTTCGAACATGAGAAAGTGAACGATGGCGATCGCTTCACCTTCGGAGAGCTTCTCGTGATTGCGCGACATACTCCGGGTCACACGCCGGAGCACATGTCGTATCTTCTAGCCGATGCCGATCATCCGGACGATGCGTGGGGAATTCTCACCGGGGATTCGCTTTTTGTTTCCTCCGCAGGCCGGCCCGATCTTCTGGGCGAAAAGCACACGAAGCAACTTGCCGAGCAGCAATTTCGCACGCTACGCGATTTTTATCTCAAGATGCCGGACCACGTGATGATTTATCCCAACCACGGCGCGGGTTCTCCATGCGGCGCAGACATCGGCGATCGATTGACCAGCACGATCGGCTACGAGCGAAGATTCAATACGTTCCTGCAGTTTGATGAGGTTCAGAAATTTACGGAGTATGCACTTGCCACCGCGCCACCGGTTCCAAAGTACTACCCCGTTATGAAAAAGGTGAACGCGCAAGGGCCGCGAGTGCTTGGAAATCTGCCGCGCGTTCCTGGTCTCCCGCCAAAGGCATTCAAAGAGGCCATCGAGAAGAGGAGCGGCGTCCTTGTCGATGTCCGGACGATGCTCGCGTTTGGCGGCGGTCATATTCCGGCCGCGCTCAATATTGGTGGTTCGCCCATTTTATCGATCTGGGCGGGTTGGATGCTCGACCCGGACGAACCGATTCTGCTCGTGCTCGAAGGCGAAAACGATCTCGAGGAGATTGTGCGGCTGTTTATTCGCACTGGTTACACGAAGTTCGCCGGTTATCTCGTCGGCGGAATGAAGGCGTGGGACGCAGCCGGATTTCCACTCGCAGAAGTGGGGCAGATGAGCGTGCACGAACTAAACAAGCGCGCGCATGAACTGCAGATTGTCGATGTTCGCTCGCCCCGCGAATGGAAAAACGGACATGTTCCGGGCGCGCGCCACATTTTCCTGCCGGAACTGCGCAAACGCATTGGCGAACTCGATCGCTCGAAGCCAACGGCCGTTTATTGCGGTAGCGGGTATCGCGCAAGCATCGCGACCAGCATCATGAAGCCAGCGGGCTTTGAGAAACTCTGGAATGTTCCGGGAAGTTGGGAAGCGTGGAAAAAGGCCAGGCTTCCAGTGGAAGGAGCCGATGGCAAATGAATGGAACGGCAGCGCTCCCGAGAAAAAATTCATTCGGCGAAACGATGCGGGCCGATCTTTGGTGGGCGCAGCCGTTGCTCGTTTTTTTGGGATTGTCGACCTTTATCGTTTATTCAACCTGGGCTGCGTTTCAGGGAACGCATTATTATTTCGGCAATTACATCTCGCCATTTTATTCGCCGGAGATTTTTGGCGGTTCGCCGCACAGTTGGTTTGGCCCGAAACCAAACTGGTGGCCGGGCTGGCTTTTGTTTTCACCGGCGCTCTTCATCCTGTGGGCGCCCGGCGGATTTCGGCTGACCTGTTATTATTACCGCGGCGCATACTACAAAGCGTTTTGGGCGGACCCACCGGCATGCACAGTCGGCGAGCCACGCAAAACTTATCTCGGCGAACGTTCATTCCCACTCATCATGCAAAACGTGCATCGCTATTTCCTTTATCTTGCGCTGGTCTTCATCGTCATCCTCACCATTGACGTTTGGAAAGCACTTTGGTTTGTCGATCCAGTAAGCGACAAGAATTCATTTGGGATCGGCGTTGGTACGATCGTTCTCGCAATTAATGTTATTTTGCTGAGCGGTTATACGTTTGGTTGCCATTCACTGCGACATTTGGCGGGCGGCTTTCTCGATCAATTTTCAAAATCGCCAGGTTGTTACCGCGCCTACGCATGTGTGGGCTGCTTCAATCGCCGACATATGCTTTGGGCGTGGCTCAGCTTATTCTGGGTCGGCTTTTCCGATCTTTATGTGCGCCTTTGCTCGATGGGCGTCTGGCACGATGCGCGGCTCTTTTAGCCGCAGCGAGTCGTAATTTGTTAAAAATGTTACAAAGGTTAAAACTGCCTTTGTAACATTGTAACTCTTTTAACTTTTCACCTTTCATACATGGCCGACTACGAAACACATGAGCACGATGTTCTTGTCATCGGCGCGGGCGGCGCCGGATTGCGCGCCGCGATTGAAGCGTCGGNNNNGCTTGTTTGCAAATCGCTGCTCGGCAAAGCGCACACGGTGATGGCCGAAGGGGGAATCGCGGCCGCGCTGGCGAATGTCGATGACCGGGATAATTGGAAAGTGCATTTCGCCGACACAATGCGCGGCGGTCAATATGTAAATCAATGGCGCATGGCTGAATTACACGCGAAGGAAGCGCCCGATCGTGTACGCGAGCTGGAAGCATGGGGCGCGGTTTTCGATCGGACAAAGGATGGCCGGATTCTGCAACGAAATTTTGGCGGGCATAAATACCCGCGACTTGCACACGTCGGCGACCGTACAGGGTTGGAAATGATTCGCACACTCCAAGACCACGGCGTGCATCAGGGAATCGATGTTTACATGGAGCACACGATTCTTTCACTGCTTAAAGACGGCGATCGCGTCGTTGGCGCGTTTGGTTATGAACGCGAGCGTGGTCAGTTTAAAATTTTTCGCGGGAAAGCGATCGTGCTCGCAACTGGCGGAATCGGCCGCGCCTACAAAATCACGAGCAACAGTTGGGAATACACCGGCGACGGACATTCACTTGCCTACGAAGCCGGCGCGGAATTGATCGACATGGAGTTTGTACAATTTCATCCCACGGGAATGGTCTGGCCGCCGAGCGTAATGGGAATCTTGGTCACCGAAGGCGTGCGTGGCGAAGGCGGGATCTTAACGAACAAAGATGGCCAGCGCTTTATGTTCGATGAAGTTCCCGAAAGTTATCGCGCGCAAACTGCCGATAACGAAGAAGAAGGCTGGCGCTATTGCCAAGGCGATAAGAACGCGCGCCGCCCGCCGGAATTACTAACGCGGGATCACGTTTCGCGTTGCATTGTGAGCGAGATCAAAGAGGGCAGGGGAAGCCCGCACGGAG
>WNGK01008077.1_pt1 | contig 10955 bp, 12 predicted proteins | sample 5400601 | NCBI WGS metagenome assembly WNGK01 (sample SAMN13153376, study PRJNA577476) | soil metagenome | isolation source: 60 cm soil or saprolite under Garry oak tree replicate 1 | place: USA:California | collected 2016-06-15
CGCACGAGCTCGGCGTGAACCTGCGCCAGACTTCGGGTCCCGTGCTCGAGCGCGCCGGCGACCTTGCCGCGCTGCTGACCAACCTCGAATCGCACGACGTGCTGTTCATCGACGAGATCCACCGCCTGTCGCCGGTCGTTGAGGAAATTCTCTATCCCGCGCTCGAGGATTTCAAGATCGACATCATGATCGGCGAAGGACCGGCGGCGCGATCGGTCAAGCTCGACCTGCAGCCTTTCACGCTGGTCGGCGCGACCACACGCGCCGGGATGCTCACCAATCCGCTGCGCGACCGCTTCGGAATCGTCGCCAGGCTTGAGTTCTATACCGCGGAGGAGCTCACGCGCATCGTCACCCGCTCGGCGAAGCTGCTCGATATCGCGCTCGACCCTGCGGGCGCCCTGGAAATCGCTCGACGCTCGCGCGGCACGCCGCGTATCGTGAACCGGTTGTTGCGGCGCGTGCGCGATTACGCCGAAGTGCGCGCCGCCGGCCGGATCACGCATGAGGTCGCGGACGCTGCGCTGTCCATGCTCGACGTGGACGCGCTGGGACTCGACGTGATGGACCGCAAGCTCCTGCGCTGCGTGCTCGACAAGTTCGCGGGCGGACCGGTCGGCATCGACAACCTCTCGGCGGCGATCGGCGAGGAACGCGATACGATCGAGGACGTGCTCGAGCCGTTCCTGATCCAGCAGGGTTTCCTGCAACGCACGAACCGTGGCCGGATCGCGACCGCGCTGTCCTATCGGCACTTCGGTATCGTCCCGCCTGCGGCGGTTGGAGAGTTGTTCCAGGGATGAGGGCTGCCGCATTTCGCTGGCCCGTCCGCGTTTACTACGAGGATACCGATGCCGCAGGGGTCGTGTACTACGCCAATTACCTTCGTTTTCTGGAACGCGCTCGCACCGAATGGCTGGCATCGCTGGGGTTCACGCTGACCGCCCTCGAGGCTGAACACGGCGTCGTTTTCGTGGTCCATCGTCTCGACATCGAATATCGGCGCCCCGCGCGGCTATACGACGCACTCGACGTCACGCTCGCGCCGACCGCGATCGAAAAAAGCCGCCTCGTCACCGCGCAGGACGTCCTGCGAGCCGACCACTGCCTGGTGAGCGCGCGTGTGACGCTGGCCTGCCTCGATCGTCACCGCTGGCGACCGGCACGGATTCCGGCGGCCGTTTCCCAAAGAATGGAGGCACACGGTTGAACCTTCATCCCGATCTATCGTTCGTCGCGATGATGGTCCAGGCCAGCATCGTCGTGCAGGCCGTGATGGCGCTGTTGTTCCTGGCCTCGCTGTGGTCGTGGTGGCAGATCTTCCTGAAGCTCTTCGTCTTGAAGCGCGCCGCGCGCGATACCGATCGCTTCGAAGACGAATTCTGGAAAGGCGGTGACCTCAACGAGCTGTTCCAGCGCGCGAGCCAAAATCGCGGCGGCGCGCTGGAGCGCGTCTTCTCGTCGGGTTTCCGCGAATACGCCAAGCATCGCCGGCAGGGCACATCCTCGGCGGCGACGATGGACAGCGCGCGGCGCGCCATGCGCGCGTCGTACCAGCGCGAAATCGACGCGCTCGAGGCCAACCTCTCGGGATTGGCGACGGTCGGCTCGGTGTCTCCCTACGTCGGCCTGTTCGGCACCGTATGGGGGATCATGAACGCGTTCCGTGGTCTGCAGAACGTCAGCCAGGCGACGCTGGCACAGGTCGCGCCGGGCATCGCCGAGGCGCTGATCGCCACCGCGATCGGGCTCTTCGCGGCCATCCCCGCGGTGGTCGCGTACAACCGCTACACCCACGACGTCGACCGGCTGGCAACGCGCTTCGAGACCTTCATCGAGGAGTTCACCAACATCCTGCAACGGCAGGTCTGAAGATCTACGCATTCCAATCATGCGCCCCCGCAAATCGATCAACCAGATCAATGTCGTGCCGTACATCGACGTCATGCTGGTGCTGCTGGTGATCTTCATGATCACCGCGCCGCTGATCAATCCCGGCGTGGTCGACCTGCCCAAGGTCGGCATGCAGCTGACCACGCCCGTCGAGCCACTCAAGATTTTTGTGCGTACCGATCAGTCGCTCCTGCTCCAAGAGGGCGCACCTGCCCCGATACGCGTCTCGCGCGACGAGCTGATCGCTCGAATCCGCGACCGGCAGGCGAAGAACCCGGACCAGGCGGTCGTGATCGCCGCCGATCGCGGCGTGCGCTACGAGGATGTCGTGCACGTGCTCGAGCTTTTGCAGCAGAAAGGCGTGCGCAAGGTCGGTTTGCTGCTCAACCCAAAGCCTGGTTGATCGGCTATGCCTCCGTCGCGCGAGCGAGCGCGCTGGTCCGCGACCAAGTGGATCGCAGCCTTCCTAGCCATCGCGATACACCTCGCATTCGTCCTGTTCCTCGTCTTCAGCGTCAACTGGCAGAACCGCAAACCCGAGCCGGTGACCGCGGAGCTCTACGCACCGCCGCCGGAGAAGACCGAGCCGGCGAAGCCCGCGCCGGAGCCGCCGAAGCCGCCGCCCGAGCCAGAACCGCCGAAGCCCGAGCCCGAAACGCCGAAGCCGCCGCCCGAGCCGGCCAAGCCACCGCCGGTCGTCGCCCCACCCAAGCCCGACATCGCGCTCAAGGAGAAACAGGAGCGCCTGAAAAAAGAGCAGGCGGAACGCGAGCGCAAGGAAAAGCAGGAAGCCGACAAGCGCGAAGCAGATCGGCACGCGCAGCAGGAAAAGCGTCTTGCCGAGGCGCGTGAACGGCAGGCTCGCGAAGCCGAGGCGTTGAAGGCGCAGGCCGAACGCGAGCGCCTGGCGCAGCAGAAGGTCGCTACCGATACGGCGCGGGCGAGGGCCGATGCCGACTACGTCCGCCGCATCCAGGCGAAGGTCCGGGGCAACCTGACGTTGCCACCCGACTTGATCGGCAATCCGGAAGCGATTTTCGACGTCGTGCAACTGCCCACGGGCGAGATCATCGACGTGCAGCTCATCAAGTCGAGCGGCGTGCGCGCTTACGACGAAGCCGTGCAGCGCGCAATCCTCAAATCCTCGCCGCTGCCGCGGCCCGACTCGCCGGACATGTTTCGCAGGGGTCTGACGCTGAAGTTCCGCCCCCTGGATTAGCGTTCTTGTCCGGGACGGGTGAGCCGCTCAAGTTCGGTACCCCACTCACTTCCGCGCCTCGCCCGTCCCGGCTGCTACGTATCAGTGGTAGCTCTCCCGCCCCTGCGGGTGCGAGTGGGGTATCGAGCGGCCGCGGGGGGAGAGCTGCGAGACTCGCGCGCGTACCCTACACGCCGCGCGAGTACTTCTCGACGATCTGCACGGTCGCCCAGCTCCACTCGGGCCGCTGTTCGACCAGGTGCCTGAAGGTCAGCGTGTAGACCGAGTGCGCCGTCGAGAGCAGGACGTGGCGGCCCTCGGCGTATTCCGTGGTCGACACGATCAGCGTCTTCATCGCCAGCGGTTTGTCCGGACGTGAAGGCGGCGGCAGGTACAGACCGTCGAAGCGCTCGCCCATCGTCGAAAGATCGAGACCATCGACCACGTAACCCATGTCCTCGCTCGGTTTGCGCTTGGCTGCGAGCGTCACCGCCACCATGCGCTCAGCGATGATGTTAACGCCGGCCTCGACCTCTTCGTTCGAGAGCTTGTTCAGCCGGCGCACGACGCCGAGCAACCACGCATCGGCATCGGATTGGCGCACGGCGACGAGAGCGCCGAGAGTCAGGCTCTGGCCGATGCCCCCGGTGGCGGAGATCCGCAGCCCCGCAACGCTGCGATCCTTGACCTCCCACGTCGGATCGGTCCACGCGGACAAGCTCGCTGCGAGGGTGTCGTCCTCGACCGGTGCCTTCCGGCGCACGCGCGGCGCGCCCGCCACGGGGAAGACTTCGATCTGCTCGCCACCGACGTCGGGGGTCGCCCCGCTGGCGGACTTCGCCGTGAGGTCCTGGCAGATCCGCGACAAGCCGATGCGCACGCGGGCGGAGACGGCGACCGACGTACGCGGATCGCGTCGCATGTCGTTGAGCGCAGACGGCGAGACCGCAGGCTGGATCTTGCGCAACACGGCAAGCCGCTGCTGGTTGATCGCGGCGATCGGGCCCTGATCGGTTGCCTCGGCATCGCGCAGCGCGTCGACCGCACGACCCATCGCATCGGTAAGCGGCGTCGTATCGAGATAGCGCAGCACGGAGCCGCGATCGTTGCCGTTGCGGCGGACGAGACCCGTCCGGCCCGCGAGGTCGATGAAAAAGCCCTCGACCGATTTCGGGATCTGCTCCAGTGCCAGCCGACGGCTCCATGCACGGAGCTGCGAGGCGGCCCAGTCGATCTCGGCCGGGCCGAGATTGCCGGTGTTGAGCTGGTGCACGAGCAGCGCGTATACGTATTCCTGCTCTGTCGACCACGGCTGCGCGCCGGGGCCCGCTGCCGGCAGCGCCATGGCCGCCCGGTCGAAGCCGAGCTCGCACGAGCGCAGATAGATCTGATGCAGCTCCATCCATTTGGCCGGGATCCAGCGTTCGTATTTGAACACCCGCAGCTTCGCATCGGTACCGTGGAAATGAACGAGCCGCACGAACAACAGCGGCAGCACAGCCTTCCAGCGGGCGCTGGTGGCGGGCGTCAGCGCGCTCTCGAGCGCCGCCTGATAAACCAGCATGAACGCCTGAGCCAGCTCCCAGAGCGCCTGCCAAATGCGATCGGCGAGCTTGGGGGACGCTTCGGCGTTTTCGATGTACTGCTTGATCAGCTGGCGCCGATCGGCGCCCAGTGCGGCATCGACGAACTGGATGGCGCCAACGCGGTGCAGATCCATGCCGAGCTGGCCGTTGCGCATGGCGTCGAGCGCGCGGATGACGTGCTGCTGCCTCCCGATCACGTCGAGCGCAGGCAACTGCCGCAGCCACGCCGCCGCGCTCTTTGCGCTCTGCAGCGGATCGGCCGCATTGGCTTGCGGAGTGAGGAAGCCGAGCATTGCTTTCATCGACGAGGCCTGCCTGCGCACGACAGGCGCGCTAGGCGCTGTCCGAGCTGTTCACGGCCGAGAGGGGGTCGCCCAGGACGCTGCGAATCCTCCTTGGCCGGATTGAAGTTTATAGACCATAATCGCCATTCGCGCAAAAGCTGGTTGGAATCGCTCGAATTTACGACAATGTCTTGACGTGAACCCACGTCGCCCACCAAGACCGAGATCACTCCTCATCATGCCCCCGAAAAACGTTGCGTCTCGCCAACTCGCGCTGGCCTCGGCCATCGCCGCGATGTTCCTCGCACCGTCAGGAATTGCCCTCGCGCAAGCTCCTGACAAGGTACCTATTCCTTCTCAAAGCAAGTTGGATGCCAAAGTGACTCAATTACAAATCGTCGATACTACGGTCGGCACGGGCGTAGAAGCAGTCAAGGGAAAAGTCGTTGTTGTTCACTACACAGGGTGGCTCTACGAGCCGAGCTTGCCGGATAAGAAGGGCAAGAAATTCGACTCGTCGCTCGACCGTAAGTCGCCCTTCAGCTTTCCGCTTGGCGGAGGGCGCGTCATCCGCGGCTGGGACGAAGGCGTCGCCGGCATGCACGTCGGCGGCAAGCGCACCCTGGTGATCCCGGCCGACATGGCTTACGGCAGCCGCGGCGCTGGCGGCGTCATTCCTCCGGATGCAACGCTGATGTTCGACGTGGAGCTGCTGGCGGTTAAGGACAGCTGAACCTGCAGGCGTCCTGCTTCGCCGCGCGCAGATGCAGGTAGGGTTGCCGTCGCGGGTCAGCAGGGCCGGTGTTCGCCGTGCGGGCTCCCGTCACTGTCGTCGACAGCTCTGGCCGCGAGCGACTGGGTCTGCAGGCGTGTAGACCGCGAACCGGGCCGCAGGGTCAACGAACTCGACGCCGCGTTCGCGCGATGTTGGACGTTGCGTGTCAGGCTTACCAGCGGCCGCGTAGCCTTACCAATACGTCTCGAGCGTGAAGTGCCCGGGTTCGCGCCGCCGGTGACGGCGCATTCCGCGTTGCTCGAGCATCGTCTGCGTGTCGCGCACCATGTCGGGGTTGCCGCACAGCATTGCGTGAGCATTCTCTGCAGTCAGCGGCACCCCAGTCCATGCTTCGAGCCGGCCGTCGCGGATTGCGTCGGGGATCCGCCCGGACAGCGCGCCCTTGTGCGGCTCGCGGCTGACGAAGGGCGCGAAGGTGAAGCGGCCCGTCCGGGCGGCCGCGATACCCGTGATCGCGTCCGCGTACGACAGGTCGGCGGCGTGCCTTACGGCGTGGACCAGCACGATCCGCTCGAACTTCTCCCACGGCTCTTCGGTCCGAAGGATCGATAGGTAGGGTCCGAGTCCGGTACCGGTCGCCAGGCACCACAGCGCTGCCGAGTCGGGCAGCTCGGAGACGCTGAAGAAGCCGTTGGCGCGGTCGAGCAGCCACACCGAATCCTCGCTCTCCAGCGCGGAGAGCCGTGGCGAGAGCGGACCTTGCGGCAGGACGTTGAAGTAGAACTCGTGCGGGGGGCCGTCGGGCGGGTTGACGAACGAATAGGGGCGCCCGAGCATCGGCTCCTTCGATCCCGGTGGCGCAGGCAGCGCCAGCCGCGCAAATTGCCCGGCGATGAAGGTCACGGCGGGCGCTGCGACCTGCAGCGAGAACAGCCGCTCGGTCCATTGCCGCTTGCCGACGACCTTGCCCTCGATCCATTTGCTCATCGATTAACGATGACGCGCGGTAACATGCGGCCATTATGCCAGCCCCCAAATCGGCCCTCGTCGCCGGCACTCGCGCCTACTTGCGCCGGCCGCAGCTTGCCGACACGACTGCTTTCGTGGCTGCGGTCAGGGCCAGCGCGCGTCTGCATCGAAACTGGGTCCAGGCACCCGCGACGCCAGCCCGTTTCGCCGCCTACCTGAGGCGCTTCGTGGGGCCGGAGTCACGTCGCGCCGCGACCTCGACCTGCGTGGGCCTGCTCGCGTGCCGGATGAGCGACGGCGCGCCGGTCGGGGTGTTCAACCTGAGCGAAATCGTGCGCGGCGCGTTCGAGAGTGCGTATATCGGCTATTACGCGCTCGCGCCCCACGCCGGCCAGGGCTATATGGCGGAGGGACTCGAGCTGACGCTCCGGTTCGCGTTCCGCGTGCTGCGGCTGCATCGCGTGGAGATCAATATCCAGCCGAGCAACGAGCGCTCGATCGCGCTGGTGCGCGGTGCGGGGCTCACGCGCGAAGGCTTTTCGCGCCGCTACGTGAAGATCGCCGGTCGCTGGCGCGACCACGAGCGTTGGGCGTTGCTCGCCGAAGACTGGCGCGAATCGCGGCGCCGGAGACGATGAGCGCGCTCGCGGGCGGGCCTGCCGGTCTCGTTGCGCTCGCCGGGCTCACGCTGTGCGGCTGCGCCGCGGATCCGTACCGGTTCGACGCGCCGCGCAGCGCAGCGGGCGTCGAGCTGGCGCCGTACGCCCTGCACGAGGAGTGCTTCCGTCTCGACGCGGGTGAGCGCATCGACTTCTACTTCGTGAGCGTCGCCCCGGTGGCCTTCAATGTCCACTATCACGACGGCAACGCAGTGATCATGCCAATCGCGCGCGAGAACGCGACGCAGGAGACCGGCGAATTCACCGCCGATCGCAAGGAGATCTATTGCCTGATGTGGGAAGCGGGCGCCGAGCCGAGCGCGCTCGAGTACCGGCTGCGGCCGCGTCGCTAGGGCGAAGCCCTCAAAGCTCCTGATACGAGTAGGTTCGGCCGTGCTCCACGTCGTCGATGACGAGCCGGGCGACGATCTTCGAGGCCACGACTGCCGGCGCGACCAGCCGACCATCGCGGTGAAAACCCTTGAACAGCTCGACGCTCGGCAAGACCTCCGGCGACTGCGAGCGCGCGAAGACCTGCATGTCGGTATCGATGACGCCGGGGCGCACCGTGATCGCGCGGAAGTTCACCGCCTGCTGCTCGGCCGCCAACGCTCGGGTCAGCATCTCCATGCCCGCCTTGGCCACGCAGTACACGCTCTCGCCAGGCAGCGCGTTCTGCGCCGCGCCCGACGAGACGTTGATGACGCGCCGCGCCATGCCCGGGTCGGCGAAGATGCGACAGAAGAGGTTGGTCAGCGTCACCACCGCGGCGAGATTCACCATCACCGCAGAGGTGACCTCCCTTGCTGCGAGCCGGCCCAGCGTGCCGACCGCCCCTATGCTAGCGGCGTTGTTCAGCAGGCACACCGATACCGGCTTGCGCTCCGCGAGACTCGAGAGGGCGGGCGTCAATGCATCGTCGACGCTCGCGGCCTCGGCCAGATCGAAACGCACGAACGCATAGCTCGCGCCCTTGAGCGCCGGGTTGCTCGCCCGGCCGATGCCGAGAACCGTGAATCCGCGCTCGAGAAGCTCGCTCGCGAGCGCGGCGCCGAGACCGCGGGAGACACCTGTGACGATGGCTGCTTGCATAGCAGGCGGTGAAATAGGTGAATAGGTGAATGAGTGAATAGACTCGAGAGAATGGTGGCGTGCGCGCCTTCTTCACTTATTTACTTGTTCACCCGTTCACCAGTGTAGCGCCCCCGCGCCGCTAACGGTGCGTCCCGAGCGACAGGGCGATCAGAACGACGACGATGATCGCCACGACGAGCAGCGTCACCTTGATCCAGCTCTTGGGATACTCACCCTGGACCGTACCCGTGAAACCGTTCATCACCGCCTGAAACGCTTTCGCGCCGTAGTTGTACGTCAGAAGCCAGATGGGGGCCAGGATGTGCTTGAACGTCTGGCCGGAGTAATCGGCCCTCACGTCGAGGTTGCGGTAAGTATCGCCGGGGATCTGCGCCGCGCACATCTGGCGGAGCTTCGCGTCCATCGCGTCGCGCGCCGCCTTGGCCGCGGCAACCAGATCGATCTGGTAGCGCTCCACCACCCAACCCGCGACGTACCCCGGATCGTACGGCTTGAGCTCCTGCGTGGGAAAAGGCTCCACCCCACGCACCAGCGCCTCGTGCACGCCCACCGATGCGCAGACGAGGTCGTCATCGAAAAAATGCGACAGGCTTCCTGCCGCGGGCTCCCAGCGCACGTGCTGCACCTGGCGCGTCTGGGTGCGGCCGCTGCCGTCGCCGTAGGTCTCGGTCGTGTAGTAGTAGTAACCGGCCTCGGCGGTCCACGTCGCGTCGACCTTCGCATCGAACGTCCAGTAGGGAAGATACACACCCTTCACGGTGTCGGTCAGCGCGCGGCGCTTCAAGGCGTTGGGCGCAAGCCAGAGCTTTCCATACCACGCCCGGATGCCGTCGCGCGCCTTGTCCTCGGCGACCTTGAACGGCAGCACGCTCTCCGGCCGAAACGATTCCTTGGTCTGCTCGTAGGGCACCAGTTGCGCGGACCCGCAGAACTCGCAGCGCTGCGCCTGTCGTGCCGGATCGAGCACCGAAATCGCCTGGCAACTCTGGCACTTGACGTAACGCTTCTCGATTTTCCAGCCGCGCGCGTCGTCGCCTAAGCCGCGCAGTGCTGCGACCAGATCGTGCTCGATGATCTTGCCGGTGTCTGCGTCGAGCTTCGCCGGGGACGTGGTGCCGCAGGACGGGCAGACCAGTGCCTGCTTGGCCGGATCCCAGATCGCTTCCGCGCCGCAGGCGGGGCACGCGAACTTCTGCTGTGCGATGGTTTCGCCGAGTGGCGACGGCGCGGTCATGATCGGCGCGTCCGGCTCATTGGGGAAAATAGCCGATGACTCGCCACGTGCCATCGGCTTCGCGCTCCATGGTCAGCGTCTCGCGGCCATTCGCCTTGTTTGCGAAGCTCGTGCTGAACAGGAGCTGCACGTACTCGCCGTCCGGAGACCCGGGCAGGGTCGTTTGAAACCGCGTCGGACCGGCGGTGCGGCGGGTGACGGTTCCAAGCCGGGCTCGTGTCTTCTTGAGCCCAGCGGCCCAGACGGCAACCGAGTTCGCAGACTGGAACTTCTTCCCAGCGGCGCCCCAGCTCGTTTGCGCGTCACCGCGGTCGACGAACGCCAGCCATTGGCGCGCGGCCGTCTGTGCGGCGATCACATTCGGGTCCTGTGCCAGGGCGACGCCGGCGACGCACGTCAGGCACAGCGCGGCGAGCAGCCAGCGCCGCGGCAAGGCGAAATGCATCGTCAGAGGGCTTTCAGGAATGCAGGAATTGATCGACCGCGGCCTTGGTGACCCGCCACTGCGTGCCGATCTTCTTGCCCTTGATGTCACCGGCCTCGAGGCTTGCGAGGATGTCCGTCTCGCCGACGCCCAGGAGCTGCGCGACCTGCGCCGGGGTGAACAATTCGGGTGCAGCTGCGGGGGTGCCCGCTGCCGCCGCGGCTCCCGGCGCCTGGATACCCGGCGTCGACTGCGCGCCGAGAATGCCCCCGCTCTGGTTCATCATTTGCTGGGCCATCGCCACGCCGACCGCCATCTGCGCAGCCATGCCGCCCACGCCGCCGCCGTCGCCTTTCTCCATGCCCTGCGCCATCTGGAACTTGACGTAATCGTTCAGATTGCCCACCGCGGCCATGCTCGAGCGCTTGTCGATCGCCTGCTCGACTTCCGGCGGCACCGAGACATTCTCCACGATGAAGCTGGTGACCTCCAGGCCGTATTTCGAAGTCGTCTGCGGGTTGATGAGCGGCAGCAGCGCCTCGCCCAGCTCCGCGTAGCGCGCCGCGACATCGAGCGCGGGAATCTTCGATTGCGCCAGCGCTTCGGAGAACACGCTGACGATGCGCGAGCGCATCGTGTCGTTGAATTCGTCCAGCCGGAAGTGATCGTCGGTGCCGGCGACCTCCTTCAGGAACAGCTTCGGCTCGACGATCTTGAAATCGTAGATGCCGAACGCCCGCAGGCGGACGACGCCGAAGTCCTGATCGCGCATCATCACCGGATTCGCCGTGCCCCACTTGTTGCCCGTGAACAGGCGCGTGACGACATAGTAGACGTCCGCCTTGAACGGACTCTCGAGACCGTACTTCCAGCCCTG
>WNGK01010737.1_pt1 | contig 10954 bp, 9 predicted proteins | sample 5400601 | NCBI WGS metagenome assembly WNGK01 (sample SAMN13153376, study PRJNA577476) | soil metagenome | isolation source: 60 cm soil or saprolite under Garry oak tree replicate 1 | place: USA:California | collected 2016-06-15
CCGGAGCGCGTGAAGCGCGATGTGCGCGACGAATACGTGAGCATTGAAGGAGCAAGAACACTCTATGGCGTCGTCATCAAGGGCGATCCTGTCCACGACCCCGAAGGCTTAGAGATCGACCTTGATGCCACACGGCAACGACGCGAGGAGATGTCACGGCGGTAAGCAACGCTTGTGGTTAGATCGCCTGGTGCTTACAAGCGGCATCACTGCTCGCCTCGACTGGTGAACCGATCTGGTGATTAAGGCGAAAAGTGCTTCTTGTGATGGAAGGCACGATCGGATTCGAGAAGGAGGTTCAAGACATGGACGTAACCATCATCGGGGCGAGCGGAGACGTTGGGACCGAGACGGTCACCCAACTGCTTGCCGGCCGCGTCCTCACGCCCAGTGAGCGCTTGCAGCTGGTTGGGCGCGTAGAGGGCAAGAGCTCATCCAAACTGTACGGGCTGCAGAGTGATCTCTCCGACGCCTACGCCGAAGTCACCCCCGAGCTCGACGTCGTCCTGACGCCCGAGAAGATTTGCGGCGATATCGTGATCCTGGCGGCAGGCGCGCCGACGACGGCTCCCAACCAAACGCGCAACGATTTGGCCCAGTTCAATCTCCCGGTGTTTCGCCGCTACGCCCAGGCCATCGCGGCGCACGGGAACGGCCGGGAGTTGGTGCTGGTCGTGAGCAATCCGGTTGAGCTTGCCGTTGAGGTCTTCAGCAAGTATTTAGGCCGGCACCGGGTCATTGGGGTCGGCGGCTACTCCGACTCGCTGCGGTTTCGGCGGGAGATCGCTCACGACCTGGGCGTGCGGCGCCAGTTGGTGCACGCCTTCGTCGTCGGCGAGCATGCGGACAACATGATCCCGCTATGGAGCAGCGTCCGCATCTTCGGGAGGACCGAGGCGCAAGCCGTCGCTGACGTCGCCAGGCTGCGCGGCGAGCGCGTCACTGCGCAGTTCCCAGCGGAAGTGGGCGAGCACCGGACGGCCGTCATGGAATACCTGCGGCAGGGGAAGGTGCGCGAGGCGTTTGAGAGGGTGGATCAGTTGCCCGCAGATCTGCGCGTGGTGCTTCGCCCCTACATCACCAACCTCTCGGGAGCCAAGACCACCATCGCCATGGCAAATGTCATCGTTGACCTGGTCCGCTCATTGGTCGAGGGCCGCGAAGTGGTGGTCTGTGGGCAGGTCTGCCTCGATGGGGAACTCTCTGACCTGCACGTCCCGGTCGGCGTCCCTGTGGTCATCGACGCGCGGGGTTGGACCCAGGTAGTTCCACTCGAACTTTGGGCCGATGAGGCGCAGCTGCTGGCAAGAGCGGCCGAGGGGTTAAGGGAAAGGATCCGCGACTGGCTGGGCGAGGCAGCTAACCATGAGGTTAAGCCGCCCGCCCCTACCGCCTGAGCGGCGCGCGCCACCTCCATGCCTCGGCGACGATTGGATCGTCTCCACCCCTATTGTCGGATTGCCAGCCCCTGGGCTGAAAGTTCGGACAAGGGGAACTCAATCCAGCATTTCCGACGGAAAAGTGGCACCAGAAACGGCTTTGAGCGCCGAGTCTGCTTGCCTCAACGCTGCTTTTGCCAGCAGACCCTCCAGGTGGGAACCGGTTTGACAAGCACCTCTCCCCCGCGTTGCCCCCGGCGTCACGCTCGCTCATGTTGGGCCATGAAGCCGCAGCGGCTAGGCCTGGGGAGCGTGCTAGGTGCTGTTCACAGGAGCGTCCTCAACTGCCCCCAACGCATGCAGCGTGGCCTTCTGCGCCTGGGTCAAGCCCCTGATCCCTGTGATATTGAGGCGCTCGTAGGGGCGGTCGCGTCGCAGGCTTCTCGCTCCCGCACGCACTCCCCACTGTGCACCTCCCACCAGCGCACCCTCCCGTCACTGCCTCCACTGAGCACCAGCTCTCCACTGAGAGCCCAGGTCAGTGCAAAGACCACCCCCGGATGCCCTTCAAAGGCGTGCACGCGCTCCCCGCTGTGGGCATCCCACACGAAGAGCTCCCCACCGTCGCGGCTGCCACCACCAGAGGCCAGCCGCGTCCCATCCGGACTCCAGGCCACACTCGTGACGATCCCGTGATGTCCCGGCAGCTGTAAGAACTGCGTGCCATCAGAGGCGTCCCACACATAGACGTGGCCATCTTCGCCCCCACCAACCAGCCGCGTGCCATCCGGACTCCAGGCCACGCGACGGGTCCAGGTCACGTATGCACGACCTGCCAACCGTGGGTCACGCTTGGTCACGTCCCACACCTGCACACCCTGCTGATAGGCTCCGCTGGCTAACAGACGCCCGTCCGGACTCCAGGCCATCCCGAAGAAGATGGTGTCGCGGTGGTCGAGGTCCCGCAGGATCTGGACACAGGTCCCTGTGGCTGGCTCCCAGAGGGTCACCACGGTATCCGAGCCGCCACTGGCCAGCTGGGTGCCGTCCGGACTCCAGTCGACGTCGGAGAGGGAGGCCGCGTAGCCCTGCAGGACCCGCACGCACTGCGAACTTTCGACGTCCCACAGCCGCAGCGTGCCATCTTCACTGCTACTGAGCAGGTGGCGGCTATCGGGCGTGAAGGCCAGGCCGTTCACCAAGGCGCTATGTCCCTGTAGCGCCACCCGAGCGCTGCCCTCTTGGCCATCCCACAGCCAGATCGTGTGATCAAAGCTGCCACTGGCCAGCGTGCCTCCATCCGGGCTCCAGGCCACGCGATGCACCCGCTCCGTATGCCCCACAAGCGTCTGGCGTACGCGTTGGCTTCGCACCTCTCCCACCTCCCACAGCTTGACGGTGCCATCCCAGCTCGCGCTGGCCAGGACACTGCCATCGGGGGCAAAGGCCAGTCCCCGCACCCGGTTGCTATGCCCCTCAAGCGTCTGCACGCAGCGAGCTGGTTGGGTCTTCTGCATCTCCCACAGCCGAATGTGTCCATCAAAGCCGCCACTGGCGAGCAGGTGCCCATCCGGACTCCAGCTGACTGCAAACACCGGATCAGGATGCGAGAGTGTCTGGAGCTGCCTGCCACTCAGTGGGTCCCAGAGCCGCACAGCCGCATCATTGCTCCCGCTGGCAAGCAGGCTTCCATCGGGGGAAAAAGCCACGCTGAAGATGTTGTCCGTATGCCAGCCCGACCAGAGCAAGACCCCACTGGCGACGTTCCAGAGCGTGACGCTGCCATCAAAGCTCCCGCTGGCCAGCGTGCGTTCGTCCGGGCTGAAGGCGAGAGACGTCACAATGTCGGTATGCGCCTGCCAGACGAGATGTAAGATCTGGCCTGCCTCGCGCCACACTCGTACTTCTCCCCGCCTGCTGCCCGCAGCCCAGTACTGCCCGGTGCTGCCGATGGCAACCGCTATGATGGCATCGAAATTCTCGGTAAAGACGCACTCACGCATCAGGGCTCCAGAAAGGGTCGCGTCTTGCATCTCGACGCCTTGCAGATAGGCTCCCCGCAGGACGAGCTGGGAGAGATCCAGGCCGCGCACGTGCCCCCTGTGCTCGTGCAGCAGCGCCAGCACGTTGGCCGGTCCGTAGCCCTGAGCTTCGTCGGTCCGTGTGCGGAGCTGGTTGAGCTGGGAGAGCAGGCGCACCTCCACTTCCTCTCGCCCCCAGCAGCCACGGCGCACCTGCGCTAGCAGCGGAGCCACAAGAAGCCGCCGCTGCGTCTGCCGCACGTCTTCACGGGCGGTCGCCCGTTCCAGATCATGCTCGACCAGGCGCGCGAGGGTGCCTTGCTCGATCTCGCTGGCCGCCTGCGCGATGAGCACCGCGGTCACATACTCCAGCACCACCGATTGCACGGTGAAGCTGCCTGCCCGCTGCCCCCGCTCGATGAGCGAGCGCCGCCGCAGTCCATCGACGGCTTCCAACACCTGCCCGCGCGAAAGCCTGGACACCAGCATGGAGAGCAGGTCCTCCAGCGTCACCGGCTCGCGCATTATCGCCAGCCAGGACAGCACCGTCTGCTCCAGGGGCGAGAGCCGCGCCCATTGCTCGTCGAGCAGCTCGGTGATGCCGCCAAAGAGGGTCGTGCCCTCGGCGAGGAACGGGTCAATCGCGCCGCTGAAGAGGTCGGCGATGGTCTCGGCCACAATCTGGAGGGCCAGCGGATTGCCCGCGTACCGCTCGACGAGGCGTGCCTGCTCCTCTGGGGAGCCGACCAGCTCGTGCTCGGCGAGCAGGGGCTCGCAGGCGGCGACCTCCAAGCCAATCAGGCGCAACGCGCGCACCGGGCTGCGGCTGCCCTCCAGCGCCCGCAGCTCAGCGAGTTTCTCCCGGCTGGTCAGCAGCAGGCAACTCTGGTGCGCCGTTTCGGCCAGCCTCCGCAGCAGCCGTGAGCTCCGCAAGTGCTCCAACAGGCGGCTGATGCGTGATTCGAGGCCGACAGGCACGAGGCTCAGCGGCTGCGGGGTGAGCACCCGGAGGCATGCATCGAGCAGGGCTTCACAGGAGGGGCTATCACGCAACGAGCGAAAGATGACGACGTCGAACTGGTCGGCGAGCCGGTGCATCACCTGGACAGCCAGCGCCGACTTGCCGATGCCGCCCATGCCCAGCACGCTCACCACCCGGCAGCGCTCCTGCACCGCCCACTGCTCAAGCGTCGCCAGTTCTTCCTCGCGCCCATAGAAGCTCGGCACATCCAGCGCATCACCCCAATCCACTTGTGGGCCACGAGCAGGCTGGGCCCCGACCTGCTCACTGGAGCGGGTCTGTTCGACCGGCTCAGGCGGAACACTGGCGAGCCGAGGGCGCTGTGTGCCCAGCAGCTCCTGGAGCCACCGCTCATCGAGCAACACCTTCTGGTGCGCCGCTTGCCAGAAGGCACGGATCTCCTCAGCCTCTCGACCGGGGGGGAAAGGCTGAGGCTCGCACGGCCAGGGTCATGACTTGCTGGAGATGCTGGGCTTTGGGATAACTACTGCCGAGCTCCCACTCTCCTACCGCGCGCCGCGAGACATGCAGCAGCTCGGCCAGGCCCGCTTGGGTCAGGCCAATGCTCGTCCGCAGCGTCAGGATCCGCTGGCCGAAGGCATAGTCTCGCTCACGATAGGAGAACCGCTTCATAAACGCGCTCCTTCCCTGTCGCGTGACCTCCAGGAGCGAAACCAGAAATGGGAAGTGAGGGAAGTGACATGCCATCTAATGGACGCTGTCTTCCCTCAATGTTCCCAGTATACTAGTGTGTGTTGGATGCGCTCCACGCCGGTCCACGCTGGTTGCGGGGGGTCTGGGCAATGGCGAGAGACTCCAGACTCTCCCTCTCACTTCACCCTTGTATGATAGCAGATTTTCAGGTGGATGACGATGAGGATCATAACTGGGATTTGCTCATACTCCGGAGGATTGAGGCCATACGACAACTTCTTTTGACAGGTTCCTGGTAATGCAGTGATTTGACCTGGTTCGCCGATGCTCCTGAACGTATCTCGTTCACTGCGGGTGCATCACCTGGTTGAGGGTCTGACGGATGGATGGGAACAGATCGTCCCATGCACTAGTTCGCCAATCATCGACAGTATCTGCTGGAGGGATCCAGGGTGGGAGGGAAACCTGGACACGACGGCCAGGGCGTTCACAAACGGCTCATACGTCGCTCGTAGCTCGGCCAGCTTCCGCTCGAGAGCCGTTCCTTCCTTCAAGCGGAGGCCCGATACCGCCAGCATGTCTTGCAGCCTGGTAAATTCGGTCGATGACAGCCGGTTCACTCCCTTTATGGGCGTGGTATTGAGGACCTGGGCCAGGTCGACGACGGCATGACGAGCCATCGCAAAAGATAGGTGAGGAAGCTGATCGGCCTGTCAGGGGCGCTCAGTGGAAGAGCCAATCCCCACAGCAAAAGCCCAAACCCGAGGACGAAGAGCACCGCCCAAAACACCAGCAGTGCTAGCAAGGAAAGTGGCCCCAAATAGCCGCGAAAGGACTCCCATCTTGCTCTCGATCGGATGAGGTGGCCGATGGATTTCCACCCCATCTGGGTTAGACGATAGAAGAGTCGGGCCAGGCGGATACGCCGTGTCACCCGACGAGGTAAGACGATCGTCTCAAAGGCTTCCTGGGCCACCAGCACAATCAACACAATTCCGAAGATAACTGCGAATATTCTCATGAGTTCCTTCTACTCCTGTCGTCCTGCCTGACGGCGCACTCCCAACCCTATCTGAGCGTCGCCTGTGCGCTGCACCCATCGTTTGCAGCTCCATCACTGGACAGGCTCTGGAGCCGTGGCTCAGGAATCGCTGATGCCATGCTCCAGTTCGTCCAACGTCCCTCCTTGCTTCATCTGTTGCCAACCTTCAGCGCTGCCCACCGGGGAGGCCAGAGCACCGCGGCCAGCGTGAGCAGGAGCAGGATCGCGATCACAACCGCCAGGCAGAGCGAGGCTACTAGCAGGTTCGTGCTCTGCGCCAACAGTCCGACGCCCACTACGGGGACGCTCACTCCGACGTAGGCGGCTACGAAGAAGGCAGACACCATCGCGGCCCGCTGTTCAGGCGGCGCCACCTGATTGATCGCGGCCAGACTGCCCATGAATGCCAGCCCGGTCCCCAGGCCACCGATCACCGTGCCTGCCAGGAAGAGCGCGAGGCTGGACAGGCCCAGCCCCAGTTCGATGAGGGCGAGCGCCAGCAGCAGCAGAACCCGCCCGGCCAGTCGCGCGGTCCGCGTGGTGAGGGTGTGCAGGACGACCTGGGCCGCCGAGGCTGTGCCAAAGAGCAGGAAGACGACGACCCCAGCCACGATCAGGTTGGGTTCATGGAGCGCGCTTCTCAGGAAAGATGGCGCCAGGGCGCTGAAGAGGCCCAGGAGCGCGAAGACACAAACCACTGTCACCGCCGCCTCCACAAAAACGGTGCGGGTCGAGGGCGGCACTGCTACACGTGGCCGCAGGTCGAGCACATGGTCGGGCGCTTTCACCGTCTCTGGCAGAACAGCCACCAGCAGGAGCGCGACTACCAGGAAGAGCAGGTAGACGACAAACACGAGCCGCTTCGGGGCGGGCGCCAGCTGAGCGAATAGCCCGGCAACGAGCGGCCCCAGTCCCAGGCCACCCATGTTGGCAGCGGTCGCCACACGCGCCGCTCGCTGCTGGCTGCCGGTTGGCTCGAGCTCGGCCAGGCCAGCCGTTGCCGTCCCGGTGAGCAGCCCGACGCCCAGGCCAGAGAGGAACCGTCCGGCCAGCAGCATGGCGACGTTCTGGGCGAAAACGAAGAGCAGGGTACTCGCGCAGGCCAGCAAGAGCGCGGCGACCAGGACAGGACGGCGCCCGAAGTGGTCCGAGACAGGGCCAAACACGAGCAGAGCGGCCAGCACACCCAGGGGGTAGACGGCAAAAATCACGGTAATCAGGACCGAGGTGAACTGGTATTGCTCCTGGTAGAGGACGTAGAGTGGCGTCGGCAGGGTGGTCCCGAGCATGCCATAGGTGAACACACAGGCGAGCAGCAAGTAGGCCAGAGGCCGGGATAAGTGAGGCGACAGCGGATGGTGGCGCTGGGTCACGCGCGTATCAAGATGGCCGGCACAAGGCAGATCGTCAGTCCTGGTAAGCATCACGCATGCCTCCTCCGTGAACTCTACAACGAAGTGTCACAGCTACTTACTGATCTGGTCGATGGCGTCAAACTCCTCCTGGCTGAGTTTGATCGTTGCACCAACCATGTCCTCATCAAGATGCTTCACCCTGGAAGTTCCAGGGATAGGCAGCATGGTGCTCGAGCGTTTGAGGAGCCAGGCGAGCGCCACCTGACCAGGTTTGGCGTTGTGCCGCTTGGCGATCTGGTCGAGTGCTCCTCCGGAGCGAGCCAGTTCTCCAAACGCCAGGGGGGACCAGGGGATAAAGCCAATTCCCTGTCGCTCACACAGATCGATCATCGCCTCGGACGAGGCCTCCGTCATCTGTTCGGACTGGCGCATTGCCAGATTATAGTGGTTCTGCACCGTGACAATCGGGACGATCTTTTGGGCTCGTGCCAGTTGATCGATGGTGACATTCGAGAGTCCGACATGGCGAATCTTCCCTTCCTGCCTCAACTTCGCCAGTTCGCCGACCGAGTCTTCAAATGGAACCTTGGGGTCCGGGCGATGGAATTGATAGATGTCAATGCGATCGAGGCGCAGACGCCGCAGGCTTCCCTCCAGCGCATTACGAAGGTGTTCGGGGCGTCCGTCTTGTGGCCACTGGTTGGGGCCAGTACGCAAGAGACCCCCCTTGGTCGCGATGACCAGGTCTTTGGGATAGGGGTAGAGCGCTTCTGCGATGAGCGACTCGGCCACCTCTGGTCCGTAGGAATCAGCGGTATCTAACAGGTTCACCCCCAGGTCAAGGGCGTGGCGCAGGACGGCAAGGGCTTCTTGCTTGTCAGCCGGTGGTCCCCAGATGCCTGGGCCTGTGAGGCGCATGGTGCCAAAGCCGAGACGATATACCGTCAAGTCTCCGCCAATCGTCAATGTTCCGCTCTCTGTAGCGGGTCGTTGGGTTGTGTGTTGCATGGAGCTTTCTCCTTGTCTATTCGTATGGAACGGGTATTACATTCCCTCTGGAGCGGGGCCTCCTATGGGTACCGCCTCACGCATGATGCGCTCGATCTCTTGCAGCGTTTCTTGCGTGAGATGTCTATCGCCTGCCAGAGCGGTTTGTTCGAGTTGTCCAGGATTGCGCGCTCCGACAATGGCGACATCAATCGCGGGCTGGGCCAGCACCCAGGCGACGGCCAGTTGCGCGATGGTCATTCCCTCTCTGGCCGCCAGGCGCTTCAAGTGCTCGACGACTGCGACATTGCGTTGGAAATTCTCGCCGTGGAAGAACTCGCTCTTGCTCCGCCAGTCATTTGCTGCGAAGGTCGTGTGCGGCGTGAACGATCCGCCAAGCAGTCCATGCGCCAGCGGACCATACACAAGCACTCCGATGCCTGCGGCCTCGCAATAGGGCAGGATCTCTCGCTCGATATCGCGGCGGAAGAGGCTGTAGGGGGGCTGTAAGGCATCCAACTTCCTCGTCCTCTCGAACGCCCGCATCTGTTCGACATTGTAGTTCGAGACGCCCACGTAGCGAATTTTCCCTTCATGCACCAGTGAATCGAGGGCGCTGGCCGTCTCCTCAATGGGCGTGTTGGGATCGGGCCAATGGACCTGGTAGAGGTCAATGTAGTCGACGCGGAGGTTGCCTAGACTCTGCTCGACGCCCTGGCGTAACCAACGGGCACTGGCGTCGCGCAGGAGCGTGTCTCCTTCCATGCGCAGCCCACCTTTGGTGGCAAGAATAATCTGGTCACGCTGGCTTCTCAACTCAGGCTGGAGTGCTTCACCGAGTAGGCGCTCAGCCAGACCAAAGCCATAGGCTTGCGCTGTGTCGAAAAAATTGATACCCAGTTCAAGCGCTTTGCGAATGGTCGCTTTTCCTTCTTCCCACTGCTCACGCTCGACATGGCCCCAGTCGCCACCGAACTGCCAGGTGCCGTAGCTGATCTTTGAGACATGCAGTGATGTTCGACCAAACTGGGTGTATTCCATCCTAGTTCCTCCTTCGTTCTTCCGAACGTGTGGACAACCCGGCCAATTCCTTCATGAACTGGATCATGATGGAAAAATCCTCGTCCATCCCTTTTGCCATGGCAGCCGTATACATTTGCTGGGCAGCCGCTGTGGCCGGCATTGATACGGATACACCATAGGCCTGGCTCAATACCAGGCTAAAATCTTTATGCATGAGCGAGAGGGCAAAGTTGGTTGGATACTGCTCTTGCCTGACATTGTCAAGTTTAGACTTCTGACCAGGGGTGAGAACGGCTGTCTGCCCCAATACGTCGAGCAAGAGTCCTTTCTCTAACCCTGCCTTTTCACCCAGAGCAATTGCTTCGGCCAGGGCTTGCATCCCCAGGCCAAGCAGGGTATTGACCACCAGCTTCATGGTGGTCCCCATGCTACTTGCGCCCATATAGAAGCTGTTTTTGCCCAGGATGTCCAGGATAGGTGTGCACTGCTCAAAAGTCTTGTGTTCTCCACCGACGAAGATTACCAGGCTACCCTGTTCCACTTGTGGCACACTTCCAGAGACGGCAGCATCGATCATCGGGACGCCTCGCTCCTTCGCCGCCTGGTAGAGACGACGCGAGGCGTCGGGAGAAACCGTACTCAGATCGATAATGACCGAGCCGCCATGTACTCCGGCAAGCGCACCGTCAGGACCGAACATCACGTCTTGCTGGGCCTCGTCATCGGTCACGCAGGCCATCACGACCTGGCAGTTGGCGGCCAGGTCTTTGGGCGTTTGGGCCACCTGCGCTCCCCGTTGTCCCAGCGCCTTCGCCTTCTGCCTGGTACGATCATACACCGTCAACTGGTAACCGGCGTCGAGCAGCCTCAGGGCCATATGACCGCCCATGTGACCCATGCCGATGAAGCCAATGCTTGGTTTCAAATGGTCGCCTTCCATACTCATCGTAATACCTCTCTTTCATCAGAAATGCTCAGGTATGATTCTCCCCGCCATTCGCCGACAAATCTGCTCTCATACAAGGATGGAGTGAGAGGGGAGTCTGGAATCTCTCGCCATTGCCCTAGACCCGCCTCCACCAGCCTGGAGCGCATCCAACAGTAATGAGTATACGTGGAATATCTGGGGAAGTCAGCGACCATCAGATGGCATCTCACTTCCCATCACTTCCCATGGCTTTGCCCCTGTGGGTCAGGCCACCAGAGCAGAAGCGGCAGCAATCTCGGCTGAAGCTGAGCAGGAAAGGAGCGTGATGGCGACTGGTGAGGCGACTTGAAGATGAGCAGCCAGCAAGAGAGCAGGAAGAATGTATCACACCCACATGCTTCTTTACCATCCTTTTCCCTCCTTATCTGCTCGTGGCCTGGTGTACCGCATCTACCAGCCGGCGCAGCAAGTCCGTCTCAGTGGAGGCGGGAACGCCGTGTCCGAGATGAAAGAGGTGACCTGGACGACCGCCAGCACGGCGCAA
>WNGK01008083.1_pt1 | contig 10950 bp, 8 predicted proteins | sample 5400601 | NCBI WGS metagenome assembly WNGK01 (sample SAMN13153376, study PRJNA577476) | soil metagenome | isolation source: 60 cm soil or saprolite under Garry oak tree replicate 1 | place: USA:California | collected 2016-06-15
CGATGTCCGGCATGTCACGTCCAGGTCGGCGAGTCGGCGCGCGGCCGCCGGCGGGCCACCCCGGTCTTCTGCGCGGCCCGAGCCACTTCGCTCGCCACCGCCTGGGCAACCTTCTTGTTGAACACGCTCGGAATGATGTACTCGGGACCGAGCTCGCTTCGCGTCACACACGAGGCGATGGCGTGGGCGGCGGCCAGCTTCATCTCGTCATTGACCAGGCGCGCCCGGATGTCGAGAAGGCCGCGGAAAAGGCCGGGGAAGCACAGCACGTTGTTGATCTGGTTCGGGTAGTCGCTTCGTCCCGTGGCCATTACCCGCACATGGCGGAGGGCTTCTTCCGGCTGTATCTCGGGTACGGGATTGGCCATGGCGAAGACGATACGGTCCCGCGACATGCGCTTGAGGTCGCGCAGGCTCAAGGCGCCCGGCACCGACAGGCCGATGAAAACGTCCGCCTGACGTGTCGCGTCTCCCATCTGGCCCTTGATTTGCTGGGGATTGGTCGCTTCGCCGACCCAAGTCTTCATGAAGTCCATACCCACGGGCCGGCCGCGATAGATCGTGCCGTGCTCGTCCACGCCGATGATGTGCTTGACGCCCAGCGCCTGCAGCATCTTGATCACGGCGGTACCGGCGGCGCCCACGCCACAGACCACCTTGAGGCGCCCGGGATCCTTCTTGACGATCTTGAGCGCGTTGAGGAGCGCCGCGACCACGACCACGGCCGTGCCGTGCTGGTCGTCGTGAAACACCGGGATGTCGAGCTCCTTGCGCAGCCGGGCCTCGATGTCGAAGCATCGCGGCGCCGAGATGTCCTCGAGGTTGATCCCGCCGAAGGCCGGGGCGATCAGCTTGACCGTCTCGACGATCTTGTCGGGGTCCTTGGTGTCGAGGCAGATGGGGAAGGCGTCTACGCCCGCCAGTTCCTTGAAGAGCATGGCCTTGCCCTCCATCACGGGCATGGCCGCCTCGGGGCCGATGTCGCCCAGCCCGAGGACCGCGGTGCCGTCGGTGACCACGGCCACGGTGTTCTGCTTGATCGTGAGCGAGAACGCCCGCTGGGGATCCTCCTTGATGGCCTGGCACACCCGCGCCACCCCGGGCGTATAGGCCATGGACAGGTCGTCCCGTGTCCGGATCGGCACCTTGCTCCGGACCTCGATCTTGCCGCCCAGGTGCATCAGGAAAGTGCGATCCGAGATATTGGCGATCTTGACCCCGGCGAGGGTCCGGAGCCGGTCGATGATGCGCTGGGCGTGCTCGCTGTCCCTCGCCTTGATCGTGATGTCACGAAAAACACGGTCCCGCGTCATTTCGACCAGGTCTACCGCCCCGATATCGCCACCAGCCTTTCCGATGAGCATGGTGACGCGCCCGAGCATGCCGGTGCGGTTCAGGATCGCCAGGCGTACGGTGAAGCTGTAGGAAGCGCTGGGGGCAATGGCCATCAGTGTGGTTCCCGCGAAATTCCCGTCATATATGAGCTTTTTACGATAGGACCCTCGATCGCGCCGTGTCAATCAAATTCCCGCGCGTCTTTCCGTACGCCGAATTGACCCCCGACTTGCCGCCGTGCTATCCACGCCCATGCCTTCCGCTGTCTCCTTGGTGTGCCTGCTCCTGACATGGCTCGGACCGGCCCTCGCCTTCGCCGACACAGCGCGGTGGGTACCGGTGGCAGGGCAGAGCCTGGTGTCCTTCGACGCGAGCTTCCCCCCGGCCGATTTCAGCGGCTTCGCACGGGACATCACCGGCGAGTTCGAGGCCGACGCCAGCGACCTCGGGCAAGGTGTCACCGGTCACCTGAGGGTGCAGGTCAGTACCATGAGCACGGGCAACGATGGTCGCGACAAGGACATGTACAAAGCTTTGGCGGCGGATCGCAACCCGACCATGTTCTTCGTGATCCAGACGGTGGAGGCTCCTTCATTTCCGTTGGGCGTCGCGGAGCACACGGACACTCTGCTGACCATACAGGGGCGGCTCTCCATTGCCGGGGTCGAGCGTGTGAAGCGGTTCTCGGGCCGTGTACGCCTAAAGCAGGGACGCCTCTGGGTGCGCGGCGAGAGCCGGTTCAAAATGACCGACTTCGGAATCAAACCGCCCCAATACCTTCTTTTCCGAGTCAAGGATGAGGTGGGCGTAGGGTTCGATCTGCTCCTCGAGCGCCGGCCCTAAATTTCCGACTCGCTCCCCGCTCGCTCAGGCTCGATCTGCGAATAAGGTCGGCCCTCGCCACGTCTGTAGAAAAAACGCGGCATTACGGAACGGTGGCGCACGTTTCTACGTTTCATTTTTGTAAGCAGGTCCGGCAACCTTCCGCCACCCGTAAGCATCTAAAACGGCGAGGAGAACAGACGCCATGACGTTCAGAGAGACAAGCGAGTCCGCGCCGCTCGAGACCATCCATTCGGGAGCGTCTTCCGGCCGGCCAAAGTCACGGCTGCGGAAGGGGGCACTGCCCAAGGTCGAGGCTGAGCCGTCGGGGGTTGATCTCGAGGAGGAAGAAAAGACCGTCATCCTCGAGGAAACGCCTGCACTCTCGGCCGATGCACTCCGTCCAGGCTCGGGTCCCGCCGAGGATCCTGTTCGCCTCTACCTCAAGGAGATCGGCAAGGTGCACCTGCTGACCGCCCAGCAGGAAGTGAGCTTGGGCCGCCGCATAGAGGTCGGCCAGATCCAGCTGCGCCGGGCCCTCGCGGGCATTCCCATGGTCACGAGCAAGTTGCTCGCCCTCGTGGACCAGGTCCGCCACGGCCAGATCGACCTCGACGAGGTCATCCTGCTGCCCGAAGGCGGGGAGCCCAAGCCCGAGGAGATCAAGCCGCTCCTCGCGACCTTCACTCGCATCCGCCGCCTCGAGCGCGAGATCGACCGGCTGAAGGTATCGCTGGCCGATAAGCGCCGGGGCAAGACCACACGCGCCAACTATCACAAGTGGATCGCTCAGAACCGCGCGGCCATCCAGGGGGCGGTCGAGAAGCTGCCGCTGAAGCCGGCCCTCGTCGAGCAGATGCTGGCGGAGCTCCGCCGTCGGATCGTCGCCATCAGCGAAGCCCAGACCCCGAAGCAGGTGCGAGAGCTCGAGGCGGCCATCGGTCTCGGTAAGAAAGCGCTCCAGTCGGCCCTGCGCGAAATCGAAGAGCATGATCGCGTGGTGCGCCAGGCCAAGCGCGAGCTCATGGAGGCCAACCTGCGTCTCGTCGTGTCCGTGGCCAAGCGATATCTTGGGAGCGAGCTCACTCTCCTCGACCTCGTTCAGGAAGGCAATATCGGGCTCATGAAGGCGGTGGACCGTTTCCAGTACCGGCGGGGATTCAAGTTCTCGACGTATGCGACGTGGTGGATCCGTCAGGCCATTACCCGGGCCATCGCCGACCACTCCCGCACGATTCGCATTCCCGTGCACATGGTCGAGACGCTGAACCGCATCTCGCGTGTCAACCGCATGCTCGTCAACGAGATGGGCCGGGAGCCCACCCCCGAGGAGCTGGCCAAGAAGACGGGGGTGCCGGCCCGCAAGGTTCGGCTCATCCTCGAGTCCTCGCGCAAGCCGCTCTCCCTCGAGACGCCCATCGGTGAGGACTCCGAGCTGGGAGATTTCCTCGAGGACAAGAGCGCGGAGTCGCCCAACGAAACGCTGATCAGCCAGGACCTGACGAATCAGGTCGAGCGCGCACTCAGCACGCTGTCACCCAAGGAGAAGGAGATCCTCCGTCTGCGCTTCGGCATCGGCGAGGAGGGTGAGCATACGCTGGAGGAAGTGGGCAAGCGCTTCGCCGTGACCCGCGAGCGGATCCGCCAGATCGAGACCAAGGCGCTTCGCAAGCTCCGCCACCCGCTACGCGGGCGGGCGCTCAAGGCTTTCGTCGAGAACTGATCCCTACCCGCCGCCCGCGGAGGCCCTGCGGGCGGCGGGTGGCGTTGCGTCCCGCCTCACCAGCCGCGCGAGCGGCCCCGGCAACCACCAGTTCCAGTGGCCCATCAGTCGCATCGTCGCCGGCACCAGCAGTCCGCGCACCACGGTCGCGTCCAGGATCACCGCGATACCGATGCCGATGCCCACCGCCTTGATAATGACGGACTCCGCGAGGGCAAAGGCGAAGAAGACCGCGGCCATGATGGCCCCCGCCCAGGTGATGAGTCGGCCGGTGCGCTCGAGACCCGCCCCCACCGCGAGGACATTGTCGCCCGTGCGCACGTACTCCTCTCGCATTCGGCTGAGGAGCAAGACTTCGTAATCCATGGACAGGCCGAAGATCAAGCAGAACATGATGACCGGCGTGGCCGTCTGGATGGGGCCGGGCGTGAAGCCGAGCATCCTGGCCAGATGCCCGTCCTGGAATATCCACACCAGCGCGCCGTACGACGCGCTGATGGACAGGAGATTGACGACCACGGCTTTGAGAGGCAGGAGGACCGAGCCCAAGAGGAGAAGCAGGGCGAGGTAGGTCGCGCCCACCACCAGCGCGAAAGCCCGCGGAGCATTCTCGGCCACCACACCCATGAAGTCGAGATCGAAGGCGGTGGCGCCGGTGACGAGTAGCTCGCCGTCCACCGGAGGATGCGAGGAGCGAATGGTGCGCACGAGCGCACGCGCCTCGTCGCTCCCTGCGGGCACCTTGGTAGACAAGGCGAAGATCATCATGTGCTCGCCGACGATCTGCGCCACCTCGCGGCGCATGTCTTCGGGCCACAGCGCCATGGGCACCTTGGCGAAGCGCTGATACTCCTCGCGACTGGTGTCCGGCGACAGATCCATCACGCTCTGCACGCCTGCCACCACCGGCTGGGCGGCCAGCCAGCGGCTCAGGTCGTACGCCTGGCCGACCCGCGCTGCTTCCAACGGTGAGCCGCTGCGGTGACTGATCACCACGATGACGGGGGCCACCTGACTGCCCGCGAATTGCCCTTGCAGCAGCTCAGCCCCGCGGCGCGCTTCCGCCCATGGCGGCAGCGAGGACGCGTCCCCCGCGGCGAGCCGGAGGTGAAGGAACGGCGAGCCGAGCAGGAGCAGAAGAGCGGTCACGGGCACGAGCACTCGCCATGGATGCGCCATGACCATCGCGGCGAGACGATGCCAGAACCCGGATCCCGCGTCCCTCCGAGCGGACCGGAAACCGGGAATTGACAGCGCATTCACCCTTGGCCCGAGCAAGGCCAGCGCGGCGGGCAGAAAGGTCAGGCCGTACACGACCGAGAGGACGACCACCAGGGTGCCCGCGAGCCCCAGCGAGCCGATATTTCCCAGTCCGAGCAAGAGCATGCCGAGGAGACCGATGGCCACCGTCACGCCTGAGAACAGAATGGCGCGCCCGGTCGTGGCCATGGTCACGGCGAGGGCATCGGCCACGGGGCGACGGGTGATCTCTTCCCGGAAGCGGCTCACGATGAAGAGCGAGTAGTCGATGGCGACGCCCAGGCCGATCATCGTCACGATGTTCGGCGCGTAGGCCGACACCGACATGTAGCGCCCGAGGATCTCCGTTCCCGCGATGCCACCGGTCATGGCAAGCATCCCGACACCCAGAGGGAGGAGGGCGGCCACCACCGACCCAAAGGCGAGAAGGAGGAAAAGCGCCACCACGGGCAGAATCACCATCTCGGCACGGTGAAGATCGCGCTGGGCCACCTCCACGAAATCGTGATGGAGGACGAGGCTGCCCGCCGCGACCACTTCGAGCGCGCTCGGCGCCACCAATCCCCGGAGGGTGGCATAGAGTCCCGGAGGGAGCGACGAGAACTCGAGCGATTCGACCGCCGAGCCGCGGTGCTTCAACTCGACCACGGCGCGAATGCGATGCCCGTCCCGGGAGATGAACGCCGGATCGGGCGGATCGAGATCGTAGGCGGTACGGATGCGCGCGACCCGAGGGTCGTCGCGCAGGGCCTGGAGCGCGCGCTTGACCTCGGTCTTGAACGCGGGATCCGTGGCGCGCAGGGTGGGATGGCTGAGGATCAGGTCGAAGGCGATGGGGCGGTCGGCGAGCTGGCGGGCCATCAAGTCGGCAGCGCGGCCGGATTCCGTGGTGGCGAGGACAGGCGCGGCGGGCGCCCGGGCGCCCTTGGCCACCACCACGAAAGCGGGGGCGAGCGAGACGAGGGAGAGAATGAGAAGCCATGCCCGCAGGCGGTAGACCCACCGACCCCAACCTTCGAGAAAACTGCTCACCGGAGACAACCGCTCATCAGCCGTACGCTCCCAGGGGAATGACATCGGCGTCGCTGCGCCTTCCGCTGCGAGCCGTGGTCAAGAGTAACAGGAGATGGCGCCGCAGGCGTTGGACTTTGGACCAGATCGCCGCTAGACTTGCCGCTCATCCGCCCCACACCCGAACCGGCCAGGAGGACACCATGCACATCGGCGTCTGCATCTTCGCCACCGACTATGCCATCCGTATCGACGAACTGGCCCGCGAAGCCGAGGCGCGCGGGTTCGAGTCGCTCTTCGTGCCCGAGCACACGCACATTCCCGTGAGCCGGCGTACCCCCTTTCCCGGCGGCGACCAGCTTCCCAAGGAGTACTCACACACCTTCGATCCTTTCGTGTCCCTCATGGCGGCGGCCGCCGCCACCACGCGCCTCCGGATCGGCACGGGTATTTGCCTCATCATCGAGCGGGACACCATCACCCTGGCCAAGGAGGTGGCGAGCCTCGACCTCCTCTCGGGCGGGCGCTTCGAGTTCGGCATCGGCGGCGGCTGGAATGCCGAAGAGATGGAGAACCACGGGACGGTGTACGCGACCCGCTTCAAGCGCCTGGAGGAGCAGGTGCGCGCGATGAAGGAAATCTGGACGAGGGGCGAGGCAGAGTTCCACGGCCAGCACGTGAACTTCGACAAGATCTGGTCCTGGCCCAAGCCCGCTCAGAAGCCGCACCCACCCGTCCTGCTCGGCGGCGAGAGCAAGCATACGCTCCAGCGCGTGGTCGACCTGTGTGATGGCTGGTTCCCGCGCGGCCGCGCCCCCGAGATTATTCTGCCCGCCCTCAAAGATCTGGGGGAGCGCGCGGCCAAGGCCGGCCGCGACATGAAGACCATCTCCACCTCGATCTTCGGGGCCAAGCCGGACGCGGGTGCGCTCGAGACCTATGCCCAGGCCGGGATCACCCGGGCCATCCTGCGCCTGCCCCCCGAGGGCCGGGACACCGTGCTCCCGCTCCTCGACCAGTGGGCGAAGCTCATCAAGCGGTAAGGAGCAGGCTCAGTTGGTCCGGGCGGGGAAGTTGGCGATCGCGCGCGCGGAACCCGTGAGCTCCAGGATGTGCATGCCGGTGTCGGCGCGGTCCACGATGTAGACGTATCCGCGATCGTCGACTTCCACGTTATTGGTCTGGATCGCGATCTTGCATTGCTCGGTGCCGGCCGCGGCCACGCATCGCTTGTCGGTTCTGGGCGAGATGGCCGGGATGTAGTAGCCGGCTTCGCGCGGATGGAACGGATCACGGATGTCCACGGCGCGGACTCCGCCGTTGAAGTAGGCGATGAAGACGAGCCGGCGGTAGTAGAGGGGCGTGAAGGACTCGTTGGACGAGTGCGGCCCGAACCGCCCTCCGCGACGGCAAAAGCCCTCAGGCGCCTCCGGCACTTCGAAGGTCGAGATGGAGAAGGGCTTGGAGGGGTCGGTCACGTCCACCATGAAGGTGAGTTGCCGCACTTCGCGGCATTCGTTCCTGAGCGACTCCGAGACCAGCACCACCATGTCTCGCACCCGGCCCGCCGAGTTCCCGGCCCAGTCGGGCACGGGCAGACCCAGCACGGGAAAGGCGGTATGGCCGCCCCAGTCCGGCGCCATGTCGAGGCGACCCACCTGCGGGTAAACGAGATTGTCGACGGTGGGGGCGAGGCGGTCCGCGGACTGCGGGTTGCCCTTCAGGAGCTTCTCCCTGTCCACGATCTGGAGAATGCCCCGGGCGCCTGTGCCGTAGGCGAAATAGACACGATCGCGGAATGCGATGGGACCGTGGAGGCCGTCGGGAGCCGTGCCCGTCGCTCCCGGCTCCTGGCCGGGCAGGCCGAAATCACGGATGAATTGCGGCTGAGCTGGATCGCTGAGGTCGTAGATTTTCGTCATCCGAGTGGTCCGCCAGCCCGCGGGACGGCCGTCCGAGACGAGGTAGGCGATGCCCGTGTCGCACTCCCACCAGTTTTTGTGCGTGTGGTCGAGTCCGCTCACCACCGTGGTGAGAAACTGCGGCTGCTCGGGCACGCTCACATCCCAGATCTCGTGGCTCAAATTGCCGCGGGTGCGCAGAAGATAGGTCTTGGCGGGATCACCCTTGGGCAAGGTCTTGCCCTCGCAGACGCGGGCCATGGCCGCCCCGCCCGCCTCGGCCTCCCCCGCCGCGCCGGGGATGTGATGGAGATAGCGGGGCCGGCTCGGATCGGTGACGTCCACGATCGACGTGCCGTTCAGCTCCGTCCGTCCCGTCAGCGGGTTGAGCCGCCGACCGCCGTGGTGGCCGACATAGGCGATCCAGCGGGCGCCCTGACGCTGGATGACGGGCTGATAAGCCGAGCGTGCCTGGAGACCGTCCTCGCCGACCAGGCTCATATTGCGCTGTTCGGCCTGCTGCGCCGCCACCGCACCCACGGACAGGAACAGGAGCGCGACGGCGAGGAGCCGACTCATACCGGCATGATCCCGTGCTTCTTCCAGGGACGCTCGACCTTCTTGGTGGCGGCCATCTCGAGGGCCCGGATGAGGGTGGGGCGCGTTTCGCGCGGGTCGATGACGTCGTCGATGAGCGCCCCGCCCGCGGCGATGTATGGATTGATGAGCTTGCGGAACTCCTCGATCCTCCGCGCGCGCTCCGCGTCGGGATCGGCAGCCGCCGCGATCTCCTTGCGGAAGATGATGTTGGTGCCGCCCTCCGGTCCCATGACGGAAATCTCTGCGGTGGGCCACGCCACGATCAGATCGGGCTCATAGGCCTTGCCGCACATGACGAAGTAGCCCGCCCCATACGCCTTGCGCACCACCACGGTTACTTTCGGCACCGTGGCCTCACTGACCGCGTAGAGCATCTTGGCGCCGTGGCGAATGATGCCCTGCTTCTCCACCTTCGACCCGACCATGAACCCCGGCACGTCCTGGAGAAAGACGAGCGGGATGTGGAAGGCGTCGCAGAGCATGATGAAGCGCGCCGCCTTGTCGGCCGCGTCCAGGTCCAGGGCGCCGCCCAGCACCAGAGGCTGATTCGCCACCATGCCCACGGGGCGACCCCCGAGCCGGGCAAGACAGGTGATCAGGTTCTTGGCCCAACCCGGCTTGATCTCGAACACGCGTCCGCCATCCACGATGGCCGCGATGACCTTCTTCATGTCATAGGCGCGCCGCGCGCTGTCGGGCACGATGGAGAGGAGCGTCGGGTCCATGCGATCCGGCGGGTCATCGCAGGCCGCGATGGGCGGCTGCTCCAGGTTGGAGCCCGGGAAATATCCCAGATACTCCTTGATCACGTCGATGCACGCGGCGTCGTCGGCGACCTCCAGATCGGCCACCCCGGAGATCTCCGTGTGCACCTTCGAGCCGCCCAGATCCTCGGCGGTGATGTCCTCGCCCACCACGGCCTTCACGAGCGGCGGGCCGCCGAGGGCCATATGGCTGGTGCCCTTGACCATGGGCACGAAATCGGCAAGGGCAGGGATATACGCGGTGCCCGCCGCGCCGGGGCCCATCATGGCGGCGACCATGGGCACCACCCCCGACATAATGGACTCTTCGCGGAAGAGGAAACCCGAGCCTGCGAAGGTCGAGCCGATCGCCTCCTGGATCCGCGCGCCCGCCGAGTCGATGAGCCAGATCATCGGCATGCGCTTGCTGAGCGCGATCTCGCGGGCGCGATTGCCCTTGACCTCTGCCGTCCGCCCCATCGAGCCCGCCATGACGGTGAAGTCGTACGCGATGAGGGCGGCGGGGCGTCCGTTGATCTTGCCAAAGCCCGTCACCACTCCGTCGGCGGGTGTGTCCCTTCCCTTCATGGCGGGAGAGATATTGGCGTGGTTCGCGAGGAGTCCGATTTCCTGGAAGGAGCGAGGATCGAAGAGCCGATCCACGCGCTCCCGGACGGTGAGCTTTCCTTCCCCGTGCTGCTTGGCGATGGCATCGGCGCCGCCCATGGCGAGTGCCTTCTCACGCCGCGCCTCGAGCTCGTCGGCGAGGTCTTTCATGCCCATCGCCTACCCTTTGACGACGGTCGTGCGATACGTCGCGATGCCGGTGTCCGGTGGCGAGCCGCTGGCCATCGTGATCATGGTCGCCACCTCGCTTCGGTGGTGGGTGGCGTGGTTCACCACGTGCTGGAGGAGCGGCCCAAGCATGACCCGCGACTCCACCCCTTGATTGTTCGTGTAGGTCACGGGGCGCGCGAAGTCGCGGTCGGAGAGACCCTCCACGAAAGCCCGCTGCTCCTTTTCCAGGAGATCCCACTTCGAGCGGAGGTCGCGCAGCGTGGAAAAATCCGCGTCGCCCTGCATACGGCCGGTCGACGAACCCTTCCAGCGGGAGAGCCAGATCGAGTCGGCCCCGTAGAGATGGGCGAACATGCCCTTGATGGTGGGAAAGCTCCAGTGCTGGCCCATGTCGCGCGTGACCACCGCATCGCCCAGGTCGCCGGCAATGGTGAAGAGCCGACCGTTCGCCCAGCGGTGATAGGCGTAGAGCTCCCGAATCAGATCGACGCTCATGTCCCCTCCCGATCAGCGGCCCCTCTCGAGGCTAGTGCGCCTCCAACGAGTATTCCTGACACCTCGCGTGACCCCGCAGAGTGCCGGGCCAAATTGCGAGCCAGACGAGGCCCGAGGGAGGCCGCAGCCCGAGGCGTACGTGGCCATTCGAGCCGAGGGGCCCTGCCACGAGGCGAGGGCTGAGTGAGTCGTACGGTGAGGGCTGCCGCCGACCGAGAACGTGGCCGTTCGAGTTGAGCGGCCCGCCCGCGAGACGAGGGCT
>WNGK01025059.1_pt1 | contig 10950 bp, 15 predicted proteins | sample 5400601 | NCBI WGS metagenome assembly WNGK01 (sample SAMN13153376, study PRJNA577476) | soil metagenome | isolation source: 60 cm soil or saprolite under Garry oak tree replicate 1 | place: USA:California | collected 2016-06-15
ATTGAAGCTCTGAGGGTTAGATAGCTTGCCCTGTTTAGGATCGGGGGAGACAAATCTCCCAATTGATGGGTCGTACCATCTATGGAAGTAGTAGTACAAACCTGTCGTTTGGCTGAAAGGTTTGCCTGTGAACTTGTAACTCTCAGAGCCTTATGACTGGATGTTCAGTCCGTAGGGCTGGTAGTTGTCGCTGAACGCCACCTCGCCGCTTGGGTCCCTGACCAGACTGGTGCTTTTCAAGAATGTCCGCGTGGAAGCAGGTAGCTGTCGGGCCCATGCCTTCGCAGCCTGTGACACTAGCTATTCGCATGCCCGAGGCGGATACATAGTCTGTCTCGATCCCGCCATTGGCGGGCAGGTACCCCTTCCTCAGGCTGAGCTTTTCTTTAAGGCGTTGAGCGCGATCTGCTGCACTTCCTGTGGATCATCTTTCAGCATCCTAAACTTCAGAGCCTTGGTCGTCTTGTACATATACAAAGCCTCTACACATAAGGGACTTCCCGTTAAGTTTACACCCGCGTGGGCAATGCTCAGTATTCTCCTTTTTAGCAAAATCATCTTCTTCTCAGCTCGATACCACTTGACGCATTTCAGACTAGCCCTACGGCATTAGACAAATCTGACAATGTTTATTGGCTCTCGAGGCAGCACCTCTCTTGGTAGGTAATGATCCTGGGCTCTCATCGTAACCTCCTCGACAGGCGACCGATTGCATACCCAATCCGTTTTCAACGCCATTCAACTCAAGTCAAGCCCTTCTCTGGGAGCGGTTTCGCGGTTGTCTTTGAAGATAATGATCAGAGCGGTTTTCTTTACGTCACTGATGAGCGTTCAGAGAAGGTACTCGATGCATTGCATCTTTACGATGTAAACGATGATGCAAGGCCTCGGTCAGGAGATCAGCTCTTCATAATATGGAATCCTGAGCTCGAAAAGGCTGGTTTGTTCTACAAGAATCTGTTCTTGGCTGTAGTAGATTTCAAGAATCAAACAGCGTGTTGTAGATCTGGATACCCCCCGCGGACGGGGGAATGGTGCAAGTCGTCTCATGAATGGAACGATCAGATGACCGCAGGACTTGAGTGACTAGCGACCAGATCATGAGCCAGGACCAAGAAAGGGTGCTCTGAAAGCATTCCAGTCTCTACCCTTTACGCGCATGACCTGGGGCTCGCATTCGCTCAATGCGAAAAACCAAATCATTGTAATCATCATCATCCCTTCCTTCATTGCACTTGTACCTATATCCATTAGGGAGCTCCTGAACAAGCATTCCGGCAAAGTGTACCAGAGACTCTAAACGGCTCTCACCCTGAACTCCTCGACTTGCCCAAACATTCCACACCCATAGAATTCCTTCCCTTGTTCGACACGATATATAGAACTCCAGATTATTCGGCATGAAAGGAATTACAACGGCTCTTTTGTAGGGTTTTTTCTCTACAGAGACGCCGCGGTCTGCCTCTAAGTGAACTCCTTGCGTCCAGTCCGACTCGGCCCCCTCAAACACCAATCGAAATCTCTCTCCGTTCTTTGCAGGAATGCCATGTTGCATCCTCGCTCCCTCAACGCGAGGTGGATGAACACTCGCCGGAGGGGAGTGGCTCTTTCGTCTCCTGTATACAAGTGGCAGGAGGAACTCAAGTTCCTTTTCGCTCATCTGCTTGCTCAAGGCGATTCTTGCTAAGGGATAATTGGAAAGTAATGAATAGCCCAATGTTCCCACCATGTGACAACCTGCAGGTTGAAAGGGTTGTGCGGATCAGGTATGCCTCTCCCATAGATGTGGTGGATCTGATAAGAGCGCCCAGTCTCATCAAGAGGCGCAAGGCCGTTACTCATTCTGTCCAGATTTTCTGCCGAGTATTGTTCAGGATTAAGAAAAGCTTCATTCTTCCAGAATCGCTGCCTAGCTGCTGACCAACTTGGATAGTCCCCCGACTTCGTGTAAACATTCACAGGGTCCCCGACTTGCCAACCAGTTGCAGATGCGTCTCCTCCTCCCTCGACTTGGGCGAAGAAATCCGAGGTCTGTACGAGACCAGTTGTCCCGCTTGAAACGGTGGGCATGTCGCCTTGTGAGACTGTTACAGTGATGGAGCCCGAGTTCCCTGAACCAGCAGATTCGCCTGATCCTGGTCCTCCGGGTGATGAATTGTCTCCCGGACCAAGATTCGATCCTCCAGCCTGGTCGTCTTGTACGTAGCCTAGTCCTCGACACATGAGGGGGTTATCGATGCAAAATTCGCGAGTTTGAGGATCTGTTATCCTGTTGATTTCTTCCTGGCTGAGAGGCTCATTGATAGGAACTCCGAGTCCCTCGCGAGTGTCGGCCCCGGTGGGGTCCGTCATGACGGTGGGAAGGTTCTCAACATAGACGTACGCGTTCAAGCTTTGAGGGTCGGATGAATGCCCTGCCGATGGGTCCTGGCTGATGAAACGTCCAGTGCTCGGGTCATACCATCGCGAATAATCATAGTACAAACCTGTCGTTTGGCCTACAGGTTTGTCTATGAACTAGACAATCAGGAGACTCGATTTCACAGTCTTCGCTACTTGACGAAATGTGATCTTGTTGGAAGCTTTGGTCTAGGTCTCCGCGGGTCCACGAACGACTACTTTTGTCGGAACGAAGTTTTCCGGATGATCCTCTGGCCTAGGAATGTTCCCCCATCTCAGGTCCTCACTCCTTATTATCGCGCAGTTCGTGAGCTTGTTCTCAACAATAATGTCTTTGACTCTTTCAGTGATCATGATGAAGTTTGGATAACCATTTACTTTGAAGAAATCACTACCATCCCACTGTTCCTCGTCGACGATGATACCCTCCTTGAAAGAGGAATACCTTGTGTATCCACAGACGGGGCAGGCGTACAAGAGACGAATGCCAGAATCAGGATGTGCATCTCCTCCCTTTCCCGTCACGACGAGCTCCCAAGCCTCTGGAATCTGTACCGACGCCTTGGTACCAGATGTTCTCATTTTCTCTATCTTGGCTGGGAGAGGTTCGAAGCCTGTGAGGGCTGTGTCTTTGAAGAGCTGGAGTACTGGGTTAGGGATGACGCATTCTCTCATCCAAGTCCAAACAAAATCGCTCAGGTGGGATGTTTGTAGAACCAATTGTAAGTTACCATTGCGTTTTCCGCCTCGATTATGTCTCGGGTCAAGACTGCAACGGATATGTTCGACAGTGACCCCCTTGGCCTCCGCTGACTTGAACTTCTGAAGCCACTCGATAGTACCGTAGACACTCTTCACTGATGTCTCAGATCGCAACTCGATTGGCGAACACAGACAGTAGAAGTCTCTACCAGGTTTCACCAAAGCAGTCCAAACTCGTAGCCGAGTTGATACGCATAGCTCATGATGTCTTCCGGGGAAGCATTAGGGTTACGTGCGATGAACTGTCCCCATTTGTAGTTCCAGCTATTCTCATATCCGATGCCCTTTCCATGAATAATCCTGTGGAGGTTCGCGTCCACCCTCATTGTATAGTCATCGACCTCTAGTCCTTTAGGCTCAAAATATGGCTTATCAAACTCATGAGGGAGCAAATGATGTTCTTGGAATTCTCCTGTGTAGCCCCCATTCTCTTGAACCACACTATCAATGAACCCGTTAGATCCGGAGGAAGCAGTACTTACCGGAGTTCCGCTCGTGTCGATGACTTGTGTTCCGTCGGATACTGTTACCGTGATGGTGGCTGGTTCCCCTGAGCCTAGAGACCCGTCTGATCCTGGTCCTCCTGGTGATGAAGTGTCTCCCGTAGTGGGGAGCGATCCTCCGCTCTGATCATCTTGTATGTAGCCCATGCCTCGGCAGAAGAGGGGGTTGTCAGCGCACATCTCGCGGATATGGGGATCCTGGATACTGTCTATCTGCTCCTGGCTATAGGGCTGATCGTTCAGTAAGTTGTAGCCTCCCTCGCAAGTGTCGCCACCAGGGCACCAAGCGGCCCCGGTAGGATCCGTCCTAACGGTGGGAAGGTTACCAACGTAGACGTACGCGTTCAAGCTTTGAGGGTCAGATAGACGTCCTGCCGATGGGTCCTCGCTGATGAAACGTCCAATGCTCGGGTCATACCAGCGTGAATACTCATAGTACAAACCTGTCGTTGTGCTGAAAGGTTTGCCTGTAAAACTGGGAGTCTGTTCATATACGAGCGTAAAGGTTTGATCTAGCCAGGAGATTTGAGAGGTTGAATAATTCTGGATTAGCGGAGCTGCCCGCAAATTCGAAATGTGAATATTGAAAATTCTCTGAGCTTTCCATGCATTGAGCGCTGGTTGAGAAACAAGTCGCCGATGACTCGTGGAAAATTTCTAGGTTATATGGGTCGATTCCAGTCGTTGACAGAGCCATCGCCCGAGCGATTCTTGAAATGGGCTTGGACTGTACAACCGGTAGAGGTTCAAGACCTCATCGACAAGACAGCCTCTGGGTTCAAACCTGCTATTCAGGTTTGCTACAGAAGCGCGCTTCGAAGCTTTCTAAGGCACAACGGGTACAGCACTCTTCCAAAGGCTGACCTTCGATATGTTTCGCCAGTGTGGCATCGTGGCTACAGGCGTCATGAGATCCGGAAGCTTCTCGGTTATCTCCGCGGGGATGCGCACAAGCTCTTCTGTTACATAGCCTTCGAGTCTGGTCTTAGAGCTCATACGATTCTACAGCTGCGCTATCGTCATATCATGGATGACATGGAACGGAGCATCGTTCCTGTGGCTGTACGACTAGAGCCACGATTCTATACTGGGCACAAGGCTGCTGGCTATACGTTTCTCGGAGAGGGATCCATTCGATTGGTACGGGACTGTTTCAATTCGAGATTGACCCATCCGGAGCCTGACGCGCTTCTTGTCCCGAGGAATTATCAGACGATCTATTGGGCGCTATACAGAGCCAGAAGGAGAGCTGGTCTCGACCGTAGTATACAGCCCTGTCATGGTTTCAGAAAATACTTCGAGAACGCCTTGGACCAAGCCGGAGTAGATCATGAGAGGAAGATGATGATCGAAGGACACCTCTCTGGGACCCGGGCAAGATACTACACCGACCGAGACATGGACCAGCTGAGAGAAACGTACCGCAAAGCTTACCCCTGCATTGACCTGGACGGAGTGGTAGAGTATATCAGCTCACGGAGATTATCTCAAAACTCTCGACTCTCAAATCCGAAGCGCTTGGTTAGGTCTAGAATCTCTTTATGGCGATCTTGCCTGCATGACCCCTTGCTTTGTCCGCTGTTGGGCTTTAGCTACTTGGGCGACTTCTGACATAGGCCCACAGCGATACGGTATCGATGCCAATTATGTTCCCGTTTATGAATCCCGGAAATGAAGCCAGCAGTACGGGTCTCAAGGAATCGTTAGCGCGAGCTTGGGCTGACAAGAAAATTATCGCCAAGGCAATGAGGATCATCATACCGCTGCAGATTCAGTTAGCGCGTGCAAAGGGGGTGGTAACGAGGGCCCAAGAAAGGACCACCGGAGGAAGCACCCAGATCCCGAAGGCAACGCAGAACAAAGACGGATTGGGAATCGTTGAATAGGGAACGAACACACTTAGAAGTGGAGCCAATCAAAGGGCAAAACCAAGAGAGTTGCGAGTAGCGAGGGCCCTGACCCCTCCGGGACAATGCCCTTTCCCCCATTACTTCTCGGCGGCGAGACCCAAGACCGCACGAACCTTCCATTTTTCCACCCACTCTGGGTTCCTTCAGTACTGCACTCATAAGCCCTCTTGGTGTTTGCCATTCTCGACCGAGTGATCGGACCTGTTCGCCCATCGCGGCGGAAGTCTTGCGCCACTATTTTCTACTGTTCTCAACTGACCATTTCAAAGCAATATTGGAGATTTGCTAAACCAACCTGCCAATCAATCGCTATTCAGGCCATTACGATGCACTAATTGTAAATCGACATACTGATCCCAGTAGTTCTCGAAGACAAATTGGAACGACTGATTCTCAATGATAAATAACTTCTCGGGACAATGCCGATCATGACGGTGGTTTTGGGAAGCGACGATTGAATGTGTTACTTGGGCGCCACGGGCTTGAATTCAGGATCCCATAACTCGACATGCCCATACAGGTTCCCCCTTGAGATTTGTACATATTGGCCGTTTCGGATGGGACCCGGCTTGTTTGGATATCGGGGAAGCCCCAAGGTCAGAACTATGGGAAACTCGGCGTTTACATAGAGCTCTTCGTCGCGTCCGGGTTCTGAGAGTTGAAACATCTCTCCGGCGAGCGAGTACTGGTAACTTGTCGTGTCATCGGTCACTGGCTTGACCCATTTTTCCGGCTTCGATAATTCTCTCACATCCTCCCAGTCAGAGTAGAGTTCGAAGTAGACCCAAATTAGATCGCCTTCCTTCAGAGCATCCGGGTCATAATTTGGAAAGAAGAAAGTGACAACTACAGGCGTTTTGGCAGATTCTACTTTGCCTCCTCTTTCAAGATAAGAGTCGACTTTCATTCGAATGATTCCAGCTCCTCCGCCCTCTTCCGCTTCCAAACGAAGCATTTGCCCATGTACGTACAGCTTTCTGGGGAAAGTCATGGTCAATCAACTACGGGGAATGGGTATGCGGTCCACAATTCTTGGCTTACAACATCCCATACCGCTCTAAGTCCCAACGGGCCCGACCCTCCCGCATACACTTTCTCAAAAACCAGCCTCAATGGGTCTACTGAAGATCTTGCTTCATTGAAGCTTCCGGTATCTAATGTATCTGAAATGAGAGACATCGCGTCCGCAGTGTTCCCTGAATATCCTGTGAACCCCCTCGCGATATCTGATATATGATTCGTCGTAAGAAAATGGCTCGAAAGGTTGACCCCCGTATCGGCTTCGCTGTTGGCAATACTCTCCAGACTTGCGGAAGCGGACGCCCCTGCTCTTGCTCCAGACAGCCAAGAGCCGACCCCCGCAGTAGCGGCACCCAAGAATGCTCCGACAGCTGCCGAGGTGAATAGACCTTTCGCAGTAATCGTTCCTCCTGTTGCAACCGTTGTGGCCGCGTAGGTCGCCGTCGATGTTGTGGCACCTATCGCAATACCGGTAAGGACGGTCGGGAGGACAGCCGGAGCCGCGAGGCCTGCTGTTGCTACAATTGCGACCGTTGCAACGACTAGAATAATGGCTATTTTGGTATCCTGATCTTGGCTGTTCCACCAGTTTGAAGCGGCCTGGCCTGCATTGTTCACGCACCCGCCCCAAGAGAGAGGGTTCCATCCACATGCATCGAGGCCGGTAGGATCTGTTAGACTAGTAGGCCGGTCTACGACGTAGATGTAGAGATTGAGACTCTGCGGATTCGATAGATGCCCATGCTTCGGGTCGGGGCTAATGAATCGCCCAATTGACGGGTCGTACCACCGATGAAGGTCATAATACAAACCTATGCTAGAACTGTAAGGTTTGCCTGTAAACCTGTCACTAGACATGTCCAAGCTAAATCCGGCATTCAGCGACTGTTCAATGCCGAGAAATGGCATCATGAATCGTGCCTCGGACTCTTGTAGTCTTTGAGGAGACAGATCAGATTTCTTTTTCTTGAAGCCTTCTTGTGGAGAAGCTGATCGTCCGTTAGCAGCTTCGCCGTGTTTCTCTCGGCGAGGGCAATGTACACCGCGTCGTAGAACGTTATTCTTTCCTGGAAGGCTATTTCCGACGCTGCTGTAACTGTCTCGGGAGCAAGCTCGGCTGTGTCGATCTGCATGTCTCCAATTGTCTTGACTGCGTCAGCGAGTTCCTTGGGACTGGACCCAGGATGGAAGCGGAGAGCGTTTCCTATCTCATACCTGATTAAACCAGGCGCTAGGAGGTCTATCCTATCCTCGAAGTAGTCTTCTCTCACGTTGAGAGCCTTCTTTCTGAGCGGCTCAGCAACGAACCACTTTACCGCTACCGACGCGTCGAGGATGAATAGCGGCGTTCTCTCCAGAATCTAATTACCTCCGTTCCTTTCCAGCTTCCCGTGTATCGCCGCGCCAAGGTCTCCGCGATTTTGTCCTGAGCCTTCAGAGCTCCACGAATCTTCTCCCGATCCTTCGCCCTCCGTCGCTCAGACGAGATCTTGTTCTCTATCGCCTCTCGCACTATCTCCGACCAGTTCAGCTCGGGAAGATTGCTCATTCGAGTCTTCAGATCGTCAGGTATTCTGACGTTGACGGTAGCCATGAGTTGTCGTCTTTACATGTATATACACGGTCATAAAAGCCATTCGACTCCCTGTCAGCTCAAGAGACAGAGGGAAGCAGACAAGATGCGGTGAAAACGCCTAGCAACCCCCAATCTCCTCGATCAACCGTTACCCAGACCAGCAAATTTTCAGAAGACAGTTTTCCGACGACCCCCCAGGGGCGGCGAGCTTACCTGAACCTGATAAGGGTACAAACTTGTCGTTTGCTTACAGGTTTGCCTGTACCCGTCACTCGACATGTCCGAGCCAAATACAACATTGAACGATTGTGCGGTATCAAGGACTGGTTTTGCCGGAGAATTTTGTTGGACTAGGGGACCCGAAACATCCTGATGAAAGCGCAACTGAAAGCATGCAACGTTTTCAGAGAGCTCCATGTGTGGAGCGCTGGCTTCGAAACAAGGCTCCGACAACCCAGAAGAAGTATCTAGGCTACTTGGGTCGGTTCCAGCTTCTAGCAGGTCTTTCACCAGAACAATTCCTGCAATGGTGTAAGAGAGTCGAGAGTGTTGAGATCCAAGATCTAATCGACAAGACGTCGCAGGGGTTCAAGCCTGCTATTCAGTTTTGTTATAGGGTCGCCCTTCGCAGCTTCCTACACTACAACGGATACAACAGCCTGCCGAAAACCGACCTCCAGTACGTACCTCAAGCCTGGCACCGCGGCTACAAACGACCCGAGATCCAATCACTTCTCGGTCATCTGAAGCAGAGGGTCCACAAGCTCTTCGTCGTGATGGCTGCGGAGTCAGGCTTCCGCTCCTACGTGTTGATGCAACTCCGATACTGCCACGTAATGGAGGATCTCGAAAGCGGTACAATTCCAATAGCGGTCCGTCTGGAGCCTCGATTCTACGCGGGGAAGAAGGCCGCCGGCTACACATTTCTAGGCCAAGGGTCTATGCGACTCATTCGAGAGTGCATTGACGAGGGATTCGTTGAAGCGAAGCCCGACTCCAAATTAATCCCTAGAAGTTACTACGGAGTCTGGGCAGCCATCCACAGAGCCAAGAGCAAGGCCGGACTGGACCCGAAGATACAGACCTGTCATGGGTTCCGGAAATTCTTCGAGAATACCCTCGACCATGCGAGCATCGATCACGAACGGAAGATGCTGATCGAAGGACATTTCGCTGGGACGCGAGCGAAACATTACACGGAGCGGGACATTGAGGAATTAAGAGAGTTATACCGCAAAGCATACTCTTTCATCAGAATAGATCCCGAAGAAAGAGGCGACGCCAAGACTGACCCTCAAGACTTGAACATGCGCGTCGCTGAACTGGAGACCAAGCTAGCAAGACAGAACATCTTGGAGGCAAAGTTGGTTGCTCTAGAATATGAGTTGCGCCGGGTCAAGGAGTGTTCGAGATAGCTGGAGGAAAGCCCCTTCGCCTGCTCGGCAGGCTCCGCTAATAGCCCACAATGAGTCCCTCTCGTAAATTATCCTATCTACGTCAAATCCCCCATTTTCACTCAATCCCGATTAGCTCGGTGTTCGCAGAGCCTTTGGTTGATCCAGCTCTCCTAGCTCCGAAACGTCGGGAAATTGTTCCGGTAACAGTGAACAGTACGGGCAAGTAGAAAGCTGTGTATGAGGCAAAGAGTAGGCCTATCGCCACAGCCAGCATAGCGCTCAAAAGGTATAGTGCTATTGCAATATTCATCAGCTTGTCGTTGATTCTCATTTTCGTAGACTGGCTCGTTGTCAACAGTACTGTCGCCGAAATAAGAGCCAAGTTTGTACCCACTAAGACCATGACTAATGACACTTGAAGGGTATTGGGAAACAACAGCAGGATCGCGCCCGACAAAGCCGTTCCAAGTCCAGCGACAAGAAGGATAGCAATCCATAATTTCATTCCATTCAATCATCCTGTGCATTGCGAGTTGGCGTACAGGAGGCCTGCGACAGGCAGTGACATACCGACCCCAAGTATTGCAAATCCAGCTGCATTGACCCTCCAGTCATCACTCGAACCAATAACATGGGCGCTGGCATCTAGTAACAATATCCCAGCCGCTCCCATGAGAAAGCCTGCGCCCACCGCAGCCTGGCATTGAGGACTCTGACCGTTCGGAAGTAGACTATAGTTGTTCATCTGTGCGAGTTCCTGCCTATTGCGAACATTGAGCGACTGGATGTTGTCTGACATAGTGAAACCAGAGTTGCCCTGATTTGGTCCCAGCACGTGCCGGGCCAGTGTAGATGCCAGTGAGGAGGTCCCAAAGGAGGCGACCAATCCAAGACCAAGACTCGTCATGGATCCTAGTCCTGCTGCTCCCGCGATTCCGGCGACAACACCTGTCGTTCCACCGCCCATAGCCCCGATTGCTGCCGAGGTTATCGCTCCAACAAGTGTTGCCTTATTCCCTGCAGCCACAGTATAAGTTGTAGTGCTTATGGCTGCCCCTACGGCTGCAAGAGCAAGTGGAGAGGCAAGCCCTCCAGTTGCTATGACGGCTACTACAGCCAGAGCAATGATCGCGATTGTAAATGCTTGTGCCTGTTGCTGCTGGTTCCATGTTAATGGGTTCCACCAGTCCTCTCCCATGGGATCGGTGAGGCTCGTGGGTCGATCTAGGACGTAGATGTACAGATTGAAGCTCTGAGGGTTAGATAGCTTGCCCTGTTTAGGATCGGGGGAGACAAATCTCCCAATTGATGGGTCGTACCATCTATGGAAGTAGTAGTACAAACCTGTCGTTTGGCTGAAAGGTTTGCCTGTGAACTTGTAA
>WNGK01058397.1_pt1 | contig 10948 bp, 13 predicted proteins | sample 5400601 | NCBI WGS metagenome assembly WNGK01 (sample SAMN13153376, study PRJNA577476) | soil metagenome | isolation source: 60 cm soil or saprolite under Garry oak tree replicate 1 | place: USA:California | collected 2016-06-15
TCTCTGCGACAGTCATTCGCTCTTCCGACTCTCCCACTTTCACGATTTCGTCGCCGGCGCAAACCACCCCCTCCTGCAAAACGCGGAAGTAGAATCCCGGTCGTCCGCTGGATGTCAGCAATGCCGGCATTCGTGGCTCGTTCATCCGAATGCCGACGCGATAACAGGTGACGCGAGGTTGAGTGACCTCGAACACTCCGTTGCCGATCTGGTAACGGTCGCCGATACATACGACGTCGTCTGATAATCCATCGATCGTGAAGTTCTCGCCGAATTGTCCGTGGACAAAGCCGGTCCTCTTCAGATTCTCTTGCCAATAGCAATACGATTCGATCTGGTAGACGAAGACGGCGCGCTGCTCGCCCCCGTGCCCAGCCAGGTCACCTTGACCGTCTCCGTCCAGATTCAACCTGCCGGCCCGGCGGCGGCCACGCACTGGATTCTTCCAGATCGCGGTGCGCACAGTGCGACCCTTCCACTCGATGTCGCGAGGAAGTCCAACATTCACCGAGAGTAATCGCGCCATGTCGCCTCTCTAGCCGCTTTTTAGCGGGAGTGCCTCGGCGACGGTGAGGTCGCGATCAGGGCCGTGTGGAATCACTGTCTGCCCCGGCTCAAGACGGAGCTGGGCACCATCAAGCCGTACCGAGACGATGTCCGGCTCGAACGACACCAAGCCGGAAATGCGGCCGACCTGAGGATAGGCGTCACAATACGACCATGCCGCCAGACGTGCGCCACCGATGTTGAAATAGCTGCACAGCCCTTTATACGGGCAGAAGGTATGGTGTTCCACGGGGATCAGCTCAGACTCCGTGACCTCGGCACGTTCAATGTACCAGCGCGGCGCAAAGCCGGACTCGTAGAGGACCACTGGTCGCTTGGTGTCGGCGATGATGCGGTCATGATGGCGGACCACCAGCCTACGAGAGGACTGCCGGATGTCGATGCGGTGGTAACTGTCAGCGGCATGGCCCACGATCCGTTCATCTTCCTCGTAAAAAGCATCCATCGCCGGCCAGGCGAACGCCACTCGTGCCTGCAACTCGCTCGCGCATGCGGGCAGGTCAATGTGTTGCCACGCCCCTCGCGGGGCACTCTTCTCGTCTGCCCGGACGGTGTACCAGGCTGTGAGTCCGAGGTCGGGGTGCCGGGTGGTATGCTCACTGCGCTGTAGGGTGTCTGGAGAGACGTCGGCTTCCGGAAAATAGGCCATCGGATAGTGGCCGGGTTCGAACAGCAAGAGCACGTCTTCGCTATCGGCGATCCAGGCTCCGCCGAAGCGTACGCGCATGCGCCGCCGCAACGGCTCGGCGTATAAGAGCCTCTTGGGCAGAGGTTCTGGCACGAGGAACCGGCCGATTGCTCCCGGTGAGAGCGGACCTTGTTGCCAGGACAGTCCCACTATTCTCCCCTCCTATTAACGCTGATTAGCCGCGATCACGCGCTATGAACTTATCGGACCATCCGAAGACCGCCGACTGAACGCCACGGTGCGGGATAAGCGATTGTCAAATTCGATGTTCTTAGGAACCAGTCGGGTTGGCTCCCCGGATCCGCGGATTCTGGGGGGTTGACGAGCTATCCGGAAGGAACCGAATTACTTCTGTTTGCCGACGATTCGTTCAAGATGCAAGATTTAATATTGACGCGTTGTTTAAAAAGGCGCAATTCACAGCGACGGACGCTTCGGGGGTACCGAGAGTCGCATCAATAACAATAGTGAAGAATATGAGCAGACTGTCTAATAAAGTGGCAATCGTGACAGGCGCGTCCAAAGGCATAGGCGACAGTGAGAGGAATCACAGAGAACCAGGTCTGCACGATTCTTGCCGCAGTCGTCTCTTTCACTACGAGCGTCTCCGAACCCTACTCGGGGGACGTGCGCAAAGCAGGTTCTCTCCTCGTTCAGCAATCTGCACTTGAAGGCCAGTACTCCCCGCCTGAAGCATCTGCCTCCAGATCTACTCCCTTCTGCCAGGCAGCAGCCATTTGACACCCTCGCGCGGTGAGTCCCGAAATGTCGGGGAGTATTGAGGAATGTATGTAACCACCGCGAGGATCTGCGGAAGAGGTCTCAGGCAGGAAATCACTGTAGAGATCCGACGGGACTGAAAAATGGTGGGCCCGTGCAGACTCGAACTGCAGACCTCCTGCGTGTCAAGCAGGCGCTCTAACCAACTGAGCTACGGGCCCTTACCGACTAAGTCGACTCTACGGTCAAAGCGTTTTTGACCCCCAGAATTCCGATCCCTCACGAGCGCCCAAGGACGGTACCGTGTCAAGGAAGCGCTCTAACCAACTGAGCTACGCGCCTATGAAGATTCCGAGCTTTCCTGTGCATCCGGCGCGGATCCGAAACGGGAGCGTCTCGAAAACGGAGACCGTCGAGCGGCTCTCATCGCGGACAGGAGAACCCGGTCCGTCCCTTAGTTTAACAGGATTCGCCCGCCCGGCACATCCTCACTCTCTTCCAATACAAGATGAGCCTTAAGGAGGGGCTTGATTCCAATCAAGATGAGCCTGAAGGGTTAGGCATGCTGGAGATTGAACATCAGCGTGCACGAAGCAGAGAAGCTGAGCCTGGAAGCGATGGGCCGGTTCGTCGCGGCCAGCGAGGAAATCCGGTTTGAGAGCAAGAACCGGGAGCAGGTTTACGGTTGGTTGGAGCGCGTGCTGGTCGAGCAGGAGTACGCCCGACAGGGCAAAGCGGCGCGCGGCCTCGATATAGCGCCGCACCAGGCGAGGCGCACGAGACCTTGAGCGGCCCGGCTATCTGCGCCTGGATACGGTGCATCAGGGCGTTCGACCGAGGCCAGCAACTCGATGTCGGCCCGCGTGTAGCCATCGGTGCATGCCTAGGCCTGCCTCTTGCCTTGATGGCCACAAGAGTCATCAAACATCAGCTCTTCGCAATGGACGCCGTCGACCCTACCTCCTTCGCTGTCGCGCTAGGTGTCGTCAGCCTGATGACAGTGATAGCCGGGTGGCTCCCGGCGCGCCGCGCAGCCAGAGTCGATCCCGTAACCGCGCTCCGCTGTGAATAGAGACGAGATCCAGAACCTCAAGCCTTGCCCACGTAATCCCCGGGGAAGAATAGACTGTAGAGTTCTCCCAATGCTATTTCCCCACGGGAATTCCAGGATTGGGCAATGAATCGCTCTAATATCGTATCGGAGCGCTGCATTTCAGAGTTAGGCCTACGGAGCAAGAAACTAGCCTGAATCATTTGCTTTCGAACACCAGCGTCCGCGCAAAGAACGGGAGCACCTCGGTAGCCACGCGCCCATCCGCGCCCCAGTTTCCGCCGCCCCAGTTCCCGTTGTACTCCTCGGCCTCGTGCGCAATACCAAACTCGTTCAGCTTATGCGTGAGCGCCTGGTTGGCATATACATGATCCTGATTGGGATCGTTGCGCGCCCAGTCAAACCGCAATCCGCGCAGCGACTTGAGATTGTCGGCATACTTGCCCACCATCGTTTCCAACAGAAAGCTATCCCGCAGCTTCTCGGTGATCGCGCTGTCGATTGTCAGTTTGTCCCCATCTTTGTGCGCCTGCATATCGATATACAGCGGCCTCTTATCCACATTCGGCACGTTGGCTTGAAAGATCGTAAGGAAAATATTGGCCCAGAGTTCTTTGGGCAGTTCATCCACGGACTTGATCTTTGCCAGCTTCTCCCAATCCGGACGCGAATACATCGTATAAATCCCAGAGCCCGTTCCCACCGGATGCAGCGCATACACCGACCCAAAGACCTCCGGATGTGTCATTCCAAACCGTATCGCCCCATAACCACCCATGAAATCGCCGGCAATCCCGCGCGAATCTCCCCTCGCTAGTGTCCGAAAGTTCGCATCCACATACGGCACCAGTTCACGAATCATGAACTCTTCCCAGTTCCCCGTCACGGGCGAATTCACGTACCAGGAACAGCACAGCCAAAGGGTGTCGCCATATCCGCCGCAACCAGGATGATCGGTTTAATCGCGCCCGAGGCAATCCCTCGGTCCAGCACGGTTCGCACATCGTGTTCAAAGAACCCAGCCTTGAACTCCGCCAATGGTGAAGGCAGGTAGTAGATCACCGGATACCTGCGCGCAGATCCCTCATACCCGGCGGGCAGATACACCTCCATCCTCCGCACCGGGTTGGTGCCGATCAAGCTGTGCGTCAGGCTCTCCCCACGCAGCTCCCGCGCCACGACACGGCTCTGGGCTCCATGCAACAACAGTGGCCCCGTCAACACGGTTCCCAACATCAATCCCAACGCAGATACACGCATGTGACATCCCATGAAGCTCATGGTCCTCGTCCTCCCTTATTTGTGATCGTGAAGGCTTATGTGCTCCTGGCCGCTCTTCAGCCTTGGTGGCTCACTTCGGTCTGGCAGGCTGTCGCTCAGGTTCCGGCATTCGATGCGGCCAGTAGCAATGCCCGGCGCAGGGCTAGCCTGGTTCGCTTCCTGCCTAGCAATACGCCCCAAATTGCCGGCGCCAAAAACAAAAGCAGCTGCAGCCCTTCCATCCAGTTCCCTCTCCACGTCGAAAGGCAGAAGGCACACGGCAGCCAGCACGCAAGCACGGTTGCCCACAATGTTTGCCGCGAGATGGATCCCGCCGCGAAGCCTGCAACCCACGCCCAGCCAATCAAAAGGGCAAGCTGCCAGAGGACGGCGACAGCTTCCGAGCCGTGCAGCACGCCCGGCAACGCCCGGCTCACCGCCAGCGAGCAGCCCATTAGGAAGAGGCTCGCCGGCAGAGCCAGCCCGAGGCTCGCCATCCACGGCCGCCAGCTTTTCCAAACCGCAAGATGCCGGCGTAGCGCCAGCCCCAGCACATCGCGAATGCCATGCCAGGCGCCGCAATTGGCCTCCGCGAGATCGCCCAGCACTACCTCGCGTTCATGAGGCCCCAGCAGAACGGCCGCGGCCTCGATACAGCGCCAGCCCACGTTTGGCACCCTGCCGAAGCTCTTCATGCCGCACCGCCCGGGAGTCCCCGACGATGGTTTTCCGCCCACGAAGTTCCACGGCTGATCCGCGTGACGGCAAAATAAAACTCCCGGGCCGCGCGCACGCCCTCGCCCGTCACTCGAACCATGCGCCGCGCACGGCCGCCGCGCTGCTGCGTCGGCTCGCCCATCCAGGTCTCGACCAATCCTTTGGCCTCCAGCCGGTCGAGTGTCGTATATAGAGCCCCCAGAGAACAGGCGCGCCCGGCCGTGGTTTCAATCGCCTCGCGCATCGCTGCCCCATAGGCTTCTTCGCCCAGGTTCGCCGCCGCCGAAAGGATCAGATATTCAAACTCGCCAAGCATGATTGCCACCGGGCATGATTACAACTACATTGTGAGTGTAATCGCGACCGGCGTCAAGTGTTTTTTGAATCGCGTGGCTTCCGCGAGAGCACCTGTTGTGACGACGCGGCGACGGGAGGCCGTGATCGGGTCGCTGAAGGTAGAACTGTTGCACGGCGAGCGCTGTGAAACCCTCCGCCAAGTCAATTGAGAAACCGCTCGGTGTCCGGCGATGCTGTTCCGTCAATCGTGATTGCAGGACGCAATTGCCTGATGGCCAAATAGCAACTTCTTCGACACTTATTGCAATCAGGTCAATGCGTACTTCCAGGTCGATCTGTGCAGGTTTTAATACTCGGCGATTCTTCACTCCTCGAGGTTCTTGAATAGGGGCAATCGCTGTCGCTTGGAATCTCACTGTTGGCAACAACATGGCAGACGGCGAGTTCGGCTATTAACAGGGTGCTCCGGGAGGCTTGATATGTCGTTATGGACGCGAATGTCTGTCGCGGAGACGTTTTGAACCGCGAGATCGATGAAGAATTTGCGTCGCATATTGCGGAGGCTGTCGAAACGGGCAGGGACCCTGACGAGGCACGGAGAGCATTCGGCTCGCCGCTCCGGCAGCGGGAAGCTAGCCGCGATACGCGGGTTTTGACCTGGCTGGATGGCATGCGTGCGGACGTGATTTTTGGATTGGTTGCCAGCGAGCTTGTCTGCAATGCTGCTTGCATGTTTCTCTTAGGCATATTATGGTTATGCCTATGAGAGATTTGCCTGAGGCCGTGAGTCCGGCTGGGGTACTTCCCATGCTCATTCTGCGCGTTCTCCAGTCGGGCGCCCTGCATGGATATGCGATTGCACAACGCATTCACGTGCTCTCCAGCGAAGTGCTGGCGGTGGAAGAGGGGTTGCTTTATCCAACTCTGCAGAAAATCTTGCTCAAGGGATGGGTCGAGGCTGAGTGGGGCGTTTCGGAAACGAATCGCAAAGTCCGCTTTTATCGCCTGACGCCGAAGGGGCGCGCCCAGTTGAAGACGGAACTCTTCAGCTTTGATCGGGTTACCCAGGCAATCCAGGACGTGCTTCGAACTGCGTGAGAAGAGTTGCCGTACCCTGAGGAGGTCGATCCATGGGTAGTTTCCTGCGCCGCATCTATTACCTGCTCAACCGCCGCCGTTTGGATGCCGAGTTGCGGAACGATATGGAGTTCCACCGTGAGATGGCCGCTCGAGCCGGACGGAATAACTTCGGCAACACGCTGCGGCTGCGCGAACAGTCCCACCAAGCCTGGGGCTGGACCTGGCTCGATCGGCTGATTCAGGACCTACGGTTCGGCGCGAGGATCTTCGTGCGCGCACCGGGATTCACACTGGTGGCGGTCCTGATTCTGGCGATCGGGATCGGTGTGAACGTGTCCGCGTTCACGCTGTTTGACATGATCGCGCTGAAGGCGCTGCCGGTTCCTGAAGCGGACCGGATCCTGCGACTGGAGAGGCGCTCGCCCGACAGTTACACGAGTGAGATGGCATATCCCTCGTTCCTTTTTTATCGCCAACACACCAGGACTCTTTCCGCGGCCATGGCGGTGCTCGGCGTTCCTCCCATGCAGATCGACGATGATATACAGCCCACCAGCGCCTCCTTCGTCACGCCGAATTACTTCACCGAGCTAGGGACGCCCGCCGCGTTTGGCCGGATGCTCGACCCCCACCAGGATGACAATCCCGATGCGCCGCCAGTTGTGGTCCTCAGCTACGGGCTCTGGCAGCGGCGTTTTGGCAGCGATCCAAGCATCGTGGGGCACGTTATACGCCTGAACAAGAAACCGGCGACGGTTGTGGGAGTCACTCCCTTCGGGTTCGCCAGCCTGGGCGGGCAGCATCCGGATGTGTGGATGCCCATCGTCGAGCAGACCTATTTCATTGAACACAGCACGGTACTGCAAGACTGGAACAATTCAAGCGTCCGGATATGGGGCAAACTCGCAGCAGGCGTGAGCGCAAAGACCGCCGAACAGGAACTGCGCACTCTGACCGGCAATTTGCGGCGCCAGCATCCCGAGGCCGTGTGGAAGGACGAGTACATCCAGAGTTCGCCCGGCGGACACCTGCAGGTGATGCAGCCGGAGTTGTACCACGTGGCTGCCATGGTGGGGGTTCTGACGCTGCTCATCCTCGTGGTTTGCTGTGCCAATCTTGGCGGCCTTATGCTGGCGCGGGCGGTGGCGCGCCATCACGAGATCGGCATCCGAATTGCGATTGGGGCAGGGCGAGGGCGCATTCTCAGGCAGCTCTGCACCGAGAGTCTCATGCTGGCGGCGATTGGCGCGACAGCGGGTCTGGCGCTTGCGTATGCGGTCATCCGGGTCTTCCTAAGCAAGGCGGATGCGCCCAAGTGGCTGAGCGCCATGCCAGACTGGCGCGTGTTGGTGTTTACCGCGCTGATGACGGCCGTGGCCACGCTTTCCTTTGGGCTGATGCCGGCTGTGCAGATCGCCCGGCAGAGGCAACATAAGACGATTGCCCGGCAGATCCTGGTGGGCGCGCAGGTTGCGGGAAGTTCGATTCTGCTCATCGTCGCTGCCTTGTTGCTGCGCGCAACGCAACACGCGCTGTATACCAATCCGGGCTTCGGCTACGAGCAACTGGTATCAATCGACCCGCAACTGGGGAACCATGGATACAAACCGGCCGCGGCACGCGCCTATCTGGACCAGGTGCAGAGCAGGTTCCGCTGCGGTTGGGCCGCACGTTCTATCCCGGCGAAAAGCATACCGTCATCATCAGTGAATCCTTTGCGCGCCAGCAATGGCCGGGACAGAATCCGCTCGGTCAATTCGTGGGGGAAGGCGCGAGCAAAAGCGTGGTGATCGGAATTGCGGGGGATGCCCACATTAACGCACTGAGTGATGATGACGCCGCGGAGCAATACTGGGCGGCAGAACCGGAGGACATGCCGGGCATGGTGGTGATCGTCCGAGCGGCGGGCGAACCGGGATCGCTCGCGCCGGCGGTGAAGGCCATCAGTGAGAGTCTCGATCCCTCCATCCTTCCCGAAATCCGGCAAATCAAAATGCTCTACCGGGAAAACGCGTCGCATATTGAAATGATCGCGATGATCGTCAGCATCGTCGGAATGGTAGCGGTTTCTCTTGCCGCCGTCGGCATCATCGGCCTGGTGGCGTTCGTCGTGACGCAGCGAACCAAGGAGATTGCGATCCGCATTGCGCTCGGCGCGACACCAGGCGCAGTGCTGAGCGCGGTTCTGCGACAGTTCCACTGGCCGGTAATTGCTGGCTTGGCCGCAGGTGCGGGATCCGCGGCCATGGCATCGAAGCTGTTACGCGTGGCGCTTTACGGTGTGGACAATCTCGACCCCACAAGCTACGCCGTGGCCATCGCTACGCTGAGCGTCGTCGTCGCGCTTGCGATGATTATTCCGGCGGCTCGTACGCTGCGTCTGGACCTGGCTAGAATTCTGCATTACGAATAGCGCGCACAGCCGCGGGATTAACGGATTAACAACCTGGCACCTGCGTGCTTTTTCAATTCCTGTGTGTAGCAGCCCAACGCACGTTTCCAGGATTGACCAGCCTGGAAACGCGCTTCGGCGATGATGTACTCAATGAGGCCGGCTGCTTTTCCTCCATGGGGGTCTCCAACTTCCACTTGCGGCCTGTGACCGCCCGTGACTTCCTGCCAGATGCCGGCTGCTCACTCCTGTCCACCGCACGCAGAAGCCGGACCGCGTCATCGTCAAGCGACGTCGCACTACGATGTCGCTGGCTCAATGCGTTTCTGCCACAGTGCCCGTGCCAAAACGAGCAGCGCAAGAGCGACCACTGGTCCCGCTGCCCTTCCTACCGAATCTCCGCTGGCCAAGTGTGAAATGACCGCGGCTACCATCGTGATTCCGAATCCGGCGTATGCCCACTCGCGCACCACGCCCGGTACACGGGGAGCAACCAATGCCAGGACTCCTGACAATTTGGCTACACCGAGCATTCTGCGAAAGTAGTCCGGATAGCCAAGGTGGCGGAATGCCTCGACCATCTGCTTGCTTCCGGTCAGGTATCCGAGTGCGGACCCCGTCATCATGAGCGGAATAATCCAAGAACAAGCCAGTAAGCGACCTTGCGTTTCAAACTTTTGCTCCCTTTGTCTCAGGTGCTCCGATGCCATTCCACAGAAGTTCTATGAAGCGCTCAACGTAGAGTTCACCCGCTGCTGCCGTGGTCGGATGGCCGCAGACTCGTGCGGTGAAGACCCAGTTATGCAGCGCCCCCAAAATCGTCGCGGCCAGCGTTTCGACGTCACACTTCGCCAGGCGTCGCTGTGCTTGCGCGCGCCTCAACCAGGCGGTCAGCGCACGGAATGCCTGGGCTGGCGGCGGTTCACCTTTGCGGTTGCGCAGGATCTTCTCCACCGTGATACCGGCTGCTTGTAACACGGCGAGGCCAGCCTGCAATTTCTCGAAATAAGCGGAGATGACCGTGCAATGCTCCACCAGCTGGTCGCGGATGGGACGATCATCCGGCCCCCCTTCAACTGCAGCCACCCAGGGGACCTTATCCGGCGGTCCGAGCGCCGCAACCATCAGCGCCTCCTTCGAGCCGAAGCGATTGAAGATCGTTGTGTGGCTCACGCCGAGTTCGCGTCCTATGTCGATGGCGGATACGCCTGCACCGCGCTCAAGAAAGCAGCGTCGTGCAGTGGCAATGATTTTGTCGTCCGTGACTTCTTTCGGTCTTCCCATATGCGAATATTTTGGAACCTGCTTGACGCGTGAACATCTACAGAATATCTTTCTTTCCAGAAAGAAATCAATAGAGAGGCACAAATATTTATGAAGCGCGACAAGAGTCTTAACTGGCGTCGTGTCGAACCTCAGAATCTCGATCTCCAGGGGATGAAGGTTGCCGTGGTCGGCGGAACCGGTGGCATCGGCCGCGCCATTAGTCGCTTTATGGCGCGGCGCGGCGCGCGCGTTTTGGTGGTCGGGCAGACCTTCCGGGATGCCGATGTAGAGGGGAATTGAATTCCTCAAGGCAGATTTGAGCTTGATGCGCGAGGCTCAGCGGGTTGGAAAGGAACTGCCCGCTGAGACTCTCGATCTCGTAATTTTTACGACAGGGATCATGGCTGCTCGCAAGCGCGAGGCAACGGCGGAGGGTATGGAACGCGATATGGCCGTGAGCTACCTGAGCCGGTTAGTGATCCTGCGCGAGATCGGACCCAGGCTCGGAAAACAGAGTGCAGCATTTCAGAGAAAGCCTCGCGTCTTCATCATGGGCTTTCCAGGGTACGGGCAGACCGGCAAGCTCGATGACCTGAATGCTGAACAGACCTACAAGAGCTGGGCGGTGCACATGAACACCGTCGCCGGGAACGAAATGCTGGTTCTCGATGCGGAGAAGCGCTATCCCAACGCAAGCTTCTTTGGTTTGAACCCGGGCTTCATCAAGAGCAACATCCGCAGCAATCTGTTTGGAGGAAGAACTCTTACTTACCGTCTCATTGAGTGGTTTACGGGGATGGTGGCACCAAGCGCAGAAAAATACGCGAAGCGGATAGCGCCGTTGCTCGTTTCGCCATATCTGGAAGGGCACAGCGGCGCCATGTTCGACCGAAAGGGCTTTGCAGTTCTT
>WNGK01017818.1_pt1 | contig 10947 bp, 16 predicted proteins | sample 5400601 | NCBI WGS metagenome assembly WNGK01 (sample SAMN13153376, study PRJNA577476) | soil metagenome | isolation source: 60 cm soil or saprolite under Garry oak tree replicate 1 | place: USA:California | collected 2016-06-15
GAGGACGACCCTCGTGCGGCGTGGCAACAACACCCGTGTTAGCTGGATGGCTGTCCCGGTACGCGAAAGTCAGCGGGCTTGACTGGATAAGGGGCCAGACCGGCGGCTGGTCCCAATTGCTCCACCGGCACACTGAGTCGGCTCGCCTTGCCCTCCAAGGCGAGACAGATGAGATCAACTGCTCTGTCCAGATCGAGCACGGCTGTATTGATGACCAGATCGTAGAGGTGCGGATCCTCATGCTGACAACGATAGTGTGTCTGCATGTAGCGTGTGCGGGCACGATCTTTCGCCTGAACCCTCTCGCGGGCAGCATCCAGATCCAGTCCTTCACGCTGGACGACATAGGCGACACGTAGCTCCAGCGGGGCCACCACGCGCACATGCAGCACATCGCGCTTGTCCGCCAGAAGCACCTGTCCCCCGCGTCCGACAAGCACGACGTGCCCAGTGGTGGCTGCAGCGGTGATGATGTGGCGCAGGGTCTCCTGGTAGGCTCGTGCCTCTTCCGTTCGAGGAGGGGAAGCGAAGAGGGCTGGCGCCCCACTCGGCGAGAACCCTCCAGAGGAAGCAGGCCATATCCTCTTCAGGATACGTGAGAGGGTGCTTTCGACGTACTCCTCGTCGTGTTTCTCGACCTCCGTTTCGTAGACTTCTAACTCGCGGGCGGTTTGTTCGATGATGGCATGGTCAATCAATGGCCAGCCCAGCTTTCGTGCCAGGCGTGTGGCCATTTCGCCGCCCCCACTGCCATACTCGCGGGAAATCGTGACAGCACGCATGACAGCAAGAGCTTGGTGATTCACACTCATGGGTTTGCCTCCGTTGGGTTCAATAGCAGGCTCTGGACCTGCGGAGGTCCCCCCGGCTCCCAGCCACCGTAGGGGTTGATGGTCGTCCTATCTCAGCGATGCGACCAGACCTCCAGCACAGCCCGGCGTAGCCCGGCAGCAGGTGGTTCAGCGCTGCGGAGAAGTGGTCTGAGGCTTGGGGGGACGCGCGTCTTCTGGTGACATGGAACCTCTTTCTTTCGGGGTGCGGCTTCCTTTCTCCTCCAGATGGGGTTGCGCACAAGATGAGCGAGGGGATCTCTCTCCAAATACCACCAGACGCACAGGTCACCGTGGGAGCAAGGTGCGCATGCACGGCAGACCTGGTGGAACGGGGTGCACTACAGGTGAGACACGACGAGGGCCGTTTGAAAACGAGCGTCTGCGCAGAAAGGAGGGTCTCCATCAGTGAGTATACACGAAAACCCCCATCCATGCAACAAAGGAGCAGCTTGACCGTTTTGGTTCTCCCACGGGTTGCGCCACGAGTGGTATCCCATCAGTGGAGTGGCTTTTGACCGTCCTTCCTCGCTGTAAACGTCAAGAGGAAAGTGGCTCATCCTCACATTGACTCGACTTTGGCCAATTTAAGCAGCGTAGCAAGCAACCTCGACGAGCATGTCAATGAGAGGCTGCGATGAATTGAGGGAACCCAGGACAGCAGGCCAAGTTGGCGAATTCCGTTGCTCCCATAGATGTCGGCGGACGGCGGCCAAGGCATCGACAAAAGTGGGTTCAGCTTTGGGATACCAGGCAGCTAGCCGAGTTGGCAAATGATCTGGGTGGAGAGCATGGGCCATGAGGACCACGAGGCTGAACAACCCTAACAGGCAGGGAGTGGTCCGTACAATGGCCAGAGTACTCCACTGCCGCTGCGTTTCCAGGCCGAGATGGGCGCGGACTTCGCAGAAAGGTGACCTCGATGTTCCAGCGGCTAACGTACCAGGCAACGAGTTGCAGCATGGGAATCGTGGGGTCGGTGCAAAACAAGGCAAAGGGAGAGCGCTTGCCACTGGGATCACGCAAGAGGACCCAGCGGATGGGCAGTGGATCCTCCCCATCGCCATGCCACAAGGCTGTGCCAGTCACCAGATCCATCTTCAGCTTCTGTCCAGCATACCAGCAGACATTTGGAGATAAGGAGAGGAGGTGATAAACTAGAAGAGAAGTTCTAAAGGAGGAAGAAGAAGATGGAGTGGTATCGAAACGATAAAGCAGCGGTAGCAGAAGCGTTGAGAGGAGGCGAACGCCCGGATTTGGCCACGACGATGGCCAGTGGTCCCTTAGATGAGTTGGTAGCCTTCCACCAGGAATTGGGCCTCTTGGCGATCGTGGATGAGCTCGAAGAGCAGCGGGAACGAGCTGGAGTGCCTGATGAGGTGTTGCTGCGGACGTTGGCGATCTTGCCGTTTGTGGAAGCCGCCTCCTTGAGCGGAGCCAGCGAGGTCTTGTTCCGCGAACCGGCAGTTCTCTTGCAGCTGGGCTGGACCCCAGTGCAAATCCGCGCAGGTAGTAATGGACGACATCGCCATCCTGCCGGACGGCAAGAAGAGTCCTTGCCCTGTCATCCAGATACCTTGCGCGATACCTTGCGTCGGGTGGGGGAGTCGGCCTGGCTGCAGGCGCAAGCAGCAGGGGTCAAGGCGCTCTACCAGCGGCAGTTGGTACGTGGGCGCGTCTATGCCATCGATGGCAGTGGGCTGGGTGACGATTTTCGTCTGGTGGCCCTGGTGTGTGTGTCAGCCACCCGTCCGATCATCGTGGCTTGGCGACTCTTGAGTGGGCAGGCCTCGGAGAAAGGCCAGGAAGCGGCGGTGACGCGCTCGCTGATTGAGCAAGTGCTCGAGGTGGCCGGACCGCAGGCTATCAGCTTGTTACTGGCTGATGCGCTCTACGCCGACGGACCGCTGTTGGCCTGGCTCAAGCACCGCAAGGGGATTGATGCCCTGGTGAGCTTGCCCGAGGATCGTTTGCTCTACCAGGACCTACAGGGCTTGGCCGATGGGCAGCTCATTGACTGGACCCACCATCGCTATCTACGCACGATCCAAGGCCACAAGCAGCTGCGCGAAGTGGAGGTGACGGCAGCGGGGGAATTGACGAGTTGGGACGGCAAAACCCTCGCGGCTGTCAGCTACGGGGTGTGCGATGCCAGCCTGTGGGCCTGTCTCATCCGCGATGTGACAACAGCAGAGTTAGCCGCCGAGCCGCCGAGAGCGTTAGTGAGTACGCGCAGATTCGCCGATGGCTTTGCGGCTTTGCAGGCGTTTCGTCCACGCTGGCACATTGAGGATGATACGTATCGCGAACTCAAAGAGGGCTGGGGGCTCGAGAAGCAGCGCTGGGGACGCGATTTCGCCGCGGCGCTGGGGCGCACGACCTTGACCTGCCTGGCCTTCAATACCGCCCAAGTCTATCGCTTGCAAGCCGGAGAGCGGCTGGCCTCGATGGCTATTCGTCGGTTGCGCCGACACCGTCAGCGCGAGCTGGGCAGTGCTCCGGCGGTGCTCTATGTCGCTGGATGCTATGGCGTCTTCTCTTTAGAGGAGTTACTCGACGTGCTTGGTGCTGCCCCGCGGGAGAGTCTGCTACCTGCCTTAGCCAAGCCTTCTTCTCCTGACTCTCCTACCTAATTCCTTATCTCCAAATATCTGGCATACCAGGTGATCTCTTGACTGAGCCAGGGAGTCGCCCGGGTCGTTAAACGCTGCGTCAGCTTCAGTTGGCGGGGACCCTTTTTGGGCTTGACTCCCGGCTTGCCCTTGGGTTGCGGCGGGACGGGATCGTAGAATTGTGCGGTCAAGAGCAAGCGCGAGATAAAGCGGACTCGATAGCTCCGGCACGTATGACCCAGGCTGGTCGCGGCAAAACCGCCGTCGCCCACCACCACGAGCTCGCGCTCGGGAAACCAGCGTCTCACGAGCCAGATCAGGAGCTGTGCCGCCTGTATCGTCGTGCGATGCCGTTTGCCGAGTTTGGCGCTGGTCGCAGGAGTCAGGGTGGGAACACTGATGACCGGTAAAGCCCATTGACGACGGCACCAGGGGACAGACACCAGCAGCATCAGACAGAGCCAGTGAAGGCCCTCACTGGTCACCACGTGTCCAGTCTGTGAGCGCACCGCATCATGGAAGCGGCCTTTCTACGCAATGCGCCCTCCGAAGCTTCGTTCCAAGGTGCCATCGATGAGCAGAATCAACGGGGCATCAGGAGCCAGAAAGGCCATCACCAGGAGTCCGAGCAGAATGCGGCTCAGATGGAAAGGGGACCACACTGCCCGATTGAGAACGTGATGGAAGGGGGTGAAATGGCGCTCATCTCCGCGCCCCATTGCCCGTAAGGCTGCTGTCACGGTGCGGCGACCTGAAGCCAACAAGGTCCCAGACACCAGGGTTCGCATATGGCAGAAGGTCGGTCGGGTAAAAACTGAAGCCTCCGGTTGGAGCACGAGGAGTGACTCGAGGGAAAGAGACATGCAAGCACCTCCTGTGAGAAAGCTTCAGAAGCTCATCGCTATCAGCAAACGCTCTCCTCTTTCTACCTCCAAAGGGTCAATGCCGTGTCACTCTCAAGAGCGAAAGAGGAGGATATGAGGCATGTAAAAAGCGATGGCCAATGGCCATGGAAGACTCAGCAGTGAGGGCGGAAGCAAGAGCCTCTCTCCCCTCCAACCTAGTATCTGGTATACTACAGGGGACGCGAGCGAGGCTCCGAAAGCATGCTATCGACATGAGGTTTTTAGCTCCAAGAGGAGGATGTATATGGCTCGCCAAGCCAAAGACGACGAACGGGAAGAGCGCATCCAGATGGAGATCATCGTGGATGCGTATGGCCCTGAAGAGCAAGCGTTAGGATGGTATTATTATCTTGAAGGGACCTTGCAATTTCCCTTTACTGCTCGCTGTATCGCTCGCCGCGCGACCTCGCCCCTGGAAGTAGGAGATGAAGTCGCGGTCGTGGGGATGCCTCCTGAGGAGGAATGCGAGCATGACATGGTGGTGTTGATTCGCTGGAAACCCCATGAGTTTGCTGTTCCCTTAAGGCAATTGGAGGGTATTCATGTGGATGAGCAGACCCGACAAGCTCTTGAAGATTGGCACTATTGGGTCAATCAAGGCTACACGTTATGAGCCAGGTCGGGTTAGGCTCAGATTTGAGGATGGAGGGATTCCTGTGGGAGGCATGCTCCTTCCCTCCCCTCCTCTTTTTCTCCAAAAATGGCCAAAGTCGAGTCAAGTTGACAGCGTTGGCGAATTCAAAAATGAGCTTTGTTTTGAGCGTAAATTTCTCGGAGTTTGAGCACCAAATCGATTTCGCCAACACTGAGCCATGCGCCGCGGGCCACTGAGACGAACTAAATTGGGAATCGAGTTGCAAAAAAGAGAAAAAAACAGGAAGTTTGCCTTTTGCAGAAGTGCATATCTAGAGTGAGACTCAGCCTGTATTGGCCAGGGAGTGAAGCTTTTTTACCAAATGGCATACCTAGACTGAGATTGACAGGACCCTGCTTCAGCGGCTGCCGCGAAGCGAAGGAGGAGGAAATGCAGAAAGTGTTCATCAGCCACTCGTCAGGCGACTCTGATTTTGCTGAGCTGGCGAGGTTGCAACTACAGCAACGAGGAATAGAGGTTTGGCTCGATCAGGGCGCACTGCATCCTGGTGATGATTGGAGAAAGGGCATCGACGAAGGCATTTCATTCGCAGATGCACTGATCGTTGTATTGAGCCCCAGATCATCAACGTCATTATACGTGACCTTCGAGTGGGCATATGCTTTGGGCAAGGGCGCAAAGGTTATTCCAGTTCTGCTTGAACCTACCAAGGTCCATCCGCGACTCGAAGCCCTTCACTATCTCGACTTTACCAATCCCAGGACGAGGCAGTGGGAGAGGCTCTTCGACGAGATCGTTCGTCGAAACCAAGGCGCCCTTGACATCTTCTTGCGGGATTTCCCGGGTACCTATAAGAGTGATCTGCAACAAGCTGAAGAGTTGTGGTTAGTCGGGGTGTCCCTCAGAGACACGGTCAAAAGGCTCGAACCTGTGTTAGAGCGCAAACTGGAGAGTGGCCACAGCTTGCACGTGTTGCTTGCTGAGCCACTCGCTTCTGTCGTTGAACCAGCGGTCCGACGCACCTCTAAGGAACAAGATCTCGGCGCCGCTACTGTAGATAAATGCCGGGAGATTACGGGCACCATAAAGCGTTTGTGGAAGCTTGAGCATAAAGCAGGCGACCAGCTGCAGATCCGCACGACGAAGTATCCCTTGGGGTACGGAGTCCACGCAATAAATCCAGCCAAACCTGACGGTGTCCTGTACGTCAAGCTGTACCCTTACAAGGCAGAGGAACTGGAGAAGCCGAAGTTTGTTCTTCGGGGAGGTCGTGACCAATGGTACGAATCTTTTACGCGAGAACTCTTCGCTCTCTGGCAAGACGGAAAACAACCGCCTAACCCAGACATGCAGCCAACGCCGTGAACTGCGCGGCTGATGTCCATCGTTAGGCAGCCCAGGAGAAAGTGAAGGTTGTTTACCCATGTGGGCAATTTGAGCCCAGTAGGCCGGATTCTTGAGGCCAACAGGTGGTATTTCTGGCCTTCGATGTTAAGACAAGGCAGGAGTAGGCCCTGAATCTGTTAACCAGGGTGTCAGACCACTCCTCGTTTCTGCTGATCTAGAATGGGATGGGAAATTGTTCGCCAGGGAGTGAACAGGGAGTGAGCTTTTTCTGGTAATCGACGTATGTAAAGTGAGACTCACCCGGTTTGCGCCAGTGGCGCCGCATTCAAGGAACGTGTACGAAGCCGCTCCCCAACAGCTATCACTAGCCGCCTGCCGTCTGGGAGGGCTGCCCCACGGATGTTTACGTTGCGACACACTTCCTCGACATCGCGGGCGAGATCCCGGTTGTTGAAGGCACACATTTCGAGCTGTACCTCTGTGCTGGCTACTTGGTTTATCTGTTCGAGAAAAATGAGGGAAAAGTATGAGCTGAAGGCTCATGAGTGTTGAGTGGGTGTGCAAGAGGAGGAATCAGCATGGCATCACTGCAGAGATGGTTTGAGAACGCAGCCACAAGAGAGCCTGCGCAGCAGGAGACTTCGATGCCACACAACTAATGTTTCAATACTAGAATATGAATAAATAATAGAACTGGAACCGACGGGCGTCCGATTATCTGCAAGACAGAGTTGTGAGAGTGTGTCAAGTTGTGCCAGTCTGTTTTCACCATGTAATCTTGTTGGTGAACCTTCTATTTGAGCACGAATTGAGTGTATCTTTTACCATTGATGTACCTGACGGAGAACCGCTTTTTGACGGGGTTGTACCCAAAAGGAACCTGTGCCTTTGAGGCTAAAAAAGAGGAGTTCCTGGCGCACGAGCCTGCACCCTCTTTGCATGCAGAAGGCCCCAGGGTGCCCTCGAGACATCCTGGGGCCTTCGAGGCCAGTTTAGTGCAAGACAGCACTGAGTAACGAAGAGAGGAGTATGACTACAACTATGACACCGCCCAGGAAGACCAACCAACCATGCCAGGCATAGCGCGCAGCTTCAGCATCAGCTCCGCTTCCCTTCGTATAGGGCTCAATCCCGCTCTCATCTTCGACGAGCCTCTGAGAGCGACGTGTCCTGCCATATCCCCTTGGACCGAAAACTCCTTGCTTATAGAGAGAGAGGCTGAGGCATATACCACACACGATCAAGAAACTGAGGAACCCAAAGGTCCAGAGAAACGGTAGCATACTTTACCTTCCTTTTTTGTTGAAGGCCATGTGTTGAGCTCTCTCAAGGGGGATACGGCACCCTCCTTGAGTTGGACCTCTCACACCCTACAGCCCACATGTAGGCTACGGGCGCCTTCGTAATGTAACACGTATCAGAGGAAGGAATGGGAGACAGAGATCTGCCTCCAGGGAACTCGCATTGCAGCCACATGCTCCCTGTCCACGAGTGAAAGACGATGCTCTGAGGTAAGAAGAGGAAGGAATTCTGGGGGAAGGAAGCTGCAAGAAACAAGGGCTTATCCTTCCGTAGCTCCTGAAGGCTCTGAGGGAGAGCTGAGGGTGTGATAGTGGGTTTCCAGTGCTTGCAGCAACTCATGGAAGGCCTGAACCAGGTGCTGGTTGCGCAGCCGATAAGAGATCCCTGTGCCCTCACGAGCACTGACCAGGCGCAGGTTCAGCAAATGGTGCAGATGCTCCGAAGTCGTGGATCGGGCCAGCCTACCTGCTGAGCAATCTCCCCCGCAGGCAGTTCACAGCCATCTGGGGAGTCCTGTCCTGTGGGCGGGACAAGCAGTTCCAGAATGGCGCGCCGACTCTCGTCGCAGACAGCGTCTAAAAACCGATTGATAAAACGATCGACCTCTCGAGGTCGACGATGAGGATGTACTCGAGAGGAAGGGGTGTCCTTGTCGCTGGCCATAGTGGTGTCTTCCTGTTTCCATGCTCACTGAAGAGTCTCATTGCTTCATGTTACGCTCTCATCACGAGCGAGTGGTGTCCTGCGTTTCAGTCCTGCTCACGCGCACAGGGCACGCTTTTCTTTCGTCTCCGTGCCTGTGAAGAAACCAGGTCAAGCGGCACATCACCTAAGGCCGGGAGACAAGGCGTTCAATTTCTTCGAGCAGGGTCGTGAGCTCAAATGGCTTCTGCAACAGCAAGAGATGACGCGCTCTGACTTCCTTTTGGATCCGTGCCGCTTGGGCGCTAACTATGAGCACGGGGAGGTGTTTCAATGCTTTGACGGCATGAATGGTATCGTAGAATTCGAGACCATTCATATCAGGAAGGCCATAATCCAGGAGAAGCACATCCGGTTGCACTGTTGGGAGCATCTTCAAGGCCTGAAACCCATCAGAGGCGAGCACGGCCCGATAGGGCGTTTCCTGCTCGATCGTTTGAACAAGAAGCGCCCCAATGGTCTCGTCGTCCTCAACGATGAAAACCGTTTTGACCGCGATGGGCTCTTTTTGGGCAGAATTGTCAGTATCCATTGTCTACTACTCGCGATATGTCGTTCATGACCGAAAGATTGCCACTGAAAGAGACACGTTTTATCCGGTGACAACAGAGACATCTTGTGAGCCAGCCTGATGCATTTTTTGAAGGCCTATCATGAGCTCTCGGGAAGTGGAGATTTCTCTACCGAGGTCAGTAGACTCAATCAGGAGGGGCTGCATCGTCTTCACAGCAAGCCAGAAGGAGCAACATTCTTGTGAGCATCACACACACGTTTTCGATGACACTTGACTTGAAACTCAGCTCACAAGAGGCGAGATCAAGGTGGCAGAGAAGAACAACCTCCAATGTGTTACTTCTTGATGACAGCTTCCGAGAGTTCCTTGCCAGGGGAGAAGCGCACACGCTCTTTGGCGGGCACCTCCATGGGCTGACGACTCTGTGGATTGACGCCTCTGCGTGCCGCACTCGTGCGCACCTTGAAGGAGCCAAAACCGACTAAAAGCACTTCGTCTCCCTCTTGCAGGACTTCGCGGACGCTCACAAGGGTCGCTTCCAAGACCTCAGCGACCTGCTTCTGGGAGAGTTTGGTCTTTTGAGCCACGCGCCGTGAAAGTTCCTGTCGGCCAACCGTGGCTGGAGTCGCTTTCTCCGCCTTCGCTTCCGTTTTCTTCTTCGTGGCCATAGATGGGATATCCTCCTTCCAAACGAACAACCGTAGGACGAACAGCCCATCCCGCTTCTGAGCTCAAAGCTGGATGTTGAGCCTGTGGAGCGGCATGACTACTTCTCTGCCATGAAGGAGTATAGCACGCACTTGTGCAAAATACAAGGGTATGAACTGCCTTTGGGACTTGCTTCACGCCATGAAGCAGCCTGAGGAGCCAAGAGAGACCAAGCATACAGGTGAAAAAAAGCCTTCACAAGGGGCTCTATCCCAATGAAACAATGGTGAAGCGTTTCAAGCAAATGGAAGAGGATCGATAAAAACACCCATCGACACCCGTCTCCTCACTCATGGCTTGTTCATGATAGACGGTAGCGAATACGGGATGCTGTACTGGCTACTTCGTACATCTGTTCGGAAAAAGTTCCCCGAAGACGGTCATGTAGGGGCTTCACCACCCAGGATGAAAAAGAGGAGAAGAGGGGGATGCTTTAACACAGAGATCGACCCCTGTGCTGGCTCCGTGGCACATCTGTTCAAAAATGATGCGGAAAAGCCTCGTTCCGATGGCCTTGGTCGAGCTGTGCTGGCTCCGTGGCACATCTGTTCAAAAATCCATGCTTTTCGAAGAACGGATGTGCCACGGAGCCAGCACAGCTCCTTTCGCCTGATACCGACAACCATCAAGTTGACAGAAGTGTAATGGCTTCGGACTGTGCTGGCTCCTTGGTCTCTCGTTCGAGGATGAGGAGAGCAAAGGACGAAGCGAAGGCCCCTTCTCGCTCTCGTTCGGAGACAGAGGAGGAATCACCCATGACTCACTGAAGGGAGTGTGTGAGCACGCCCAGACACGAGAGCTAGCGCAGGCAGGAGACGCCGAAGTGAACGAGCAAAAGATCAAATAATACGAGAAAGATGAATAAATAATCGCACCGGAACCGACGGGTTTCGAGTCCTCTGTCACCAATTTTTTCCCTCTTGCTTGCTCTGTCTGGCAACCTGTATCTGAAGATACAAGACGTGCTCGCTCACCATGAAGCACCTGACGCTAGCCCTCCTCCAATGGGTGGCAAACGGCGACCAGGGCCAAAACATCCGCAATAGGGTCTTCCCGCTGAACACTGGCCGCTCGTTCTTCATCGTGTCGTGGAGAACACCGGACCACTTCGTCCAGTTGCACAGGAGTATGCTGTCTCTTCTGAAACGATCCGTCGCCTCCTCTTCCATCCTCTTGAGCCGCAGAGACAGCACCAAGCCTCACGGTGCTCAGGCTGGCCTCCGTCCATGAGCAGAGCAGCAGGCTCTTTTCCTTGTCTCCATGGAGGCAAGCGACTCTTGCCTTGCTCAGTCTGTCCCCGTTATGCTGCATGTGTCTGGCGGTGACTCAAGCAAGATGATGGCCCTCCGACGGAACGAGCCGCCTCCCAAGGGTGAGAGGCTCCCTGTCACCTGCCTTGGGCGCTGTGACGGCATCGTCTTGCAGCAGGTTC
>WNGK01009191.1_pt1 | contig 10946 bp, 9 predicted proteins | sample 5400601 | NCBI WGS metagenome assembly WNGK01 (sample SAMN13153376, study PRJNA577476) | soil metagenome | isolation source: 60 cm soil or saprolite under Garry oak tree replicate 1 | place: USA:California | collected 2016-06-15
TCGAACGGGAGATCAGCTTCACTCCCGAGGTCAGCCGTGAGGAGATATTGGAACGGATAATAGGCGAGTTAAAAAGGATGCTCGACCTAAGCCGGGTGCCCACTGCAGATCAATAAAACGACCTGGAAAGGGCACTCAGGCGCGCGCCAGGGCACGCTCGACAATAAAGTTGAGGTAGCCGGCTGGCAAAAAGTTCCTGGCTCGCAGAGCTCGAAAACGAGCGTCGCGTCGTCGCCCGCATCGAGGCGACCGAACTCGGGCGCGACACTCGCTACGTCGTCACGAGCCTAGGGATCGGCTCGGCACAGCACAGTGGATCTACGACAGCCTCTACTGCGCGCGCGGGCAGGCGGAAAATCTGATCAAGCTGCACAAGACGCAACTCGCGTCCGATCGCACCAGTTGCCGTTCCGCCCTTGCCAACCAGGTTCGCCTCGTCTTCCATACCGCCGCCTATTGGCTCTTGCTCACCGTCCGCGACGCCATTCCAAAGATCCGCGATCTCGCAACCGCGGAGTTCGCGACCCTTAGGCTTAGGCTTCTGAAGATCGCAGCTCGCGTCGCCGAGACCAAAAGCCGCGTCCGCCTCGCTTTCGCGGCAGCTTGTCCCGAGGCCGATCTGTTCCGCGGACTGGCGAAGACGCTCCTCCCGCGAGGCCCCTGACCCACGGGGCCTGAGCCCCGGTCACCCCCGCTCCCATCCTCCAACGCGTCGTCGATGTCTGATCCAGAGAGCGGTGAAAGCCGAAGCGGTCGCGCGTGCCTCCCCAACGGCCGAAAATGTTCCAGCCGTCACACCCGGTCGTCATGAATAAGACGGGCTAGTACCGCCACCTGTGAAACTTGGCAGATAGGCGAGGGGTAACGGCTCGGTGCACATTACCTTAGCTGCTCGAACCGGGGCCGGGGCTGATTTGCTCAATCAACGGAGGCAGGTCGTGAAAAAGCTCACTACCCTTGCGATTATCGCCGGAGCCACGTTATTGGCTGTGGCGCCTGTCTCGCTTCGTTGGTCGCCTGAAAAGAGCCTGGTGCTATCCCTGGACCGTGCTGATGCCCGAGTAGGACGTCCGCTAACGCCAGGGAGCGTTGCAGGCGTTCACCGAAGGGTCGAGCGAAGGGCGTATCGTCGCGGCGTTTATGGCGCGGGAGCGGTGGCGGCAGGAGCCGCTGCTGGAGCGTACTACTACGGCCAACAGTACAATCAACCCTCCTCTTATGGTTGGGGCCAACCATCCTCTTACGGTTGGGGCCAACAGTGGAGCCAACCATCCTCTTATGGTTGGGGCCAACAGTGGAGCCAACCAGCTTACTATGGCCGACGCTGTGGTTGTTAATCGGGTAGCATGGTTGGGCGCGCCGCCAAGTTGGCGGCGCGCAATATTCGATCAACTTGGCGGCGCGCAATATTCGATTGCGGGACTGAGGTTGGAACGGCTAGCTCGTCCGCCCAATAGAAATGGAAGCCACGCCGATCGGTCGGCGCGTTTCTCGGTCAACCATGCCGTCAATGTCACGCATGGCGGGCTGTTCTCGGGTAGCTCCCAAACGCGAATAGGGCGTGTCCCGCAAGGGCCGAGCGCTCACCCAAGGTAAATGACGCGTCAGGTGGTCAAAATGGGACGCGCGTTCCGTCTGTCGGGGGCTATCCTGGCTATGGGGGGAATGCGTCGTGCTTATTGGGGCGACTACCCGGGCTACTGCGGCGAATACTGAGCAAGAGCCCAGCCGGCCAGCCAGCCAGCATCACAATCGGCTGGTGCTTAGCTTGGCACGCATATGCGCTACGGCCGCCGGGTCTTTCAGCGGGGGCGGAATTGTGACCGGCCCGCCAAGAGGACTCTTCGGAACGTTTTTACCTTTTTGGAATTATCTTAGCGTGGGCCCATGAGGCAAACTGGTTTTGGCCTTATGGGTTCTGCAGGGTGGCTATTCTAAGCATTGAAAGCAGTTCAGTCCTGGTACCGTCTGAAAAGGACAGGTCCGATGTGTGCGTCGCGGCCTTTTTCTCTTTTTGCGGGTGCTGCTGTTGCCTTGGTCCTCGCCGGCTTCCCGCCCGATGGCATGGCGGGACAGGGACAAGAGCTCAGCGAAAGTGGTAGCGGTCAGTCGACGGAGCCGCCTCCGGATGTGGGGTCTCAGCCCGCTGAGGCGAGTATTGCGGCTAATCTCGTGCCGACCGATGTGGCGGTTGCCCAGAAGCTCCAGCAGATGCTCGCGGGCGAGTCCGAACGCATTTTTGAACGCACAGAGGAGAGGGGTGCGGCGCAGGCGTTTTACGCCAGCCGAGGTTATGCCCCGCTCTGGGTTACGAACGGCATCGAGAACAAGCATGCCCGATCGGTAATATCTCGCCTAAAGCAAGCCGATAACGACGGGCTGGATCCTACCAATTACCCGATCCCAGACTTCAAGGCAACAGTTGGGCGGCCGGCGGCACTTGCAGAAGCCGAACTCATCCTTAGCAAGTCGGTGCTGACCTACGCACGGCATGCCCAAACCGGTCGACTTCATTACTCCCGCATCAGCGTAGATATTGCGTATCAGTTGACACCTACCGCGCCAAGAGAAGTGTTGGCTAACATCGCTTCGGCAGCCAATCCCGCTGACGCTCTCGAGTCCTATAACCCGCCGCATGAGGGCTTTAGGGTTTTGCGTGCCAAGCTCATCGAGCTTCGCTCCCGGCAATCTAAGCCGATCGATCTGGGCGGAGCGACCCTTAGGTCGGGAATGCGGGATTCGCGAGTAGCCGAATTACGGCAGAGGTTGGGAGTATCTCGGACCCCAGACAACAATATGTACGATTACACAGTGGTCGAGGCAGTGAAAAAATTCCAACGCGAACATGGGCTAAAGCCCAACGGCGAACTTGGCCCGGCGACTGTTGACGCGTTCAAGATACGAGGGTCCGATAGTCGGATCGTTGAGACCATCCTCGCCAACATGGAGCGTTGGCGATGGCTGCCACGGGAATTAGGTAAGGCATATGTGATGGTCAACATTCCCGACTATTCGTTAAAAGTCGTACGAGACGGAGCCATCATCTGGCAAACGAAGATTGTAGTCGGAAAACCGACCATGCCCACTCCCCTCCTGAGCGAGCAGATGAAATTTATCACGATTAATCCAACCTGGAACGTTCCTCCATCGATTGTCAGAAACGAATATTTGCCGGCCCTAAGGCAAGATCCCTATGCGCTAGCACGCATTGGGCTGCGGATTGAGCATAACCGCGATGGGTCGATTCACGTTTTTCAGCCACCTGGTGAGAGAAATGCGCTCGGCCGTATTCGCTTTAATTTTCCCAACAAGTTCCTCGTTTACCAGCACGACACGCCCGACAAACGCCTATTCACGCACGAGAAGCGGGCGTACAGCCATGGATGTATGCGCGTAGAAAACCCGCTCGACTATGCAGAGGTGTTGCTATCGATCGCACGCCCGCAAGATGGCTACACGGCCGAACGATTGCACCGGATGTTTGGTCGAGACGAACGCGACATCACTTTTAGCAACCCCATCCCCGTTCATCTCACATATCAAACGGCCTTTGTTGATCAGTCTGGGTCGTTACAAACTAGAGAGGACATTTATAGTCGAGATACTCCCACAATGGCCATTTTGAAAAGCGAAGACCGAAAATATGCGTACCTGCCAGCAGAACGTCATGACGAGCGGGCACGGTCCCGCCAAGTTCTCCGTCTTCCATCCAGGTCACACCTGAGTAGAAGCGCGTATCCCAGAGCCCCCGAATATCAATCTAACAACTGGGGATTTGGCAATTGGGGTAATAGTTACAATACCAATGCAACCTGGTGGCGTTAATGTCTGGGGAAAGGCAATGTCCGCTTCTGTCGAGCAGGAGTTTAGCCTGACATCCTCAAAGCCAGCCCCATCTGCTGGACGAATTGGGATGCTCGGCTTCTGTCGTTTCGGAACGATCGGTTTCGCGTCGGTGGTTTTGACGTTCGCGTTGAACTATGTTGCCACCGAAGCGGCGCTGGCCGTCCAACCCAGAGACCATGCCCAGCACGCCCAATCAAAAAACCGCCATGCGCAGCCGGCACGGCGTGCCCAATCTACCGAATCCAAAGACCGCCGTGTCCCGCCCGCGCAACCGAAAAGCCGCCATTCGCCGGCGGTGGAGCCCCAAACCCGCCATGGCCAGCACGCGCTTGACCGCAACGCCAAGCGTACCGCAGATCGCGATGCAGCGCACCGCCCGAGCCGGGGTCGTGTCTTGCATGGTCCTGACTTCAATCCCCCTTATGCCGACATTCTCGTCGACGACAATTCGGGCCTGGTGCTGCACGAAACCAGCCCTGACAGCCCTCGGCATCCCGCATCACTGACGAAAATAATGACGCTATACCTGTTGTTCGAACAGCTGGAGACAAAAACGCTCAGCCTCGATTCCCGACTGCGGGTTTCCGCCCATGCGTCGGGGCAGGCGCCCACTAAGCTTGGGCTCAAAGCGAACGAGACGATCACAGTCGAGGAGGCGATTAAGGCTATCGTTACTCGCTCGGCCAATGACGCGGCGGTTGTCGTGGCCGAGGCAATCGCCGGAAGCGAATCTGGGTTTGCCGCGATGATGACGGACAAGGCGCAAATGCTCGGCATGGTCAATACGGTCTACGTCAACGCCTCCGGCCTACCGGCCGAAGCCCAGGTCACCACTGCGCGCGAACAGGCGCTGCTCGGCCGCGCCATCCAGGAACGGTTCCCCGAATACTCTCGCTATTTTGCCATTCCCGGTTTCCAGTATCACGGCGTCGAGATCGGTAATCACAATGCTCTACTGCGGGAAATGCAGGGCATCGACGGTATAAAGACCGGGTATACCGAGGCCTCGGGTTATAATCTGGTCGCGTCGGTGCGCCGTGACGGTCGGCACTTGGTCGGCGTTGTGCTCGGCGAGAAATCTAATACCGCGCGGAATGCGCGCATGCGTAAGTTGATCGAAGACCATCTCCTCCAGGCTGCGCCCGGGAGAACGGCGCCTTCCATCATCCCGGCTATGCAGGACCATTCACCGCTACGCGCGGGCCTTGGGTCAGCTAGCCCCTAGCCAACCACTAACCGTGTCAGCATGCGAAGCGCGAGCTGCGCTAGCGAGAGCGTTTACTCCTCCTGCCGTTTCAGCGTGTGTTCTCTCGCGATTTTCGGCTCGAAGCTCGTGGCGCCGACCTGCCCGACTTAGGGGCGACGTCGGAATTGTCCTGTGCGTATCCGGAGCCTTCTGGCACAAGGGCGGGAGCCTCCTGGGAACGCGGCCAAATGAAATCACGGCCTGGGGTCGGTGTTGGGGGCTGACCGTCAAGAAGGCGTGCATCGGAAGGCGCTGCTCTTGCTGCTCCGAGAAGTACGTCGGCTCTGAGCGGTTCCCCTGTTAGCGGAATTAACGGACCCTCAGTAGGACGCTCATTGGATTTGGTTGGCGTGCGTCCGGTTTCTTTTGTGGCGATCGGAGGTTCGATGGGGGCGGGCTGTAGCAGTGTCCGGCTGATCCCTCGTTCCAGATTAAGTGCAAGCTTGCGCGCCCCTGCCTTTGCGAAATTGAGCCCGTCGGCGGCACGCAGCGGGCGCATCTGTCCGTTCACGTCCGGCCCGCGCATCGTGAAATCCCCGTCTTCGTCGATGAAAGCATCCCAGACATCGATATAGTCGATCTCGCCTTTCTCCGCGTGTTCGCGGAATACATCATTGAGGAAACCAATGTCCGCGGCGCGAATGTTCTTGGCGGGCGGCAGTCCCACCCAGAACACCGGAACACTCTTGCTCTTGAGCAGCGAGAGTATCTCGTCGACCTCGTTGCCATAAGCCTGGGTCCATCCCTTCGACCTGAACGCGTGAATACTCTGCTTCGCGGTATCGCCTTTGTCGGGTGGCAGGCACGCTTGCATCGAGCGCCGATCGTTCATGCCGATCATGATGGCGATGAAAGCCGGTTTCGCATTTGCAAGACTTTGTTCCAGCCATTTGGGCAGTTCCCCCTTGCACCGATCAATCAATCCGGTCGATCGACGGACCTTGCGGACGACGCCGATATCGGTGGATTCGGCGTAGGCTTCCTCAAGCCCATAAGCGAGCCATTCGGCCATGGAATCGCCAATTACCATCCCCGTCTTGGCTGGGGCGGCGTCGGAGTTATGTGGAGGAGGCGGCGTCGCAACGCTCATGGGCTCCCGATCTCGCGGCTGACGATATCTCGGAAGCTCGCGGTGCCTAGGTACCCACGCCGACCGCTGGTTGAACCATGGATTGCCTAAGAACGGAAATCCAAAGCCCCCGTATTGCGCACCCGCCGGTTCCCACAGAGCTGACCCGGCAAGGAGCAGCGCCCCCGCCACACATCGCGAAAACGGCCCTCTGCGGACGCGACCTAGAGCCATGATCATGTCCTCCGCTTGTGGGTACTAGAGCGCCGCGACCGTCGTGATCTCCGGCTGAGCCGAATTGAGCAAGCTGTCACAGAGGCGTCGCTTGTCGCTCTGCCGTACTTAGGTAGTGTGGACAAAAGGAGCGCATACAGCCCAAGTCAGTTAAAGGGCTCCTCAACAATGCTCAGTGAGCAAATCGACCGCCGTCCAGTTGGCAGCAACTTTATGTACCGGATGGTTCAGCTCGCCTATCTGCCAACTTTCACAGATGCAGCTGATGCTGGAGGAAGGCTCGTTTCGCCCGGCCGACAACATTGTTCGACGCCATCTGCTTTGATGGTGCTGAGCCAACTAAGCCCCTGCCGTGCATTGTCCTGGATCTTCTCCCTATGGAGGGCTTTTTACCGCCCTCGATAAACTCAATCCTTTCCGCTCAAGCACTCCGTTGATGGCTCCGGCCGCGCCCTTAAGGCCGTCGTCCATAATGGTCACCAAGGCCCTGGCGTCCATCAGTAGAGCAGGCCATTAGTGATTCCCCATGATCGATCTCAGCGCCCAAGCCGCGGATGGTTCTGCTGTCGTTCGCGGTGGCCGCAGCCACAGCTACCGCTCGACGTTCATCAGTGACGAGCATATCGCCGCCGAGCTTGTCGAACACCGCAAACAGGTGATTGAGCAAGACCACGCATTCATCAAGGCTGGGGTGATGATTTGGCTCACGCTGCTGCTGCTCTGACCCTGCAAGCAGCCCGTATGATGGAGCCGATGACGTTGCTTGGCCCCTTTCTGGTGGGCTCGCTCACGGGAAGCGAACCAGTCACTGAATTTCGGGCGGCTATGACATTGGGTTTCACCCTAGATCAATCGGGAGGCACAAAATCCATGGAAGCGCGCAAGTCGCGATAGAGAAGGTTCATTCTCGATGCGTGATTTCTGTTTCTATGCTGAACGCAGTGCACTCACACTAAAGGACGCCGGGGCGGTCTCATCTATCAGGAAGATCTCGGAGTTTTTTCCGCCCTTCGCCTCGACGAGGATCACCTGCTTGCCGGTCACCAGCCCCCGCGGGCCGCTCTCGCCACATTGAAACGTGCGACCCGCCCGGGTGACATGGTCGATCCAGGCCTTGAGCGTCGAGGGAATGCCGAAATTGATCATGGCTACCGCGATCACCACGATGTCGGCTGCCATGAGTTCGTCGATCAGAATGTCGGATTGCGCGAGCTTCTCGCGCTGCGCCGTATTGAGCCGATCGGCGGCAGCGAACATGCCGGTCACGAAATCCTCGTCGATGTGCCGAACTGGATCTTTGGCTAGATCGCGCACGGTCACGCTGGCGTGCGGATGCACGCGGCAAAGTTCTTCGAGAACGCGCGCCGCCACCCGGTTCGAATGGGAGACGCCGCCGCGCGGGCTGCTGGTGAGGAAGAGAATGTTGGTCATCGGGTGCTCCTTAAGGAGGCGAGCGGTCGGGTGTCTCCTCCGCCCGCGGGATCGGCGGGCCGGGAGATTGAAGGGGTGGGGATAGGGGCTTGCGGCACGAAGCCCTCGCGCTCGGCGGGCGGGCTGCTCATCGCAGCGCCGAACGTGGTGCTCGGGCCCGCAAGGGCGGCCCCCAGCGCCGGAGGGGTCGGAAGCGCCGTGACGACAATCAAGGCCCGCAAAGGCAGGGCAAAGAGTTGGGAGATCATGTTCTTGCTCCTTATCGCCACAAGGGGCGTGACTTCGGTTGCCCCTTGTGGTACTGACCGGTAACACTAGCTATATGTTACTTACCGGTAACACCCTGTCAAGAGGCTAGAGCAAGAATTTCGGAGGGACCCATGGAAGCCGAGACCGCGCCTGTGCCGCCACGCCAGCGCATTCTCAAAGCGGCGGACGAGCTGTTCTATCGGCACGGTATCCGCGCGGTCGGGGTAGATGCGATCGCGGAGGCGGCCGGCACCAACAAGATGACGCTTTACCGGCACTTTCCGTCCAAGGACGACCTGGTGGCGGAATACCTGCGAGAAAAGGCCAAGCGGGTCGAAGCGTCTTGGGAGCGCCTGGAGGGCGAGCACCCCGGCAATCCGCTGGCCCAGCTCCATGCTTGGGTTAAGCATATGGCCGAAGAGGTGATTTGCCGCGGCGGCCGCGGCTGCGCTCACGCGAATGCGGCGGTCGAGCTTGCCGAGAAGGAGCATCCGGCGCGGCGGGTCATCGAAGCTTTCAAGAAGGCACAGCGCGAACGGCTCGCGAGACTCTGCCGCGCGGCCGGGCTCTCGGATCCGGAACTGCTCGCCGATGAGCTCTCCCTGGTTCTGGAAGGCGCGCGGGTCAGCCTGCAAAGCGTCGGGCCCGAGGATTTGGGGGCCCGCATCGTGCGTATCGGCGAAGCCATCATCGCCAGCCATTCGCAATCGCGATGATCGCGGCCCGTGGGGTGGCGCTGCAGTGCAGCACGCAAAAAACGTTACAGAAACGCTTGACCCTCGAAATTGTTGTAACAAGATAAGACGTCAGACCAGACGAGCGCGGGCGAGCGATGTACACCCAGGCACTCAACACGCGCGAAGCCGCTGCGCCGGCTGCCGATCCGGAGCGTGAGGCGCGGTTCCAGGCGCGCGTCGACGCGGAAAGCAGGATCGAGCCCAACGACTGGATGCCGGACGCCTACAGGCGCACCCTGATCCGGCAGATCTCTCAGCATGCCCATTCGGAAATCGTCGGCATGCTGCCGGAAGGAAACTGGATCACCCGCGCGCCCTCGCTCAAGCGCAAGGCGGCGCTGCTGGCGAAGGTCCAGGACGAGGGCGGCCACGGGCTTTACCTCTACGCAGCCGCCGAGACGCTCGATATTTCCCGTGAGGCGCTCGTGGAGCAGCTGCTCGCCGGCAAGGCGAAATACGCTTCGATCTTCAATTATCCGACGCTCACCTGGGCCGACATCGGCGCGATCGGCTGGCTCGTCGACGGCGCCGCGATCATGAACCAGATTCCGTTGTGCCGCTGCAGCTACGGTCCCTACGCCCGGGCCATGATCCGCATCTGCAAGGAGGAAAGCTTCCACCAGCGCCAGGGCTACGAGATCATGCTCACGCTCGCCCGCGGCACGCCGGAGCAGAAGGCGATGGCGCAGGATGCATTGGACCGCTGGTGGTGGCCGGTGCTGATGATGTTCGGACCCTCCGACAAGGACAGCCAGCACACCGACGTTTCCATGCGCTGGAAGATCAAGCGCTTCACCAACGACGAGCTGCGCCAGAAATTCGTCGATGCCACGGTCCCGCAGGCGCATTACCTCGGGCTCGCGATTCCCGACCCGCAACTCGAGTTCGAGGAGGCAAACGGGCATTGGCGGTTCGGCGACATCGATTGGGACGAGTTCAAGCGCGTGATCGCCGGCAACGGCCCGTGCAATCGCGAGCGCATGCGGGCGCGGCGCAAGGCGCACGAGGAGGGCGCGTGGGTGCGGGAGGCGGCGCTCGCCTACGCGGAAAAACGCCGGCGACGCGACGCGGCGATGCAGGTTGCTGCGGAATAATCCTCGCCGCTTGCTGAAGAGATGGAGGCCGACATGACCGAGAAGAATTGGCCGCTGTGGGAGGTGTTCATCCGGACCCGCAACGGCATGGCGCATCGCCACGCCGGCAGCGTGCACGCGGTCGATGCGAACATGGCGCTGCAGAACGCCCGCGACGTCTACACCCGGCGCGGCGAGGGCCTGTCGATCTGGGTCGTGCCGTCGGCGGCGATCACGGCGTCCGACCCGGCGGAGCAGGACATGCTGTTCGAGCCGACCGCGTCGAAGATCTACCGCCATCCTTCTACGAAGTGCCGGAGGACGTCGGGCACATGTGACTCTTCTCCCTCCCCGCTCGCGGGGAGGGTCGCCGAGCGAAGCGAGGTGGGGTGGGGATTTTCCCCACCCGGCTCGGACCTTGGTCCTCGCCGCCCTTCCCTGCGGGGAGGGAAAAGTAAGGAACGTCGATGGCTTCGATCGAACAGAGCACGCCGCTCTTCATCTATACGCTGCGGCTTGCCGACGATGCGCTCGTGCTCGGGCATCGGCTGTCCGAATGGTGCGGCCATGCGCCGGTGCTCGAGGAGGATCTCGCGCTCGCCAACATGGCGCTCGATCTGATCGGGCAGGCGCGTTCGCTCTACGCCTATGCCGGCGAGGTCGAGGGGAGGGGGCGTGACGAGGATGCGCTCGCCTACCGGCGCGATGCGGGCGAATACCGCAACATTCTTCTGGTCGAGCAGCCCAACGGCGATTTCGCCGTCACCATTCTGCGCCAGCTGCTCTATGCCGCCTGCGCGCACCCCTATTTCGAGGCGCTGACGAACTCGAAGGACGCAACGCTGGCGGCCATCGCCGCCAAGAGCGCGAAGGAGCTCGCCTATCACGTGCGCCACGCCGGCGAGTGGACCATTCGGCTGGGCGACGGGACCGAAGAGAGCCATCGCCGCGCGCAAGAGGCACTCGAGCATCTGTGGCCGTACACCGGAGAGATGTTCGAGACCGATGACGTCGAGCGGGCGCTGATCGAAGCCGGCGTCGCCGTCGATCGCGCCGGCATC
>WNGK01008088.1_pt1 | contig 10945 bp, 6 predicted proteins | sample 5400601 | NCBI WGS metagenome assembly WNGK01 (sample SAMN13153376, study PRJNA577476) | soil metagenome | isolation source: 60 cm soil or saprolite under Garry oak tree replicate 1 | place: USA:California | collected 2016-06-15
GGCTTCTCGTCGTATGAGATACTGACTTTGCATGAAAAAACCTCCTGGAACACTTGCTTGGGTTTTCACGCTTCAAGTGTATCTCAGGAGGTTTTGTTTTACTAGCTCATCCTTAAAATTCGGGATGACTCATGTTTGCAATTCTGCCTCGCGCCCTACGAAGTGGGTGTAAGGACGTTGCGGCAAGTTATGCCAGGGACGCACCTGTTCGTTCGGTTCTTCAACCGGAGAGAGTGCAGGCGCTGTAAGCGATGCTGGAAGGTGTTTAATATCATCGCGCAGGTCTCGCATGTTTTCTACAAGTGCGACGGTATTTGCAGCGATACTACGGCTGCTCTCCGCGCTCACTTTCTGAAATGCTAGCGCATAGAGTTGCTGTAGCTGCGATATATAAAGCACTTCTTCACCAAGGTAATGTAAAAAGGTATTGATGGCTGCATCCACTCGCGTACGGTCTACTCGGGATGGCAGAACATCGCTAAAAGATCGCTGAAGCGTTGCCACTGTCAGAGCTGGGTCATGAAATGGGTGGGTAAGCATCTCCTTGAGAGCCGCGCGAACACTCGGTATATCTGCGAATCGGGTTTGGGCCATTAAGGCATCTGTGAGTTCAGCATCCGTGTTGTGGTAGCCTCGAGCGAAGCGCTCCTCCGCTCGCCGAACAGCAGCAGAGATCGCTCGCTGCATCTCGTGCTCATCGAACAGGCGCTTCATCGGTTGTTTGAGTACAGTCCCAAATACTTCACTGAGTATTCCACCAACTGCGTTGGCCAGGATGCCTTCGATCATGGCTGCTCCTACCGGATAGCTGACTTTTTAATGCATAGATATTACGAGTTGATTGTATCATACGTGAGCGTACAGAGGCAGAAACTTACATATATAGATCTATTCGGTCGTGCTTTCCATAGATGGAGGAGGTCGAGCTAAGTGGTTCGGGTACATTTCCTTGCGCCAGTGAGAGGCTACATGTGGTCATCGGCTAATTGTCTTTATGCGACTGTTGCAAATCTGCACCTCAATGTCTATATCAGGTCATACTCAGGAAGGCCTGGAAGGCTGAGGTTCGCCCGCGGAATCAAGTTGCGTATGAGCCAAAGCATTGACAATCCCTTTTCATTAAAATCTCTATCCAGGCGCAACTTTCCACATTTTGAGGAAAGTTGCAATTTCGGATTCAATCCTCTGTGTTCAGCGATACTTATTATTGCTGTTAGATGCGCATTACCACAGAGCTTCTATGCTATCCGTCTAAGGCAGGCATTCAGCCATATAAGGATCTCGTAGCACGCGAAAGACCGGAGTTTGACAAAAGCAGCCAACCTCTGGAGGAGTCCCAACGATCTTGTTTACTTCGAGGTTCCCGAGATCCCAGAACTGGAACTGGAAGGCATTGCACTGGGCATCGAGCGAGGTCTGCTAGACACGCGAGTGGGTAAAGTGTGTGAAGCAATCTGTTACCTACCGCGCCGATGCCCGCTAGCACTGCTGGAGCGAGGTAGAGATCGGTCGGGAGTACCGGCCCTGACGAGCTGGAGCTGGGCGCCTCACCGGATATGCGAAGGGAGGTGGCATTGAGCCAAATCCTCTGGCCGAAGGTACCGGCTTCAGGCCGCATCCCCCCGGATGAACTTGAAGATTTCGCCAGCGCATAGGCTTGCAGCCATATAGGCTCCAACGGGATGCTCAACTTCTCCGAGTATATCCACTAGAACTTGACCGACATACCCGCTCCAGCCGTACGCCGTCGTAGCAAGCGCGAAGTCGGCCTTACCAAACGTGCCGGGCCCCACTCGGACGGCGACCCGCTACCGATGAACGGTTAAGATGGCTCAACCAGTAATGGCCGAGGCTGCAAAGCGCCCCCTTACAGGAGTTGTCTTTCCTCAGTTTATCCCTCATAATTGAAGATCAATCTTGATCTGTGTTTGGATTAGAGGTTCGCCAACGGTATCAAAGTGCCAGAGAACCAAAAATCGGTATGGCATCATTTTTTACGCTTCCTGACAAAAGATCTGGGCCAATTGTGGAAAACTGTGCTCATCATGTGTATTAGTCTCCTTTTAAGCTCAGAGCCTGAGAAGGCTTTGGCCATACACATGGCATCGTCCAGTACGAAGCATGATTTTGCTCGTTGTATTAGATGGAGAGAGAAAGACTACCTCATCAACTAGGAACAGGCTTGACAATAGAATGTTTGTCCTAGTATCCTTGCCTATAGAACATTATTTTGCGACGGAGGAATGGTCATGGGAGCCGATTTCGCGCACTTGCACGTGCATACTGAGTATTCGCTGTTGGATGGGTTTAGCCGCACAAAGAAGCTGGTGCAGCAGGCGAAAGCGTTGGGGATGCAGCACCTCGCAATTACTGATCATGGCGCGATGTATGGCGCGATTGAGTTTTACAAAGCGTGCAAAGCGGGTGGCATCAACCCCATTATCGGTATCGAGGCGTATCTGACCGAGGATATGCACGACCACTCCAAACGCTATAGCGATGATTATCACCATTTGCTGCTGCTGGCGAAAAACAATACCGGCTATAACAACCTGATGAAACTGACCACTATCGCCAACACCGAGGGCTATCACCTGCGCCCGCGCATGGATAAAAAAGTGCTGCAACAGTACGCAGAAGGCTTGATTGTCACCTCCTCCTGTCTCTCCGGCGAAATTCCCAAAAAGCTGCTCAAGGAACAGGTGGACGAAGCGTATAAGATGGCGCGCTGGTACCAGGATGTCTTCGGGCCGGAAAACTTCTACCTGGAAATTCAGGAACACCACGGCATCTTCGAGGATGGCAACCCATCACCGCAGGGACAACTCAATCAATTGCTCTACCAAATGCATAAGGATTTGCAGATTGAAATGGTAGCGACCAACGACCTGCATTATGTCGAGGAGCATGATGCCGCCTCGCACGATGTGCTGCTGTGCGTGCAGACCGGCAAGCAGTTGAATTCGCCCAAACGTATGAAGTTCGATAGTCACGAATACTATCTGAAAAGCCCGGACGAGATGGCGCGTCTCTTCCCCGACCTACCCGATGCCATAATCAACAGCGTGCGTATCGCCGAACAGTGCAGCGTCGACCCACTGGCCTACAAAGCGCAACTGCCCAACTATAGCATTCCCCCTGAATACGCCTCACAGCGAGACTTCCTACGCGCCCAGTGTATATTGGGCGTCAAAGAACGCTTTGGGGAGATGACCGAACAGATCGAGAAGCAGCTTGATTATGAGATCGACATGATCGCGCAAAAAGGCTTTGTGCCCTATTTCTTGATCGAGTGGGATTTTGTGAACTATGCGCGTTCGCGCGGCATTCGCTGTTCGGCGCGTGGTTCGGCTGCGGGCAGCCTGATGGCCTATACGCTGGGCATCACTAATGTTGACCCAATTCGCTACCAACTGCCATTTGAACGCTTCTTCAATACAGAGCGCGCGGACATGCCTGATATAGACATGGACTTCCCGGATGATCGCCGTGAAGAGGTGATCGAGTACGTGGCGCGTAAGTACGGCCACGACAGCGTAGCGCAGATGGTCACGTTCAACACCATGGCCGCTAAAGCCTCGGTCAAAGACGTAGCGCGCGTGATGGGCGAGCAGGAGATAGGCGACCGCATCACGCGCCTGATCCCGACCGGCCCCAAAGTCACGCTGCAAGGCTCGCTGGACAGCATTCGGGAACTGGCGGACATGTATAAAGAAAGCAAGTCCGCGCAAGAACTGATCGACCAGGCCTTGAAGCTGGAAGGCTCGGTGCGCTCCACGGGCGTACACGCGGCAGGCGTGATTGTGGCGAACGAGGCGCTAGAACATTTCGTGCCGCTGCAACTGCGCGACCCCAAAGACCCGTCGAAGGGGCGCATCACGCAATACGAGCAGGCGCACCTCGAAGAAATTGGCCTCATCAAGTTTGACTTCCTTGGACTGTCGAATTTGACCATTCTGGATAATGCGGTTAAGTTTATCCAGCAATCGCGTGGGGAAGAGATCGTTCTGGAGAAAATTCCGCTTGACCCCGTCGAGGGCGACGAGGAGCAGAACCGCAGACGCCAGAAATCATTTGAACTGCTGGCGAGGGGTGAGACGACGGGCATCTTTCAGCTTGAAGGTCCCAAGATGCGCGAGTATATCAAGCAACTCAAGCCAACGTGCGTTGAAGACGTGATGGCGATGATCGCGCTTTACCGGCCTGGCCCGATGGATAGCATCCCCGAATTTATCGACGCCAAACACGGGCGCAAAAAAGTAACCTATCTCGACCCACGCCTGGAGGAATGGCTGAACGAATCCTACGGTGTGATCGTGTATCAAGACCAGGTGTTGTTCATCGCCGTCGGGCTGGCGGGCTTCTCCTGGGGCAAGGCCAATAAGTTCCGCAAGGTACTCAGCAAAAAGATCATGCACGAAGTTCAGAGCTATAAAGAAGACTTCGTGAAAGGCTGCCTCAAAAATGGCGTGAAAAAGGAGGATGCCGAAACCCTGTTCACGCTCATCGAGCCGTTCGGCGGCTATGGCTTTAACAAGGCTCATGCCGCCAGCTATGCCGTTGTCGCTTTCTATACAGCGTACCTCAAAGCCAACTATACGGCGGAATTCATGGCGGCGACTATGACCACCGAGGCCTCGGACGCCAAAAAGATCGCCAATGCCATCGCCGAATGCAAACGCATGGGCGTGGAAGCATTAGGGCCAGATGTCAACAAAAGCGACCGGGGTTTTACAGTTGAGGGCGGCGGCGTGCGCTTCGGCCTGCTGGCTATCAAGGGCATTGGCGAAGGCCCCATCGGCGTGATCGTGCGCGCGCGTGCCGAGGGCGGCCCGTTCAAGTCGCTGGCGGACTTCTGCACGCGCGTCGATCCCAAATTTGTGGGCAAGGGCGCTATCGAAACACTGATCAAGGCGGGCGCGATGGACTCGCTGGCCGACGGCAAACGCCACCAGTTGCTCGACGCGGTTGAACGCGCTATGCAACATGGCAAAAATGAGCGCACCGCTAAAGAGCGCGGCATGGTGAGCCTGTTCGGTGACATGGAAGAGGTGCAGAACGCCTTTGAATTTGCGCTCAACGCGAATGCCAAAGAGATCGACAACAATCTCTTGTTACAATGGGAAAAGGAGTTGATCGGCCTCTATATCGCCAAACATCCCCTGGCCTACCTCAGCGATCTTTTCAAAGAGCAGGTCACGCACACGACCGCTGAGATCACCGAAGAGTTGGACAAGCACAAGGTGGTGCTGGGCGGGACCATCACCGAGGCGCGCCGTATTATGACGAAAAAAGGCGATCCCATGTGCGCGGTCAAGCTGGAAGACATGTACGGCTCCATCGAGGTAACGGTCTTTCCCAGGCTCTACGCCGACACCTCGGAATTGTGGACTGAAAACACGGTAGTGATCGTGCGCGGGGAAGTGCAGGTGCGGCGCGACCAGCCCGGCATCCTCTGCAACAGCGTTGAGGAGGTCAAGGGCGTTGCAGAAGAGATGAACCGCAAACAATATGAGGTGAGCATTACCCTGCAACTGAGCGGCGCGGATGATCGTTCCATCTCGGACGACATCATGCGCGTGCAAGATATCTGGAACTGCATCCGCGACCAGCCGGGCCGAGATCACTACAACCTGGTTATCTCCAATGGCGAATGGGTAGCGCGGCTCACGCCCGACGTAGATACGATGCCCTATGAGAAGGTGCGCGATAAGCTTGAAGCGATTATCGGGGATCAGGGAGTGATTCAGGCGGAACTGATTGAACGGTAGCTCTAGAGTCTCTGTCCTGGCGCTACGTAAAACTATAGAGGGTATATGGCACTTTCCTTGTCTGACAACCAGGTTCGTTTCCTGCGCCTGCGCGCTCAACAACTCATTCCGCAACCAACAGATAACGTTACCAGTGTTGCTCATGTCGTGAAGGAGCTATGTGGCATTCAGGCGCAGAATGCCCAATATGCAGCACTCGCAGTACGTGTTCGTTGTGCAGGGTTGGTAGCGGCAGATGTTGAGCGCGAGCGTGTACGGGAGCGTAGTGTGATACGCACATGGGGCCAACGAGGTACACTGCACCTGTTAGCGACCGAAGACCTGGGTTGGCTGCTTTCATTGTTTGGTTCCATTTTTATTGCAGCGAACCGATCACGAAGGATGGAACTGGGGTTAGATGAAGAGACCTGTGCTAAGGGGATAGATGTAATGCGCGATATACTCGCTGATCAAGGTCCGCTAACCCGAGATGAACTCGTTGCGCGACTAGGTGAGAAGGGAGTCTGTCTTGAGGGGCAAGCCAGACCACATCTTATCAGCTACGCGGCATTAGAAGGCCTCATTTGTTTAGGACCTGATCGCGGTGCTAAGCCAACTTATGTCCTGCTTGATGACTGGATAGACCGCAAAAACCTCTTGTCTTTGCCGCAGGATACAGCCTATACGGAACTCGCTCAACGCTATATTGCTGCCTATGGCCCTACCCGACCAGATGATATGGCAGCCTGGTCGGGCCTACCTATCAAGGAGATACGAGCAGCCTGGCAGCGTATCGCGGGGTCACTGGTCGAAGTGGAGATTGCTCATCGCCCAGCATGGATGCTTGCAACTCACCTCGATCGACTAGATGAGTTTTCCGCTCATCCTCTTGTGATACGTCTGCTACCGGGGTTTGACACATATCTTCTAGGATATAGTGATCGTGAATTAGTTGTATCTGCCCAATTTGCCAAATACATTAACGCAGGTGGTGGCATGATACATCCAACTTTGCTGGTAAATGGTAGAGCTATCGGGATATGGAGGAGCGTACAGCGCAAAAAACAACTGGAGGTGATAGTAGAGCCATTTGAGCTGTTTGCGCCTGAAGTGCAACCGGGATTGAAGGCCGAGGTGATGGATATTGGTCGCTTTCTGGGGACACAGGTCATATTGGAGAACATCGTTTTTTAGACATCATGCTTGAGATCGCCGCTCTTTGAAGTAGCAAGCTGAGCTAAACGTCGCTCAGCTTGTTCCGCTCGTAATTGCCACTCAAGCACCTTGTCAATCATCAACAGCCAACGCTCGTGAAGCTGAGCATATTGTTGCTCGACAGAAATGCGTTGTTCAATCAATTCTGCCTTGCGCAATTTCGCATAGCGTTGTTGTACACGTGTAAGATCACGATCCAATTTTGGCACCTGTACCTCGATGTCGTGAACACGCTTCTTTGGTTTACCCGTGGTACGAAAGCGCTTGTAGTAGGTATACGCTTCTTCATTCTCTAAGATAGCAGTGTGAGCAATCCCCTTTTCCTCAGGATCCAATCGCTTTGACATTGCAATAATCGTGTTTAGTGATATTCTGGTTACTCGATCCTGCTCGCGCTGCTTGACCAGTGCGTCCACTGCCTGTTTGACAAGCAGAACTGTTCGTTGACGCTTTGGTTCATATACGGATTCATCGAGCCAAGAGGGAGCGGGTTGTTTTTTTCGCCTTGACATTGAAGACTGTCTCCGATTTACGAATTAGTAAATTAAACATTCCAGCATACGTACACCCTCGTTTATATACTCAAATCTTCATGCTTCCACATCGAAGTTCACTTCCGGCTCCCGATTCTCATCTTCACGGCACAGTTCAATCATGTCCATTTCCTGAAGTTCGGCCCGGCATTGCTTGAGTTTCTTCTGATATTGAATCGCTTCTAGTGTCAGTCCTCTCTTTGTTGCTCGTTCGATCTGGATCAGTGTGACTTGCTCGAATTCCTCGATCTCCCCACGCTGAGCCGGGTCGGGGACTTTCGCCGAGCAGCCAATACAAGCAAAGAAGATGGGACACTCCCCGTTGAGGAGACAGCGCCCTCCACGCACGCGAGCCAGGGTGCCATGCGTCTTCTTTGCTTTGAGTAACAACTCTCGGAGTTCTTCAGGACTGCGCAGAATAAGGTCATCTACGTCGATATAGCTGCTGATCTGATTCATCAATCCATGGCTGTGTTCAGCAATGGCACGTTGATTCGGGCGACCATAGTACTTTGTCACAGCCAAGTTTTTCTGGTTAAGGATGGCGGCAACGATATCAATAGGTTCTTTGGCGACGTTGAGCGCCCAAGTTGCAAAGCCATGCCGTAGGGCGTGGGGAAGGACCGTCACACGACGACCTTCAATCGTCTGCATCACGAGCCCATGCATGAGAAAACGCATGCTAACCAAGATGTCATCACCATGTAAAATCTTGTTACCGTATTGAAAAAGATAGCTATCAGGTGGAAAGCGATATTTGTCAATCCCTCGCTTAGGAACAATTGGGAGATCGCCACCTTTGTGTGGATCTAAACCATAGTGCTCGAAGAGCATCAGTTTGATTAGGGAGAGCAACCGAAGATGTTCATCGTCAAGGTAATAGGTTGCCAGTGTGCGATGACCCTTAGGAATGGCTCTCACCGCCCAATGTATTGAGGGAGTTTGGTCTTCGCTATCAGGAGCTGCTGGGATAACAATAGGCATAATACACTCAGAGTTCGCTTGTAATTGCAGTAATTCTCCTATCCTCATACCGTTGGCAGTGAAAATATGGAGAGCTACCATGCCAAATAGCGCTGCCACATAAAAAGATTCGATAGGTATTAAAATTGCTCCTGTAAGCTTACTCGCGTGCGATATAAAATCGTAATCTCCTCCCTCCTTAGTTGGAAGAAGAATTCCTGGAGTTTTTGGTCGAAATGGTAGGGCTTTCTTATGCTTTACTCCATCCTCGTCCCCTCCATATCCTTGTTCTTTAAGCCAGGCCTCCCTTGCCTTGTGCTCCTCCGGAGGCACGTTTGTATCCCCCAATACCCTCCTCGTCATCAGTTCTATAAACCAAAGCCCCAAAACAGGCTTTTCTCCATTGAGGGACTCTACTTTCCTAAACTCCAGCAGATAAGAGTTTTTTTCATCAGCGTAACTAGATCTTTTGTAACGTGCTTCGTAAACTGAATGAGGTGAATAATCTTTATAGTGCTCTATCGTAAAGCTACGGCGATCATAGAGACGAAAGACGAGGCGTTCCGAGGGAGGGTCATTCTTCATGACGTTATTTCCCTCATATAGCTCGAACTCGAATGGAAGTTTGGCCTTGCCTTGCTCAACTGCCTTGATTGCTTTGTGATATGCTTTACGGAGCCGCTTCAGCAGGTTGTAGCGTAAATGGGCCTGTGTACGTAGATCCGCGTAGAAAGGCATAAGTGCGTCTGTCTCGTCCTTACGCTTCTCCTGTTGATCCAGTCTAATCTGTTTCATATCGCTCATCATATTGAGTTCGGTTGGATCGGCAGAACATGGAATAATGTACGGCTGATATCGAATCTTCATCTCTTTTGGGAGACTGCTGAGCCAACGCTTCAGATGACGGCTCGCAGGTAGATATTGTTTCCAAAAAAGATAACGCTTGTTAGTAGAATCAGTCTCAACTATCTGGCCGCTAAGATAAAGAACCAGATGTTTGTCCACTTCCCACTCAGCCATTGATGATAAATGAAGTGCAGCAAAAATATCGGCAAAGCCTCTGTTGAGATTTAAATCCACGGTATAAATTGACTTATACTGGATATTGCGGCTGAATTGCACTGCGGTAAGCAATACCAGAGTATCTGTCCATGGTTTTCCAACCACGTTATTGAGGAGGTAGGTTACAGTACTTTCCAGCCCTTGTGGCATTTTCATGGATGCTGGCCTCAACGGATCGCCCCAGGTCTTAGGAGCATAGAGTACTTCATCAGCACAGTGTCCCTTGAGCTTCTGCCATGGATCAGTCTCCTGTAGTGAATTCTCTGATGAAATCATCGGTGAAGCCTCCTTTCCCAGTAAGAAATGCATAGATTGCTGTGGCATTCGACTGTTCCTCGCTCACTTGTTTAGCCGGTTGTCCCAACGGAACTGAGTGAGATTTCTCTTTTGCCTGCTGGCGCTGAGCCCTCTGTACGCCTTGTTCGCTTTGATGCCGAAGCTTCTTAAAGACGTCGTCTTGCACTGTTGCGTGGCTAGCGGGCTGGTAAAAGTGATTGTATGCCTTGAGTACTTGCTCACCTGACCGCCAGTGCATATAGGCAATAAGCTCTTCCTCACCTCGTTCGACGGTCATTTCTCCTTTTCTCGCCCGCTCGTGGATCATAATGATGGCTTGAGTAACGTACCATTTTAACCATACTACGAAGAAGTAGAGTGAAAGCCCACAGATAGCCATCTCTTCATACAAAATGGTAGCTTGTATCCCTCTCAACGAGAATCATCTTTGGTAACTCCGTTTGGCAGAGTTACCAAGTGGAATCATACGGCGTTTTCCTTCATGACTCCGAGTCAGGTTTCGAGGAAACAGCACTGCTCCCATCTGTATCAGGAGGTGGTAGACTCCCTTGAGCAGATGGAGCCGATGAGGCTTGTGCGTCGTGGCTTTGTGATGGTGAGGAAGGTACAAGGGTGGACTGAGGTGAACTGGTCGAGTGGTCTTCATCGATGATGGCCCCTTTTGCTTTACAGGCTTCTAGCTGCTCTTTCTTGAGTCCTTCGACTCCGCGTAAGTCGGTATTTGCCAGGGATAGAGCATCTTCAGGGTTTGCTTTGCTGAACTTGGCCTCGCTCAGATCGGCCCCCCGGAGATCGACCTGCTGGAGACTAGCTCTGCTCAGATTGGCTTTGCGAAGAGTAGCCCCCTGCAGGTCAACATCGTAGTAGAGACTGGCTTCGCTCAGATTAGCCTCTACGAGATAGGCTTTGCTCAGATTGGTCCCTCTGAGATCAGCCTTGTAAAGGTTAGCCTGCCAGAGAGTGGCTCCACTCAGATTGGTTTCCCAGAGATAGGCTTCGCTCAGATTGGCTGCGTAGAGATTGGCCTCGCTCAGATCAGCCCCTGTGAGATCAGTTTTTCGCAGAGATGCCTGGGCCATCCACGCCTGTTTGAGATCAGCATACCAGAGGAACCCATTGTCTAGT
>WNGK01008091.1_pt1 | contig 10944 bp, 9 predicted proteins | sample 5400601 | NCBI WGS metagenome assembly WNGK01 (sample SAMN13153376, study PRJNA577476) | soil metagenome | isolation source: 60 cm soil or saprolite under Garry oak tree replicate 1 | place: USA:California | collected 2016-06-15
TCACGGCTTGCCAGTTTCGCTGAGCCATTTTTGGATCGTGTGCGGCGAGGTAGGCGCGAGCCAGACTGAGATTGAGGGTCGGCTCCCGATGCGATTCGTTCATGGCATTCAAGAGGCGTTCGGCTTCGCGTCTCTCGCTTGTGCGAAGCGTTGCCTGCTTGCGTGAATCGTTTTCCTGCCAGTAAAAAACGCCGTTACGCCGGCGGTACAGTCTATATTTGAGTTGCACGTTTTTCTCCATGTTGAGGAGAATGAACACGCTGAATTTTTTCCGCTAGCGAGTAGTGGCGGAGTTGCAGCAGAGTTGGTGCGAATTGTGCATCCGCAAGGCGATCTGCTGGCAAATCTGCTGGCATTTATCGGTTTTTCGGTCCTGCCAGCTGGAGAAACTGCTCACCTCAAGCAGTTTAAAATTGGCTCCAGAGGTAGGATTCGAACCTACGACCAATCGGTTAACAGCCGACCGCTCTACCACTGAGCTACTCTGGAATCCGTCGCGATTAAAGGTCTATATGTTGCCCAGTCGTTTCGGGGCAGCAAGTGCCAATCGGTTAATCCCGACCGCGTCGGGACTCTACCACTGAGCTACGCTGGATCATCCAATCGGAAAAGTGCGAATCGGGATTTTCGCGCACGATCGGCTTGAGCCAACTGCCAATCCTTAATCGCACTCGACGATAAGCGCACTTAAATCCTCAGCAACGAAACTTTAAGTACAATGAAAACGTTGTTATCAATCATTGTGGCGTTCGCTGTTTGCGTTGGCGGCGTTCAGGCAGGACCGGTGCGGACCGCGCGGAACGTGGCGAAAGATTCGGCCATTACAGCCAGAAACGTCGCGCACAGCGTTGTGAAGGGCACCAGAAGGGCTGTTCACACGGTGGTCTATACGTTTACGCAGTAATCGAAGCCAACGCTTTTGAATGCGATAGAATCATTGGCCGATTCGACACGGCCATAATCGGCGAGGCCGGTTCGCGCCTCGATTGTCGGCGGGTGTGAGGTCTGGTCGCGGGGATCTGAGCTACACAAGTACGCCATGAATTCTGACCGCGTGGACAAAGGGCATCCGACGCTGTAACGCACACCCTGATAGCGCGCGTAAGAAAGGACTATGAGAGAGCCATGACTCTTCATATTACCGTAAGGCCAGGAACTAAGCACAATTCATGGACGCACTCCGAACACTCGCTCGCCACATCGTCAGGAACGAACTTGTATGTGAACATTTCCTCGAATCACTGGGAGTTTCACGAGAGAATATTTTGGACAAAGGCGCGTGAGATGGATCAGCACCTTAAAGAACATACCGAGTGGCAGAGTCGGTTTCAGGGACTGTTCGATTGAGAGGCAGCCCACGCGGGCAGTTGAGACTCCGCAGAGTTTTACCGCTTTTGCATCGTGTCGCGGACGCGGGAGGCGATTAGACGAAACCCCGTTTCGAACACAAATTGTGGGAAACTGTCGAATGGGTTTCGGGTTTTTTGTTTCGGGAATGACCGCGCAATCTCTTTTTGGCCGTCCGATCGTTCCCGACCGGATTCGTAAACTTGGCCTCCGCATTTTCGCAGGAGTTTTTATCGTCGCTCTGTTCCTGGGTGGGATTCAGCTCCGGCGTTGGATCGGGGAAAACACCAGGCACGTCCGTTATCAGCACGACATCGTAAACGCTTTTTATTGGGGTAACGAGACGCTGAAAGAAGCGCGCCGGTTGTCACCAGACGACGCGGCTGCCAATTCGTGGCCAGGATTCTTCCGCGGCTATCTGGCGCTATACGATCGGGTAAAGGATGAGGCGGATGAAAACGATTACGGCCTCGATTATCCGCCGCTGCGACTCCTGACGATGGCTATTTGGACCAAACAAGTGCGCAATGAATTTCCGTCGGTTGATAACGACCATCCGAAACTTGTTAACCCCCTGTTGAAAATTAACGTGATCTGCGAACTCATTTCCGCCGCAGCAATTTTCTTCCTCGTTCGGTTGGGTGTACGGCGTTCATTACACGCAAACTCAACCTGGCCAGCTTGGTTATCGGTGGAACGGCGCGCCTCAATCTGCGGTCTGGCGGCAGCAAGTGTGGCATGGTTTGAACCATCCATGATCCTCGATGCGCATGGGTGGCCGCAGTGGGACGTCTGGATCCTGCCGTTCTATCTCTTCGCCGCGCTCACTGCTTTGAAAAGCCGCTGGTTCTGGTGCGGCTGTTTGCTGGCCGCGGGCGCAATGTTCAAAGGACAGCTGCTGTTTGTAGCGCCGTTCTTTGTTTTCTGGCCGCTCTGGCAAAAAAGATGGCGCAGCGTACTGCGCGTGCTCGCCGGATTCGCAACAACGGCCGCTCTCATAGTTTCACCCTGGCTTCTGCGCACCCCCGCGGCCTGGGCGGCGTTAGCAGCGGTTGCTGGTGTCGGTCTTTTGTTCGTTGTGCGGTTTAAATTCCCAAATCAAGGCGCGGCAGTAGCCGGAATTCTCGGGTGCGCAGCATTTCTCATCGGTGCGTTCGCCGGCGGCAGCTTTGCATGGTTGCAACTCGGTTTCATCTATGGGAGCGAACATTATCCCTACCTTTTCATCAGCTCGTGCTACAATTTTGCCTCACTCCTGGCGACTGCTGGCTGGTCATTAAAAGACTCGTTGTTTTCGGTTCACGTCGGATCGTTTCATTTTGATCTCACGCTGCAATGGGCATTGCGTCTGCTTTATCTCATTGCACTGGCCTTGTGCGCACGCGGCGCGGCGCGACATTTGCGGAACCGTGACCCGCGCGCGCTGATTGCGATTGCGACGCCGTGGCTGCTGATGTTCGCGCTGCTCGGTCAAATGCACGAGCGTTATCTTATGTGGGGCGCGGTGGTGAGCGCTGTCGCGCTGGGTGTCAGCATCCGGTTGAGCATCGTTCATTTCATCATCTCGGCCGCAAGCACGGCGATGATCGCGCACGTGATGTTGGTCGATAAGAAGCTGGATGCGACGCTGCGCGCGATTGACGTGTTGGACGGCATTCGGCCGTACGGATCGATCTTGGTGCTCGTTTGTGTGGCTGTATACTTCTGGCACGCGCTTGGCTGGCGAATTCCGGCGTTTCGACGTGGAGTGGTTAAAACGGCCACGGCGCATCCGCTGCCGCTTGGACCCGAGCCGGAGGAAGCCTGAATCTAAGCTAGCCAATTCGGCTTCGCACCAAGACGAAATAGAGTACGAGCACCGTGGCCAGCAGGTAGGTAAGCCAGCTAATTTCTCGCGCGCGGCCACTGAACGCTTTTACGACCGCGTGGCCTGATAAACCCAAGCGCGAATCTATCGGCAATTGAATACGAGACTGGAATGCCAATGATGATGAGGAATGCCGGGCTGGATTCGGTGTAATCCACACAAGCCCGCCAGCTCATTGTCGAGCCAGACGGCGGAACAAAAGAATGCCCAGTAGAATAAAGAGCACATTGGGAAACCAGACGAGTAGCTCGGGATGGGCATGCGGGTTTCCGCGCAATGTATCGCCAATGATCACAAACAGAAAATATGTCGTGGCGACGATCAAACCCATGGCAAATCCGATGGAAGTTTCGCGGCGATGCGCGGTCACACCGAGCGGCACACCGATGATCGCGAACGCGACGCACGCGAACGGAAATGAAAAACGCTTGTTGATTTCGGTACGGCTGGCGCTGCGTTCGCGTTTGTTTTCGCTTTTTAATTGCTCCAGCAATTGTGCGATCGACAACGCAGAACGACTCGGTCGTTTTTTCTGTTTCTCGTAAAGCTCTTCCAGACTGATCGGCAGGGTGCCTTCCACCATGTTGATGCCGTCGTGCATCTTGTGGAGGTTGAACGGGTCCTTGGGATCGCGCTCCTGGTACCGCGCCTGATACAGATGCATCAGGATTTGTTTGTTCGCCAGATCCGCCTCAAGCATACCGGTGCGCGCGTACGTGACTTTGACCGGGAGCGCTTTGTCGTTCATTTCGAACACGGTGATGTTCTCGAGCTTGTTCCCTTCCTTTTTGCCGACGTAAATTCTCCGGCCGGGGAACTCGTCGATAACCTGATCGCTACCAAAAAGCGCCATCGGGTTGCGCGTGGCCAGGTCGAAAATAGTGCTGCGCAATTTCTCCTGTGCGGCAGGTGCGACCTGCACATTGAGCCAGAGACAAATCGCCGTGCAACCAAGCGCGATGCCCGCAAGCGGCACCGAAACGCGCGTAACGCTCACGCCGTTGGCGCGCAACGCGATTAATTCATTGTCGGCGGAGAGTCGTCCGAACACGAGAAGGATCGCGGTTAGCAGGCCCCAGGGAATCGTGAAGATCAGCGAAAACGGCAGCACGTATGCAATGAATGTGATCAAATACTCCATTGGCACGTCGTGATTCACCAGCAGTGGCAGCAGCTTGCGGAAAATGTTGCCCACAACGAGAACGAGGCTCAGCACTGCAATCGCAAAGGCGACGTTCACCAGCAATTCGCGGCTAACAAATCGATCGATCAACTTCATCTTGCCTAGAAAACGTTAGCACAAAACGGTAGGGACGCCGCGCTGGACCTAAATGCTTTCGGGAGCCGGCGCAGCGCGCCGACCCTACCAAAGTTTGCGTACTTTGCTAAGCTCAATGCTTGATGGGCAGCACCATGTACGACGTGGCAATCATCGGAGGCGGACCGGCCGGCAGCACTGCCGCGGCTCTTCTCGCGCAGGCCGGGCGACGGGTGATCCTCTTCGAGCGCGAAAAGTTCCCGCGCTTTCACATTGGCGAATCACTGTTGCCGTTCAGCATGAAGGCGTTTACGCGACTGGGTCTGCACGAAAAATTCTCGCGTGCCGGGTTCATAAAAAAATACGGCGGCGAAATCATCGGCGCGTGCTCCGAGAACGGGACGAAGTTTTACTTTAAAGACGGTTACCGTTCGCAAACTGATCACGCTTATCAGGTGACACGCGGTGATTTCGACAAGGTGCTGCTTGATCATGCACGGGAATCCGGCGCACACGTACACGAACAAACTGCGGTGGACGGTATCGATTTCTCGCATGATGGAATTCAGTTGGGAGTCAGATCGGATGGCTCCTTTCGTTCTGTCCGGGCGCGGTATCTTGTGGATGCCAGCGGACGCAACTCAGTTTTGGGCAGGCAATTTAAAATCAAAAAAAACTACGATCACCTTCAAAAGCTATCCATCTTCGCGCATTACGAAGGCGTCTGGCGTCGGGATGGAATTGACGGGACGCTGACCGTTTTAGTTCGCGCCGTCGATCGCTGGTTCTGGCTAATTCCAGTCACCGCTGAGCGAACCAGTGTGGGAATGGTCCTCGACAGTGAAACCTTTCGCAAATCTAAGGTCACTGCCGAGGATTTTCTAGAGCAAGCGCTGGCCGAACAGCCAACAATTGCGAAACGAATGACAAACGCCCGACGCGTGACAAAAGTTTATTTGGAAGCGGACTTTTCCTATCGTAGCGCACGTTTGTACGGCGACCGATGGCTGCTTACAGGCGATGCCGCCGGATTCATCGATCCCATCTTTAGCAGCGGAGTTTTTCTTGCGGTATTCAGCGGCGAGAAATGCGCTGACGTTCTTAACGAAGTGCTCGACCGTCCGCGCAAGGCCAAACGCTTGTTCGCCAGATACGAACGTTCGGTGAACCGCGCGATGGACGTTTATCTCCGGTTCGTCAATGCCTGGTACACGAAGGAGTTCATCGAAGTTTTCCTCGCGCCACGCAATGTGCTTGGTCTCGCCCCGGCAGTGAACGCAGTACTCGGCGGAAACGTCGGCAATAGTTTCCCCATTCGGTGGCGGATGTGGGTCTTTTATTTCCTGGTTTGGCTGCAACGCCGCCATCCCATCGCGCCGAAACTCACGCTGATACCCAAGCAAGTAGAACCAGCGTCAGCATCTGCTCAAACAGCCGGCGTTGTATCATGAGTCTTCTTACGGCCCACAGGGCCGTGGCTACAGGTTTTCTGTTTGTTACCGTTTTTTTTTTAACAAGTTGTGCGACGGTTTCACACCATCAGTTCACCGAGCCAACTGCAGGATGGCAGACGAGAACTGGCCAACTGATGTATCGTTCCGCCAAAGCCACGCTGATCGGCGAAGCGGTCGTGCGCGTTTCAAAAGCGGGCGATTTTGAGTTAACGCTGTCGAAAGGTCCTGGCATCACATTGCTGTCGCTTCGGCAAGATGCGGCCTTTGCCGAATTCCATGCAGACTTCACAGGTCAGCATTGGTTCGGTACTGTGGCACAAGCGCCGCAACAGCTGCGTGGCTGGCTCGGGTTGCGCGATCAATTCCTTCGCACGCCGAATCAAAAGACGCTGCGATACGTCAGCGGCAGCGAGACTTTTCTGTTCCGTTTTTGAGACCGGTAAGCCGGCAGCGTGCCGGCATGGGGTTGCGACATGCTCGCGCTCCCTCTTTCGCCAGCATGCCACACCGTTCGTGGACGCGCGTTAAACTAATGGGGAACGCGAGCATTCTGTTCGCTCTGGCTGGCATGTTGCCAGCCAGCCATTGTAAAGCCGACGCGGTTGCAGAACACTAGCCCAGCTCATGCGCATCAGCGATTTCATCGCCCGAACCATCACGCAACGCCGCGCGCTGGTTTGGTGCGGCATCACTCTTCTAACAGTCACTTGCGCTGCAATTCTCATTACCTCATTGCGACTCGATTCCGAGATCTTCAACGTTTTGCCCGGCCGTTTTTCATCGGTGCAAGGCCTGAAAATTTACGACCACGATTTTGAACAGACGCGTGAACTGACGTTCGCGCTTGTCTGCAGTCCGCAAGACCTAGATAAGCTGGAGGATTTCGCGCCGCTGTTCGCGGAACGCTTGCGCCGGCAACCGTGGTGCGCGCGCGCGCTCGCGGGGTCGCCTATGAATACGCCGGATGGCATTCGCGATTTGCAATCGATCGCAGTTCCGCTGCTGCTCAATCTCGAACCCAGGGCATTCGACGAGGCGACATCTAGTCTACAGCCGGATAAAATTCGCGATCGTCTTCAACGCTTGCGACAGCAGGTCGAAGCCGGTTCGCCCCGAACGCAGTTCGAGCTGTCGTTCGACCCGCTTGGATTGATCGCGCCTGCCCTTAAGCCGTTTGCTCAAAGCACCGCGATTGAACAGGAACAACCGCTCACTTCGCCGGACCACACGATGCGAATCTTTTTGGTGGTGACGAATCAAACATCCATCAGCGCGTTTGAATGCCAGCGTCTAATGCGGCACGTGAATGAATTTCGCAACACTGCAGCAGAAGGATGGGATGGCAGCAGGCCTTTGCAAATTCTTGTGACCGGGCGCTCGGCTTTTGTATCGGAAATTTCTCTGAGTATGCGCTACGACGTAGTGGCAACGCTGCTTGGGTCAGTCGTGCTGGTGGGCACGATTTTCTTTGCCGGGTTTCGACGGTGGCTGCCTCTGGTCGGGATGGCGTTTTGCCTTCTTCTCTCCTGCCTCGTTGCGCTGACGGCCGGACAGCTCCTTTTCGGCCGACTGAGCATGATCAGCGTCGGTTTTTGCGCCATTCTGGTCGGGCTTGGTGTGGATTTTGCGATCCTGACGATCGGGCGCTACTACCAAGCGCGCGCGGACGGCGAACCGCATCGACAAGCGATTGCCACATCGGTGGCAAAACTTGGACGCGCTGTGTTTTTCGGCGCGCTCACGACCGCAGTAGGCTTTCTCGCTCTGGTGCTGAGTGGCGCCATGAGCTTCTCCGAGCTGGGAGTACTCATAGCCATAGGCATTTTCGTGGCTGGTCTGTTCATGTGCTCCATCTTGTTTTTGTTTGTCAGGGATGATCGCCGTAGCACAGACATCTTGTTTGTGGGGCCGGCAGGCATCTTGCCTGCCAGTTCGACAAATTCGGCGCGCGCCGAGTCTGTGAAATCAGTCCCAGCAGGCACGATGCCTGTGCCACAGCACGATTGGCTTTTTGAGCTAGCCCGAAAATATGTTCGTTGGACCGTCGCCCGACCGGCGCCCATGCTGATATGTTCGGGCGCGGTTTTGCTGCTACTAACGGCCATCGGCTTTTCGCCTGTTCCCCCACTCCGGTTCGAAGCCAGCACGCGTTCATTGCAACCGAAAAACATCCGCGCAAATCGCGCGCTCGACATCATCATGCAGGAAATGCCCGTCCGCTGGGAACCGGTGCTGGCGATCGTCCGCGGCGCTGACCCCCAGCAATTACACGATTATTGGCAAAATATTTCGGCGCATTGGCGCGAACTCCAGGCGTCCGGAAAGATCGACGGGTTCTCCACGCCTGCGGCGCTTTGTCCGTCACCCATCTGGGCGGAACAAAACCGCGAATCTTTGCGCACGGTAAATTTTCAGATAGCGAACAAAACTTTGACAGAAACTTTGGAAGCCGAAGGGTTCACCGTCGAAGCGTTCGCTCCAGCATTCGCGTTACTTTACGATCTACAACGCGTGTCCGATTCCAGCGCTCCATTACCCAATTGGCGGACGCAATTGCCGAAAACATCGAGCTGGTGGTTTTTGATCGATCGCTACTTTGGTAAAAACCCGTTGCTGACGACGGGATTTGTCGCCACCAATCAACGGCTCATCACACACGAGCAAAGTCAGAAACTCGAACGCGATCTGCCCGCGCCAGGCGTCCCGATGATTCTCACCGGCTGGGCGTATGTGCTGGCCGATCTCCAGCCGTGGTCGCATCATCAGCTGCTCCTCATCAGTGCTCTGATGGCGATTTTCGACGTCTCACTGCTGGCCATCTTGTATCGCGACCTTCGCTTATGGCTGATCCAAGTTATCACACTCGCGTTCGGCATCGGGGCGATGATCGCTTCGATGAAACTGCTGCACATCCACTTGAATCTGCTCAATGTACTCTCGTTCCGTCTCGTCCTCGCCATCGGCGTCGATTACGGCATTTACATCGTGCTGATTTGGCAGAAAACGCGCGACATCGAGCATGACGTCGCCGGCGTAATAAAACCAGTCTTGCTCGCAGGACTAACAGCATTAAGCGGCTTCGGCTCACTTGCTCTTGCACGGAATCCAGCACTCACCGGTCTCGGCATCGCCTGCGCGATCGGGATTTTCTGGAGTTTGGTCGCCACAATCTTCTTCACTTTGCCAGCAATGGCGGCGACTAAACCCAAACCGGTCTATTCAGGCAATGCCGATACTACGCTATGATGCCCGGCGCAGCGGTCACCGGAACGGATCTAGAGATTGCGCAAAATCGGATACCCGTGTGCGCGCGAACGAGTGAAAAGGTAACGAACTTGTTACTTTTCTCCGGATTTCGACCTTCCGGTTGAGCACTTATGTCCCATCCGACGAGCCTTGGGGTGCCGTCATCTTATCGTGCTTTCCGTTCGACCAAAGCCTTGTTAAACTGTAAGATAATGCGCTGGCTGGGATTGCCATGGTTGAACGCAATTTTTTCCCTCGTTCCTGCTTCGCTTTTGGCGGGCGCGGCTGTCGAGGGACGCGTGGAGCTTCCGAAGTCGCGCTCGGCACCGGTTCAGGCTAAACGCTACGAGATCGTCACCAAGGCCGGAGTTCTTTCCACGCAACCGCCACTGGCGGTAGTCTATCTCGATGGCAATTTTCCGCGACCAACTTCGTTGCCAATAAAGGAGTTTGCGCAAAAGAATTTGACGTTCGTTCCAGCGCTGTTGCCGATAGAGGTGGGGACCAGAGTCGAATTTCCAAACCTGGATGACACTTATCACAATATTTTTTCGTATTCCCCCACCAAACGATTTGACCTTGGCCGTTATCGTCCGGAAGAACGGCCGATCCCGTCGGTAGTTTTTGATAAACCGGGACTGGTCACGTTGCGATGCGACATTCACGAGCATATGCGCGGATTGATCCTGGTATTGAGCACGCCGTATTTTGTGATGACCGACACCGCTGGCCGGTTTCGATTAGATAAACTTCCCCCAGGAAAGTACATGCTAAAGGCATGGATCGACAGCAGAACAACGCGCGAAAAGACATTGGAATTAAAAGACGGCCAAACGCTGCACGTTGATTTGCCATGAGAGCTCCGGGTGAAACAAGAAACAAAGAAGTAAGGAGCTTTCGCACTCGATTATTCACCGCCATCATGGTGATCGTGGCAACGCTGACTGCGCTCGGGTTCTATCTTGCACAGCGCAGGATCACCGCGGACGCGGAACGAAACTTGCAGGAAACGTTCAAGACCGAGCTCTCGTCCATGCACGAACTCGAGGAACTGCGCCACGCCACCCTCGCGGACCGCTGCAATGCCCTCGCAGGGAAGCCGCGGATTCATGCCGCGATCGAGGACGACGCCATCGATCTACTGTACCCGAGCGCAAAGGATGAACTGCGCGATCTAATGGAAGGCGACGAGCCGCCTCCGGAGCAAGCAGCCCGATCGCTGCACGCCAGATTTTATCGCTTCCTTGATAGCACAGGCGCAGTGATCAAGCCGCCGAATGGTTCAGATGTTGGAGAGCTCGATGCAAAGACCGAAGCTCAACTTTCCCTCAACAGGTTGCCGGATACACAGCAAATCGGTTATGTCCAATCCGGTGGAGATATCCATGAAGTGATAGCCGTGCCAATCTTTTCGACCGACACGGGAGATCTCGTATCCGCGCTGGTGATTGGGTTCAAGCCATTTCAGCCGGAAGACAAACCCACAGGGATGCAAAGCGGCATTTGGGTAGGTGGCAATCTGCATTTGCCCGGGCTTCGGCCCTCCGCGCTGAGTTCTCTGAACGAGAAGATAACCCGTGCGGCCACTGATTCTGAGTCTGACCAAAATTATTTTCGGGTAGAGATCGGTCGTGCGCCTCAGCTCCTATTCTATAAGCGACTGAATCCGGGCTCGTTGTTTCCGCCGGCTTACGAGATTTTTGTTCATCCCATTGCTCCCTGGACAGCACAGCTAAATAGGCTGCGGTGGCAAATTGGTGGGGCCGGTGCCC
>WNGK01022403.1_pt1 | contig 10944 bp, 10 predicted proteins | sample 5400601 | NCBI WGS metagenome assembly WNGK01 (sample SAMN13153376, study PRJNA577476) | soil metagenome | isolation source: 60 cm soil or saprolite under Garry oak tree replicate 1 | place: USA:California | collected 2016-06-15
CCGGCCAAGACCACGGGCACCGTCATGAACTCTGGACGCGAGACGAGGATGAGGGGGACGAGCAGCTCGTGCCACGAAAGGATGAAGAGAATGACGCCGCACGCCGCCAGCCCCGGCGCGGAGAGCGGCAACACCACGCGCAGGAAGGCCTGCCAGCGCGTACACCCGTCGATGCGCGCGGCGTCTTCCAGATCTGGGGGAAGGGCGGCGAAATACGGCACGAGGATCAGCACGGCGTACGGCAGGAGCAGCCCCACCTCCGCCACGATGACGCCGGCGAGCGAGTTCAGGAGGTTATACCGCCGAAAAAGCACGTAGAGTGGCACCATGAGCACCACGAGGGGCACCATGCGACTGATCACGCTGGCCTGAAGCAGCGCCTGGGTCCAGCGAAGTCGCAGCCGAGCCAACGCATAGGCGGAGAGGCTGGCTGCGGCCAGGGCGCCGAAGGTGACCGCCGAGCCCACGAGGAGGCTGTTCAAAAACGCCGAGGGAAATCGCTCCACGGACTTCGGCAGATAGGATACCTGTTCGAAGATGGGTCCCTTGCTCCGCCCTCCCGAGAGAATGAGCCGGAAGTTGGCGAGCGTGTACTCGGCGGGCAGAAGAGCGCGGGTGTCCTGCTGAATGCTCTTCTCCGACTGGAGGCTCCCCAGCACCACGGGCACGAAGGGCAGGAGCAGGAACGCGATGGCGCAGAGGTTGCCCGCCCACAGCGCGACACGCCGGCGCCATGGCAGCCGCATCACGGACATGATCCGAGCGCCTCACGCATATTCCACCCGCCGGTAGACCACCCGCACATAGACGAGGGCGGCCAGCCCCACCATCACGGCGAGAACCCATGCCGACGCGGCGCCGAGCCCGATGTCGAAGGGGGGCTGAAAGGCCCGGCGGTAGGTGTACCAGGCGGCGACCCATGTGTCGTTGCCGGGGCCGCCCTGGGTGATGGCGAGGATCTCGTCGAACACCATGAAGCTGAACGTGGTGCGGAGAATCAGGGTGACGGCCACCACGGGGCGGAGGAGGGGCAGCGTGATGAGGCGCAGGCTCTGCCAGGGAGACGCGCCGTCCACCGCCGCGGCCTCGTAGACCTGGGCGGGGATACCCTGGAGCGCCGCGTGGTAGAGGAGGATATTGAACGGCGTCGTCCGCCACACGTACGCGGCGACGACGGCGGCCATGGCCAGCCATGGGCGACCGAGCCAGTTGACATAGTCGGAGATCAGCCCGAGCTTGTACAGCGCCCGATTCAGATAGCCGAACTGCGCGTTGACGATGAATGACCAGAGCAGCCCGTTGACCACGGGCGGCACCGCCCACGGAATCAGGATGAGGATCCGGGTGAGGCGCGAGAGCCACACGCGCTCCTCGCTGATGACGAGGGCGATGGCGAGGCCGATGATGATCTCCAGGACGACCGACGCGGCCACAAACACCAGGGTGTGGCGCAGGGCCAGCCAGAACACCGGGTCCTCGGAGAGGCGGGCGAAGTTCGCGAGACCGGCGAAGGGCAACTCGCCGGAGCGGAGCTGCCGGAGGCTGACGGTGTGCAGCGAGAGATAGCCCGCGAAGGCGATCGGGTAGGCGAGGATGAGGACGAGACCCGCCAGCGCGGGGGCGTTCAGGAGCAGCGCGAGGCGGGCCTTGCTGAGCTCGCCCGCTCGCATCAGGCGCGCTTGGCAGTGGCCAGCGCGGCGATCATGTTGTCACAGGCCTGGTCCGCGGTGATCTTGCCCGAAAGACACCCCGTCAGCTCGACGTTGATGGCGTCGCTCCAGCGCGGATACCACGGCTGGTAGACGGCGGGCACCACGTCGGCGAAGTTGGTCGCCTTGCGGAACACGTCGAGGACCGTGGGCACGTCGGCCCATTTGGCCCACGCCCTCCGCAGGAGCTCGCTCTCCATCACGGTCTGATAACCACTCGCGAGCATGGCGTCCTGGGCCAGCCGCTGGGCCTGCGTGTACTCGCCGTTCTTCGTGCGTCCGCCCAGATACTGCAGGAGCTTCCACGCCCACTCGCGATTCTTGGTGGCGCTGGTGAGGAAATAGAGCATGGTGTAGCCGATAGTCTTGCCGTCGCCGGGGAGACCGAGCACGCGCCCCTTGCCCGCGATGGGCGACTGCGCCTGGTCGTTGATCAGGCTGATGTAGTAGTGATGGAGCGTGCCCAGATAGACGTGCTGGCCCGCGTTGAACGCCTTGCAGGCCGGGATGAAGCGGAGGTTGAGCGAGTTGGGATCGGCCAGCTCCTCCTTGAACGTGCTCTGCCACCATTTGAGCGTCTCCCGCGCGACCGATCCCGCCCCGAGCTGAAGATTGAGGTGCTTGTCGAAGATGACCCCGCCGCGGTTCCACGTGAGGTTGAACCACGTGCCGGGCAGCTGCTCGAAGCCCGCTCCCGCGATCCAGAGGATGGGATACTTGGCCACACCGTCCTTCTTCGCCTTGCGCGCCTGCTCCACGAGCTCGGGGTAGCTCTTGAAAGGCTTGCCCTTGAAGCCGGCCTTGGCGAGGAGCTCGTCGTTGTAGATGAAGATCCACGCGGTGGAGAAGTACGGGAGGCCCCACGTCTTCCCGTCGCGCTGGGCGGTGGCCCGAGCGAATGGCGTGAAGTCCTTGACGTACTGGTCGAGCCCGGGCAGCCCGTCGATGGGCTGGACGATCCCCTGCTGGATGTAGCTCGCGAGGTACTGGACGGGCGAGAGCGAGACGTCCACCTCGTCGCCCGCCGCGAACATCGTGGTGAGCTTCGCGACCTGCGGCTCGACGTTGGGCTCGATGATCTGGTTGAGCTTGACGCCCCAGTCGTCCTCGAATTGCCTCGCGATCTGCTCGTAGATCTTGCCGTATTGCCAGACCACGAAGGTGAGCCGCGGCGGATTGCCGGATGGACGCTGGGCCCACGGAGCGGGCTGGGCGAGGAGGGTCCGGGGCGAGAGCAGGCCGGCCGCGGCCGCCCCCTGCACGAACCGGCGCCGCGACAGCGAAGGACGGACGGATGACGGTGGGCGCATGACTTGTCCCTCCACGACGCGTTCGGCGACCCGAGCACGCGCACGGAACGGGATCTCGCTGGGCCCGGCCGGCGCTGGCCCGAGAATAGACGAGGGCCAGAAGTGTGGCAAGACGACTCTACATGGGCCCGCCGTTGCACCCGTAGATCTTCACCAGCACCAACGAGGCGGGGGCGGCCGCCCCCACCCTCTGGCGAGACTGCTCGGCCGCCGACTCTCGCACGCAGGTCGTGAAGACCGCGGCCTCCAGCTCGTGGCCGGTAACGATGAGCCGGCCGTCCATCTCGATCCGCTCCAGCGAAATCGTGGAGAAGCGGTCGCACGCCCGCCAGCGCTCCCACGCCAGCTCCTGGGCGGGCGAATTTCCCATGGTGGCACAGCCCGTCAACCCCGCCATCACGAGGAAGAGGCCCCGCGCGAACGTTGGCACGATGTCCTCGCTTCTCTCACGCCCTCGTGAGAAAGATGGGCAGCCCCAGCTTGCGGTCGTAGGTCGGGCGGTAACGCTCGGTGTTGTACATCGTGTCCACATCGACCCGGCGGGGCCCCAGGGCCGGGTCGGGAATGGGCTTCAGCACGAAGCGGCCGTGGCTGACCGCCGTCATCAACCCCTGCCTGCCCTCCTGGATGGCGTCCATGGCCATCCCCGCGAAGGTGATGGCGACCATGCGGTCCACGAAGTCCGGGGTGCCGGAGCGCAGCTCGTAGGTGAGATCGCTGACCACCGTCTCCTCGCCGGTGGCCGCCTTGATCTCGCTGCTCAGGTCCTCCGCCACGCTCATCTTCTTGCGGTGTCCGTAGGCGTCCGGCTCCCCGTACTCCTTGACCTTGTAGCCCTCCCACTCCGCGCCCTCGGAGAGAATCACGAGCGCGTAGTTGCTCGGGTTATTGCGCTTGTCGGCCATGAGGAGATCGATGAGCTTCTGCAGGTTGACATGATATTCGGGGATGCAGCAGCGCAGCGACGTCACATACGCGGTATAGAGGGCGGTGTGACCGGCATCGCGGCCGAATACGCGGAAGATGCCGATGCGCTCGTGGGAGCCCACGGTGGTCCGCTGCCGCTCGATGGCGTCGATGGCGCGCGTGACGGCGGTGGAGAAGCCGATGCAGTATTCCGTCTCGCGCACGTCGTTGTCCATGGTCTTGGGCACGGCCATCACCGGCGTGCCCCGCCGGGCGAGCTCGGCGGCGTAGCTGAGCGTGTCGTCGCCGCCGATGGCGATCAGGTGATCCAGCCCCAGCGCCTCGATGTTCTTCTGGACGGCGCGGGTGACATCGTAGGTGACGGTGCCGCTCGCCGAGAAGGCCGTGGGAAACTCCCGGCCGGCGAGGGCGGGAGGCAGGGTGCTCATCCGGGACGGGCTCGTGCGGGAGGTGTGGAGGTAGGTGCCGCCGGTGCGATCGATGGTGCGCGTGTTCTCCCGGTTCAGGGGGAGCACGTACCGCGCGCGGCTCGCGGGATCCCCGAGATCGACGTGGGTCAACCCTTCCCAACCGCGACGCAGCCCGACCACGGTGTACCCCAACTCACTGCTCCGGTACACCACCGACTTGATCACGGAGTTCAGGCCGGGCACGTCGCCGCCACCCGTGAGGATGCCGATCCGCTTCGCCGCCATGCTCACTCCTTAGGCGCACCGATGATGACGCTCCTACATGATAGCAACTCAACGCAACCGGTCGACCGAAGAGGAGTAATCTTGGCCTCGAGGTCGCACCACCATGGACGTGCTCGTCAGCCTGCAGGCGCTCAGCGGCTGCCGCGTCGAGATCTTCCGCGGTGACATCCTCGATCCCCACGCCCTCGCCCCCGCCGTCAGGGGCTGCGCCATCGTCTTCCATGTGGCGGCCGACTACCGCCTCTGGGCGAAGGATCCCCGTGAGATCTACCGCAACAACGTGGACGGCACGCGCACCGTGCTCGAGACGTGCGAGCGCGCCGATGTCGGCCGCGTGGTCTATACCTCGAGCGTCGGCACCCTCGGCCTCCCCAGGGACGGGAGGCCGGGCACCGAAATCTCCCCGGTCGCTCTCGAGGATATGATCGGCGACTACAAGCGCTCCAAGTTTCTCGCTGAGCGCGTGGCCGAGGAGTTCGCCGCGCGCGGGCTGCCCGTGGTCATCGTCAACCCGAGCAACCCCATCGGCCCGTGGGAGGTGAAGCCCACCCCCACCGGGCGGATGGTTCTGGACTACCTGCAGGGACGCATGTTCGCCACGCTCGATACCGGCCTCAACCTGATCCACGTGGCCGACGTGGCCCGCGGGCATCTGCTCGCGGCCTGTCTGGGGCGCATCGGCGAGAAGTACATCCTCGGGGCCGAGAACCTGTCGCTCACCGAGATCTTCCAGGCGCTCGAGGGCATCACCGGCATCCGCGCCCCGCGAATCCGGATGCCGTATGGTCTGGTCTATCTGGCGGCGCTGGCCAGCGAGGGGCTCGCGCGCGCCACGGGCCACCCGCCCCGCGTGCCTCTCACCGGCGTGCGCATGGCACGCAAGCACATGTACTTCAGCGCGGACAAGGCCGTGCGCGAGCTCGGGCTCTTCCAGAGGCCAGTGGAGCAGGCGCTGCGCGACGCTGTGGAGTGGTTCGTCGACTACGGCTACGCGCCCCCGCCGCCCGCTTATGCGCGGCGGGCCGCCTGAAGCATGCGCGTGCCTGCCGCCGTTCGCCGTGGCGCGCCGCCCGGCCCCCCCGGATATCCGCTCGTGGGGGTCTTGCCCATGGCGCGGCGCGATCCGCTCGGCTTCTTCACGGACTGCGTGCGCCGCCACGGCGACCTCATCGCCATGCGACTCGGCCCTCATCGCGTCTATCTGCTCCGCCATCCCGATCATGTCAAGCACGTGCTCCAGGACAACGCTCGTGCCTATGCCAAGGGCCCGACCGTCTCGCGCGTGCGGTCGCTCTTCGGCGAGAGCCTCACCATGGTGGACGGCGACCGCTGGCGCAGGCGTCGCCGGCAAGTCCAGCCCGCCTTCCAACCCGGACTGCACGCGCGCTTCGCCTCGGAGGTGTCGCGCGCCGTGGCCGAGCTGCTCGAGCGCTGGAGAACCCTGGCCGAGCGCGGCGAACCCACGGAGCTGGCAGGCGAGATGCGGCGGCTCACCCAGACGATCATCATCCGGGCCTGCTTCGGGGAAGTGTGCGCAGGGGAGCTTCAGACTCTCTGCCACGCCCTCGACGCGGCCGTGACTCACGTCGACCGCAGGCTCTGGAGCCCGCTCGGCTGGCTCGACGTGCCCTCGCCCGCGAGCGCGCGCTATCGACGCGCGCTGGGCGAGGTGGAGGCGTTCATTTCTCGCCTGACTGCCGAGCCACGCCGCTCCGAGCCGCCACCCGGCACGATGCTGGCCGCCCTCCTCGACGCCACCGAGTCTCTTACCCCCCTCGAGGTCCACGACGAGCTCAAGGCATTTCTCTTCGCTGGACACACGACCACCGCGAGCGCGCTTGCCTGGGTCTGGCACGTGCTCTCGGAGCATCCGGAGGCGCGGGAGCTGATCGAGGAGGAATGTCTCGCTGTGCTGGGCGGCCGCCACCCCAGCATGGAGGATCTGCCCGGCCTCCGCGACACGCGCCGAGTGATCGAGGAGGTGCTGCGCCTCTACCCGCCCACCTGGCTCACCGCTCGCTCGCCCGTTGAGGACGATTCACTCGGCGGATACGTCATCCCGGCGGGGGCGCTCGTCCTGCTGAGCCCGTACCTCACTCACCGCCATCCGGCGGTATGGGACGATCCCGAACGCTTCGATCCGGATCGCTTCATCCTGGCCCGCGCCGCCACACGCCCAGCGTTCGCCTACTTTCCCTTCGGCGGCGGCCCGCGCCGCTGCATCGGAAGCGCCTTCGCCACCACTGAGATGCAGATGATCGTCGCCACCGTGGCTCAGCGTTACCGCCTCGAGTTGCTCCCCGGCCCCCGCGTCGTCCCTGCCGCCGGGCTCACGCTGCGGCCAAGCTCCGCTCTGCCCGCTCGGATCCTGGGCCGCTGAGTCCTCCGGCGGGCCGGAGCACTGACCCCGTCCGCAGGGAGATCGGCATCCGGGCGAGTGGTGAATTGACACCGCGGGGAGGGCGGCGGTACCGTTGGGCACCGAATCGCATCGCCTCCTATCGCGAGGGACATCCATGAAGATCAGCGCGTTCCACCTGATGCCTCACCGGGAGCTTCCCGCCGATTTCGAGAAGCGCTATCCGTCCGTGTGGGTGACGCCGCCCTGGTGGGAGCTCGCCGATCCCGCCCGCGTGGGGCAGTACTACAACTGGACGCTCGACGAGCTACTCTTTGCCGCGCGCGCCGGCTTCGACGGCGTGTGCACCAACGAGCATCACCAGAACGCCTATGGCTTCATGCCCAGCCCCAACATCATGGGCGCGGTGCTCGCCAAGGCCACCAACGACCTCCCCGTGGCCATCGTGCAGATGGGCGCCACCCTTCCCACGCAGAACCCGCCCATCCGCGTGGCCGAGGAGTACGCCATGCTGGACTGCATCAGCGGCGGGCGCCTCATCGCCGGCCTGCCCCTGGGCAGCCCCATGGACGTGAATCTCTGCTACGGCATCACGCCCATGGAGCACCGCGAGCGCTATCGCGAGGCCTTCGCCCTCGTCATGAAGGCCTGGCAGGCGCGCGAGATCTTCGCGTGGAACGGCAAGTACACCCAGCTCGCCAACGTGAACCTCTGGCCGCGCCCCATCCAGCAGCCGCATCCGCCGGTGTGGGTGCCGGGCTCGGGGAGCATCAGCACGTTCGATTTCGCGGTGGACAACGAGGTCTGCTACTGCTTCCTGAGCTATTCGGGGGCGAAGTCGGCCAAGGGCATGATGGACGGCTACTGGAACGTGGTGACCAAGAAGGGCCGTGACGCCAATCCGTATCGCGCGGGCTTTCTCCAGCTGGTGACGGTGGCCGAGACAGACGCGAAGGCGGAAGAGCTCTACGCGAAGCACGTGGAGTACTTCTATCACAAGTGCCTGCACGTGCCCGCGGTGTGGTTCTCGCCCCCCGGCAATCAGGACTATCGCAGCCTCGAAGCCACCGCCCGCACTCCGATGCGCTTTGCCGTGAATCCCAAGGAGCTGCGCTACCGCGACTTCGTCGAGAAGGGCTACGTCATCTCCGGGAGCCCCGCCACCGTGCGCCAGCGCCTCCAGGAAGAGGTGGTCAAGGGTCTGCGCGTCGGCAACCTGATGGTGCTCCTGCAGATCGGCTCCATGCCGCACGAGCTGACCCTCCAGAACATGGATCTCTTCGCCCGCGAGGTCCTGCCCTCGCTGCGTCCCGTGTGGGAAAACGAGGGCTGGGTGAATCATTGGTGGCCGGAAAAGCTCCGGGCCCGCTTCGAGCCCACGCCCGCGGCGGGCGCGCGATGAGCGGGCTCAACGGCACCCACGCCCGCACCCTTCCCGTCTGGCAGAACCGCGTCAGCATGCGTGTCCTGTCGAAGGGCCAAGGCCCTGCCCTGATCTTCTTTCACGGCCCCTGGGGCCTCCACTGGAATCCGTTCCTGGACTCGCTGGCCCAGCACTTCACCGTGCACGCTCCCGAGCATCCCGGCACCACCCCCGGCGCTCCCGACGACATCCATCACCTGGACAATCTCTGGGACCTCATTCTCTGCTACGACGAACTGCTGGAGCAGATGGGCGTCGAGAACGCAGCCTTGGTGGGCCACTCCTTCGGCGCCATGGTCGCCTGCGAGCTGGCCGCCGCCTATCCTCGCCGCGCCGGCCGCTTGGCTCTCATCGATCCCATCGGCCTCTGGCGCGACGATGCTCCCGTCACCAACTGGATGATGCTGAATCAACAAGAAATGCAGAGCTACATCTTTCACGATCCCGCGGGCGCCGGCGCGAAGCTTCTCTTCGCCCAGCCGGAGGACGAGACAGAGCGCGTCACCGCCCAGGTCGGCCTCACGTGGGCCATGGGTTCCACGGGCAAGTTCATCTGGCCCATCCCGGACAAGGGCCTCAAGAAGCGCATCCACCGCGTGAAGGCGCCCACCCTGCTCGTCTGGGGCGCGGAGGATCGGATTGCCCCACCCGTCTACGCGGAAGAGTTCGCGCGGCAGATCACGGGCGCCCGGATCGAGAGCGTGAAGGGGACGGGACACGCGCCGCATCTCGAGCAGCCCGCCGCGGTGTCGGATCTGGTGCGCGAGTTCCTCCGCTAGTCGAGGGCACCCGCGCGCACTCATGACCGACCCGGAGCACCCGCAGCCACGAGACGGCTTCGCCTCACCCCGCTTTGCCCAGCCGGCGACGTTCATGCGCCTGCCTTGGGTGACCTCGCCGGCGGGGCTCGATGTGGCCCTCTACGGCATCCCCTTCGACGGCGGCTGCTCGTATCGCTCGGGCGCGCGCTTCGGGCCACGGCACGTCCGCGATCAGTCCTCGCTGATCCGGCCCTGGAATTCCAGCCTCAAGGTGCATCCGTTCGACCGCCTGCGCGTAGCGGACTGCGGGGACGTCGACGCGGTCCCCGTCTCGATCGAGGCCACCTTTGCCGCCATCGAGCAGACGCTCGGACCCGCGGTGAAGGCGGGCGCCATCCCCATGTGCGTGGGCGGCGATCACACCGTGACCCTGGCCGTTCTCCGCGTCCTCGCGCGGCGGCACGGCCGGCTGGGGCTCGTGCACTTCGACGCGCACCCGGATACCTGGGATCGCTATTTCGGGCTGCCCTACTACCACGGCAGCACCTTCCGCCGCGCCATGGAAGAAGGCCTCATCGACGGGACCCGGTCGATCCAGGTGGGCATCCGCGGCCCGCTCTACGGACCCGAGGACTTCGACTTCCACGCCACCCACGGCTTCGAGGTGATCCGGATCGAGGACGTGAAGGAGCGCGGAGTCGCCTCGGTGGTCGATCGTCTCAAGCGTCTCAGCGGCGGTCCCGTCTACTGCTCGTTCGACATCGACGCGGTGGATCCGGCCTATGCCCCGGCCACGGGCACGCCCGAGGCCGGCGGTCTCACCTCCTACGAGGCGCTCGTGCTCGTGCGCGGGCTGCGCCATCTGCAACTCGTGGGCGCCGACCTCGTCGAGGTGTCGCCGCCGTACGACGGCCCCGGCGCCATCACGGGGGTGCTGGCGGCCAACCTCGTCTTCGAGATGCTCTCCGTGGCCGCGCTGGCCCGCTGAATCGGCGTTGGAGCTCTCCCGGAGTGTCATTCCGCCGCTGGCCCGGGACACATTTCGTACACCCGCAGCGCCGGGAACCGCGAAACCCCTTGATCTGACGTATTCACTTGCGTGGCCCGGTTCTTGCCTATTTGACCTGTCGATGAAAGAGCCGGGGACCCATTTGAACGCGATCGTGAGACATATCGCTCTGCCCGCGGCGGCTCCAGGGGCGATCATCGGCCTCTATTTCACGCCGGTCTTGCTCTTCGGCTGCGTGAACCGAGGACTGCTCGCGTTGGCCATCGTTCTCATCTCGGCCATTGCCGCATGCGTAACGACGGGGAAGGGCGTACGGGCGAGGGTTCAGGGACTGCCGTCGGCAAACTGGTGGTTGCTCTCCACCCTGATCCTCGTGATGCCCATCGCCCTGGTCCTGGGGCCGCTCGGTTGACCACCGCGCGGTGGGCATGTCACCGCGACAGCGCGGGAAGCACCTCGCGCCCGAAAAGCTCCACGGTGCCCTCGGGATCGGCGGCGAGGCTCACCGTGAACATGAGCTGCGTCGCCCCTGCGGCCTCCGCCCCCCGCACCTGCTCGATGCAGTCCTCGGGCGTTCCCGCGATGGCCAGCCGCGCGCGGAGGTAGTCGAAGAGCCCGAGGCGCTTCACCAGCGTGGGGTCCATCTCCCGCTGGCGCGTCGTGTACGTCGCTCGGAGCTCCCGCACCGCGGGCACGAGCTCGGCGGGAACGCCGCGTCCCTCTGGATCGGGGCCCAGGATGTACGCGGCCA
>WNGK01008092.1_pt1 | contig 10943 bp, 12 predicted proteins | sample 5400601 | NCBI WGS metagenome assembly WNGK01 (sample SAMN13153376, study PRJNA577476) | soil metagenome | isolation source: 60 cm soil or saprolite under Garry oak tree replicate 1 | place: USA:California | collected 2016-06-15
TTGCCAGCTGCCAAATCCTTGAAACGTCATTGACAACAGTTAGAAACTATTGGAATGTGCTAGTATGAGTAAAGTTATCACGCCACACTTTGAGCAACTGATTGACAAGTGTATTGCGAGCGGCCGGTTCAATAATAAGTCGGAGGTGATTCGTGCCGGTCTGCGGCTCCTCGAAGAGCATGAGACCAGGGCCGCGAGCGCAAGCCGTGAAGATCTAAGCCGCGTGATACAAACTGCGCTTCTCGACACGCGTCCGCTAATTCCCGCGTCCAAACTGATGCGCCGCCGGCGACGATGAAAAGTCTGCCTGTCCTCTTTACCGCTCTCGCAGAAGAGGACCTTGACCAAATCGAGGACTACATTTGCGCTAATGATCCGGCAGCGGCTGCGCGCGTAAGAGCAGCAATCGTTAAGCAAAGCCTTGAACTTGCAAAGATGGCCGCGAAGGGAATGGTGTTGAGGGAGCCCACCAGCGAACAGGAAATTGGCGTACGCCTCTGGCCTATTTCCCGCTATCGCAATTACCTGATCCTCTACAGAATCGAGCCCGAGTTGATCCGCATATTACGGATTTTGCATGCCGCGCAAGACTGGACCCGGTTCTTCGGGAAAGATTAGCGACTATTTTGCGGAGGCGGCCATCCGCAACGCGATCTCGGCAACGCGCTTGCCGACACCACGCAGTGTATTCAGGCTGCCTTCATCCTTCCCAAGCTCATCTCCCTGCGATTGCATTGTGCCGCCCCAGTGATCTCCCGGACTCCCGTCGCCCACGAGGATCATCTCCTGGGAAAGCATGAACATAATCAGTTGTTGCAAAATCAGTTCCACACCAGTGTTGCGTCCCCCACCAACGGCGAGGGCGCCGCCTACTTTGTTCTTCAGCGGGAAACCGCCTTGTCGAAAGGCGAGCATTCGCTCGAAGAGCTGCTTTAGCGGCGATGAGACAATACCCATATATACGGGAGAGCCCATCAGGATGCCGAAGACCTCAGGAGCCACGAGCTTCTCGCGCACGGCGGGGAAATCATCCGGCCGGTCGGAGCTTTTGGAGCCGACCGCAATGTAGGGATCCAGGTTGAGTCCGGAAAGCTCGATAATTTCCGTGACGATGGCAGGACTGACTTTTTTGGCAGACTCCAGGGCCAGTTCCATCGCCTTGTATGTGGATTTGCCCTTCCGCAGGCTGCCGACAATACCGATGACCTTGACCGATCCCGGAGCGGCCACAGCCGCTTTAGCAAAACGAGGAAGAGCGGCCACGGAGGCCGCCGCTGCACCAAGAAACAGACGACGGTTCATCTTACTCATAAAGGCGTGTTTGTGTGTGTGCTGAGAGCATGTCTGATGCGAAGGCGTGGTCAATGCGAAACGGATGGCTAATTGGACAGTTACATGGGTTCCAAGGTTACATCGTTACATGGGGCCAGTGGCAGTAGTGAATTGGTTTGGGATTCACGAGGCCGAATTCCTGAGGATGATGCAACACTCATTGACTTCACGCTTGGCGTCATGATCAACTCACATTCCATCTGATCGCGGGCAGGTGTTTCAGACGATAAGCGCGGGAAGCTACTTCTTTTCGGTGAAGAGATACTCGTGCTGCGCGTCGCGGAAGGTGAGGGTCCGCCGTCCATCCTTATTGCCCATCACGAAGGACGAGCCCATAAAGCCGGGCACGATCGTCACGAACGCGGTCGTCCCGTCGTCGTTCTTGCGCGATGCCACGGCAGACTTCCATTCGCCGAAATCGAAGCGGGTCTCGGTACCCACGCGCCCGACGGCGATCTCGCCGAGCGAGGCGTTCGTGTAATGGGGCGCCAGCTTGTCGGCGGCAGCCCGGTCGGCAGGGATCGCGAGCCGGCTGCGCTCTTTGATAACCGCCGACTTCATGTTCCTGGCTGCAACGGTCACGTTCTCCTCGGCCTCGAGCTTGCCGTCGAACAGTACCTCAAGGAGGCGGCGACCAAACGCACTGAGAATGCGGCCGCCCTCGTCGGAGTTGACCAGGATCACGGCAGCGACGTCGTGTTCGGGCAAGTAAAACATATCGCTCTTGTAGCCAATCAGGCTGCCGCCGTGATGGACGACGGGGATGCCCCACTGCCGATCGACCTCCAAACCCATGCCGTAGGTTACGTCGTTGCCGATTTTGATCTGCTGCTCGCGGCGCTTGACGACGTTCGCCTCCGACGCGACGCGCTTGCCGTCGGGGAGCAGGCCCCGCCCCAGCTCCATGCGCAGGTACCGCATCATGTCCCTGGCGTTGCTCCACGCGCCGCCGGCCGGCCGGAGCGGGACCACGGCATAGTTCACCGCCATCTCGGCCGAAGCGGTAACGCCATCGGCGTCCCAGGCGTGTGGCGAGGCGTGGTTGCCGGCCAGGGCCTTCTGGAAGTCGAACGTCGTGGAGGTCATGCCGATCGGGCGGAAAACGCGTTGGGCCATCGCGTCATCGTACGCGGCGCCCAGCTCTCGGCCGGGAAAGATCACGTGCGCGGCGACGAAGCCGCCCGACGCAGCGAGGAGATTCGAGTACTGGAACAGCTCACCGAATTTGCTGGTCGGGTGGAAGGTAGCCAGCAGAGCCAGCTCGCTCTCGGGCGTGGCGTTCTGGAATTCGAACAGCCACTCGAAGTCCTGGCGCGGCAGTCCCGTGCAAGCGCAAACCAGATGCTTGATCAACACCTGCTTCGTCGTTTCGGGATCGCCCAGCTTGAAGTCGGGCATGACGGCGATCACCGGCGTGTCCCATGTCAGCTTGCCTTCATCGACAAGCGTGGCGAGCAACAATGTGGTCATCGACTTGGTGTTGGAGGCGACCATGAAAAGCGTTTCGGCATCGACGGGAGTCGGCTGCCCCTGCTCGCGGACGCCGAAGCCGCCTTCGAAGACGACCTGGCCGTCCTGGTAGAGGCTGATCGCCACGCCCGGGATGCCCAATGCCGCCCGAGCTTTCTCGATGAAGTCCTTGATCTTCGCGATGCGTTCCGCGTCGAGTGGCCTGGGCTTCCTGCCGGCAAACGACTCGCGCTTGAAACCGGGCGGCTGGAGATGATCGAAGACCGCCGCGGTCTGTCCATCGCGCTTCTCGGCAACGGCGCGGTCCATGTCCCAAACGACGATGGTGAACGCGTCTCCCCGCTTTGCCGCCCGGGCGCCAACGGCACGGTGCTCGTTTGGCGACACTTCGTACGAGTAGTTGCGGAAGGAGTCCCAGCCCTCCCGGCCGGGCGCGTCGGTCGCCAGCTTCAGCGCCCACTTCAAGTTTGGCTTCAACGCGGCCCAGGCGCTCTTGACCGCCGAGTCCGCATCCTTCACGTGCACGTCCACGAGGGCGATCCTCGAATCGCCCTCGGGCGTCAGGATGATTGCGGTCGTGCGGGTCTCGATCCACCAACCCCCCGGCGCGACGAATGTCGCGCCATCGGGCGTGGTGCGCGGCGTGTCGGCTGCGAGTTGTTCCCGCACCGGCGCCGTTTTGGCGTCGGGAGACGGGTCCGCTGCCGCTCCGATGGCAGCGCGGGTGCAGGCGGAGAGGAGGAATAAGGCTAGAGGAATGACACACAGGGTTCGCATTCTGACAAACGTGACCATACGAGAAAATCACGGCAAGCCTTTTCGACCGACCGGATTGTTTCCACTTGATCACTGGAAAAATCGTCGAGGAAAAAATTGGCGCTGCGCAAAAACCAATTTCGGTTCGAAAACCGGATTCGTCCCCCTCCCAATCCCAAAGGGATTGTCTCATTCCAGCCCGGGATTCCCCGCTCTTTCTTGCAAATCCCCGCTGCCCCTATCCTCCACACCAGCTAAACCTACGGCCAGGTTGATTTCCATTCGCATCAGAAAGAGCGGGGTATCCCGGGTAATGCGTCCGTTAATTTCCGCCAACCCTGAAGGCGGTTGCATCATAACGCGGTTCCCGCAAAGAAGGAGCGTATTGACGCCGAACCCAATAAAGGTCTACCGGACCATTCTCAGCCTGGAGTTCACAATCGGCGCGGACACTAAGTTGATTGCGAAGCTCGGGGCGTTTCGGAAGAAGCGGAATCTGGGTGATTATTCCATTGCAGGCTCGATCTCAAAGAAAGAGGCCGACGAGATGGTAGCTCTCGCGCAGCAGTTGCGCAAAGACGTGGAGCATTGGATTCACGCGAACTATCCTCAACTGTTCTAGAGTGCTCTGGAACCGATGGGATTTTAGGAAATTGACACCCCTATCTCTTACGGATAGACATCGCGGCATGAAAGATAGAGCGCTTTTTTCGGCGTCGATCGTTGCGATTTTTCTTGCCGCGATCCCTTGCGCGCACGCGGCCAACCTGCCGCTGCCGCGAAGCACGCCAGAGGCCCAGGGCATTTCATCCGAAGCCATTCGCGATTATTTCGCATCCGCCGATAAGATCAACACGCTGCACAGCTTCATGCTGGTGCGGCATGGCCACGTGATCGCCGAGGCCTGGTGGAAGCCCGAGGCGCCGGACAAACCACACGTGCTGCACTCGCTTAGCAAGAGTTTCAACTCCACTGCCGTTGGTCTGGCCATCGAAGACGGCAAATTAAGCCTGGACGATCCCGTCCTGAAGTTTTTTTCCGCCGACGCACCAGCCGACGTTTCAGACAACCTCAAGGCCATGAAGGTGCGGGACCTGCTCACCATGACCTGCGGCCATGACACGGAGCCCAAGTCCATCGGCGGAGCACCGTCGGTAAAGCAGTTTCTCGCCCATCCCGTTCTGCACCAGCCCGGCACGCATTTCCAATACAATACCATGGGCAGCTATATCCTCTCGGCCATCGTCACCAAAGTGACCGGCCAGACCACGCTGGAATTTCTGAAGCCGCGATTGTTCGAGCCGCTGGGAATCGAGAATCCCGAGTGGGCCAGCAGTCCCGAAGGCTATTCACTCGGCGGCTATGGCCTTAAGCTCCGCACCGAAGACATCGCCAAGTTCGGCCAGCTTTACCTGCAAAAAGGGAAGTGGCATGGCAAGCAATTGATCCCGGAAAAATGGATCGAACAGGCCACCAGCAAGCAGGTGCCGAACGACCAGGAATCCCACAGCAAAATCGGCATAGATTGGCTGCAAGGCTATGGCTTTCAGTTCTGGCGTTGCACGCATAATGCCTTTCGCGGTGACGGCGCCAACGGCCAACTCTGCGTGGTGATTCCCGACAAAGATGCGGTGATCGCCATCACGGCCGACACCGGCAACTTCCAGGGCGAGATGAATGCCATCTGGGATAAACTGTATCCGGCCTTTCAAGCCGACGCGCTGCCTGATGATGCCGCCGGACAGGAAAAGCTGAAGCAAGAGATCGCTAACCTGGAAGCTCATCCGGCGAAAAAGGGATAGTGACTCGGCATCTTTTTGTTTTTGTTTTCGCGGTCCAAATCCGCGTTCGTGAACGGGCCATAGACCTCGGCGGTGTCCATCTGTAACGTCTCTTACCGCACGATCCTCGCTGATAATGCGAATCGTGTCATACAGATTCGCGTGAAGTGATCGGGTTAGTCGCCCTCGCCTTCGGTTGGAAAAAGTCGTTCATACTGGCGTTCGTCGATTTCCTGAAGTTGGAACCGAGTTACAATATCTGCCGGGACTCGGTTCATCGCGGATGCTTCGACAGCCATGCACTCTGAACAAAGGCCCACAACGTCCTGATTCGCGGGGACTCTGTAATACGCCGGCAGCCAGGTGCTCAGATACCAGAGTCCCTGATTGTACGAGAGCCAGAAGCTGTTGCCTTTATTCGGCCACACGGGTCCCTGTTGGGCGGTGACGATCAATTGGTCAGGACGGTTGCGCTGCCCAGTCAACCCGACTGCTGCCAACAGCTTTGTCAGAGCGATGTAAGGATCGGGCTGCATGTCGCGACTAGGTATGCGGCTCAATGGCGGCGCGTCAAGCCTGTCCGAAATACGACCGAAACGCGATCCGGCCATTGCCTGGCGCAGCCGGGTTAACTGGTGTGTGTGAGCGTTAAAGCGTACTCGTGTGATCCTCCACGCGGACATCTCCAAATCTGTCCTTCAAAAGACATACGGAATCATTCGCCAGGTCGTGGCCGCGTATTGGCCATACTGAGGATAGCGGGCCGCGACCAGCTTCTCCTCGCACAAAATGCGAACGACCGCACCGGCCAGGACCATCACACCACAGATAGCGGCTCTCCATGACCAGTGGGCTGTCACCCCGGCCCAAATCATCAGGCACATCGCAGAGTAAATCGGGTGCCGGATGTACCGATACGGACCTGCTGTCACCAGCCCTCCTTCCGTGGGATCAGCCCGGACGTGGAAACTGCGCCGACCGAACGTTACCCGCGCCCAAAGGAATAGCAGGAGCGCAGCCGCTTGAACCAAAATGACCAAGGGAGAAAGTGAGAGCAGACTCCGCATGGCCAACAGAGCAACGAGACCGCCGACCATGGCCAGGTAACCAGTAATTGATAATGATTTCAGCATACTCCAGAGGCGACTACCGTTTGAGTCTAAAGCAGAGTGCCAGCCGATCCGTGCCCTACAAGTGTTTTGGGAGGATGAGCCGCTGATCACGGCGCCTCCAACTGCGTTCCTTCAAACCTGAGTTTGGCTTTCCTGATGTCGATCAGTGGTCCCAGTTCGTAGAAGTTCGTGTAGCCATAGTTGTAGAGCGTATTGAGGGTATAAATGTTCAAAGACGCTGTCTGGACCTTCGAGGCAAAGGTGTTTGGCGCGTTTAGAAAGTTATTGTTGCAATAGATCAGGATGCGCGTGGATTTGTTCGGAAATATCTTTGCCAATTCCTCAGCGGTGATTTCAGGAAAGCTTAAGTGCTTCGCCCCCTTGATATGCAGCTTTGCATATTTGTCATCGCTGCGCGCGTCAAAAATGATTGTGCCCGGCTCGGCAGACATTTCGATAAACTTTTCCTCGGTCACCCGTCGTTGATCACGGAGCCGCCCGACATCGGCGGCATGGACGAGAAAATGGTCATAGTCTATGAGCGGGTTAGGAATGCCATTCGTCTCGGCATACCCAAATGAGCTACAACCAGCCACCGCGCACATCGTGGCGGTTTTCCAGACCACACGACTCCTTTTTAATAGGTTTTTCATATTTCTCAAAATGCCAGGGCTGCGCCTCAATTTGTCAGAGAGAGGTAAAAGGAGTGCAAAAAACTTGTTCTAATTGGCGGCGCAAGCACCGACGCTCACCGCCGTTGCGCCCTGGACCCGCTTTCGCATGCCGTCAGTATGAGCCGGATTCGGCGGGGCTGAGAAAACCTGCGCTCATTGCGATGACCGCTTACTTTGACCGCTCCGCCGGTTGAGAGGGGTTCTGCTCGTTATGTGCGCGGTCGAATTCGGCCAGCTTTGTTTTCCAAAGGGCGGCCTGGTCGGGCCGATCCGTAGCTTCGAAGAGTTCCACCGGGCGCTGGAGAGCTTCCTTCAATCTTGATTTGCTTGCTGGGGGGATCCTGGCCTCGCGTTGTTTCATGCCTTCATAACCGGAGAGGAGCAAGGGTTCGGCCTGGTCGTATTTTTTCTGGGCGAGCAGATCGGCGCCCAGCCGGCTGCGGGTGTTGAAGGTGATCCAATCGTCGGGTATTTGTTTTTCGCGGATTTCGAGGCACTCGCGAGTGAGGGGCTCTGAGTCAGCCGGCCGGTGTTCGTCCCGGAGGATTAGAGCCAGGTTGTCGAGGGCCGAAGCGAAGTTTGGATGTTCCGCCGCTGAGACCTTCCGCTGGATTGCCAAGGATTCGCGCGCGCAAGTCTCGGCTTCGGGCAGCTTGCCGAGGTCGCGAAGGACCAGAGCGAGATTGTTGAGGGACTGGGCAACGTCTGCGTGCTGATCGCCTAGAAGCTTGCGGCGCATCGCCAGGGCCTGGCGGTTCATGGTTTCGGCCTCAGCCACTTTTCCCTGGCGCCATAGTATGGTAGCGAGGTTGTTGAGGGAAAAAGCGATGTCGGCATGTTCGGGGCCAAGGAGCTTTTGGCGCATGGCCAGAGCTTCGCGGACGAGCACTTCGGCGTCCGCTTGTTTGCCTTGATTCCAGAGAATAGTCGCCAGGTTGTTGAGGGAGAGAGCAAGTTGTGGATGTTCGTTGCCCAGCAGCTTGCGCTGGCTGGCGATGGCTTCACGCTGCAAAGACTCGGCCTCGGCCAGATTGCCCTGATTCCAAAGCGCGCTCGAGAGGTTGATGAGCGAAACTGTGATGTCCGGATCGTCGCTGCTGAGGAGTTTTCGCCGCATGGCCAAGGCTTCGCGGTGCATGGCTGCGGCGTCAGCGGTGCGGCCCTGGCTGGTTAGCACGATGCCGAGATTGTTGAGCGATTCGGCGATATCCCGGTGTTCCTGGCCCAAGAGCTTGCGCCGCAACGCCAGCGCCTGGCGGTGTATGGTTTCGGCCTCGGTCAACTGCCCCCGATTCCAGAGCACCAGGCCTAGCACGTTTAGCGAGTTAGCGACTTCTTGATGTTCGTTTCCCAACAGTTTGCACCGCATCGCCAGGGCCTGGCGCTCCAGGGCTTCAGCCTCGGCGAGCTTGTCCTGGTCCATCAGCGTGACGCCAAGATTGACGAGGGAGCTGGCTACCTCTGCGTGCTCGTTGCCAAAAAGCCTGGTCTGAATGGCCAACGCCTGCCGGAACATTTCTTCGGCCTTCTTGGACTCACCCAGAGCGCGATAAACCTCGCCGATGGTGTTTCGTAACTCCGCTTCGACAGCCGGTTGGTCGGTCAATTCCTTGCCAAGGCGCTCGACGGTTTTTTCGAGGATCATTCGCAGCAGCTTCGTATCAAAGCCTTGAGCGACCGAGGGGTCGATACCACGCAACATCTCCTGCAGAAATTGGGCGATTTGCCGGCTCTTATTGGCTTCCATTCGGCTGTTCTTTTCCGCAGCGACCGCGCGTTGGTAGGCGCGGCTCTTCTCGACGAATTGCCAAGTGGAAACTGCCATTCCGACGATCAATGCCGCGACCACGGCACCGGCGGCGCCAAATGCCAGCTTATTGCGGCGGACCAGCTTTTGGAACCGGTAAAACTGGCTGGTTGGCCGGGCCAGGATGGTTTCGTTACCGAGGTGGCGCTCGAGGTCCAATGCCAGACCGTTGGCCGTTTCATAACGGCGAGTGCGGTCCTTCTCCAAGGACTTCATCACGATCCAATCGAGGTCGCCGCGCACCAGGTGGATAAGCTTGGGCGCATCAGTCCGGCGATGGGCGGCGGTGGTGGTCAGCTCCCCTTGGAGCATCGTGCTCAGGCGCGTGGAGGGGCGGGGGGGCTCCTTTTCGCGGATGACGCGCCGCATTTCATCCAGTCCAGCCGCCAGCAGCTCCTTTTGGCCGAAGGGAGTCTTGCCGGTCAGCAATTCGTAGAGAAGCACGCCTAGGCTGTAGATATCGCTGCGCGTGTCAATGTCCAAGCTGCTCATCTCGGCTTGCTCGGGACTCATGTAGGCCGGCGTTCCGATGAACTGCTCGAAGGTCGTGAAGAGCGTTTTATCGGTCAACCGTTGGCCGCTGGTGGCCTTGGCGATGCCAAAATCAATGACCTTAGGCACGGGCACACCGTCGTGGGGCGTCACCAGGATATTCGAGGGCTTTATGTCGCGGTGGATAATCCCTTTCTGATGGGCGTGCTGGATGGCGCGACAAACTTGGATGAAGAGATCGAGCCGCTGGGCGGTGGCAAGATTATTCCTATCGCAATACTCCGTGATGGGCACGCCGCGCACCAGTTCCATCACAAAGAAAGGCCGGCCAGCCTCGGTTGCCCCGGCATCCAGGACCTTGGCGATATTTGGGTGGTCCATGAGGGCCAGGGCCTGGCGCTCCGCTTCGAAGCGGGCGATGACCTGCCTGGTATCCATCCCCTGCTTGATGACTTTTAGCGCAACCCTGCGGCGCACCGGTTCAGACTGCTCCGCCATATAGACCACCCCGCAGCCGCCCTCGCCGATTTGTTGGAGGAGTTTGTAGTTGCCAATCGTGTCGCCGGGCTTCTCGGAGAGCGTCAGGCTGAGGTTGATCGTGCGGTTGGGCGGATCCGGCCGCGTCGGCAGTTCCAGGAGGGTGGCCGCCGCTTCCTGGGCGTTGAGCAGAGCTTTAGCCCGTTCGCGCAGTTGCGCGTCCGCGCCGCAGGCCACCTGGAGATAGGCCACGCGCTGTTCGGGCGGCAAAGGCAGCGCGGCTTCAACGATCTCCTCTTCACGCCGGCGCAGGTTGTCCATTGACATATTTGCCTTCACCCGATCCAACCAAACCCGGACACAAAAAGGAACAAAAAACTCCATGTGCGCTTGCACTTAAAGCACCGGCGACTGGCTCGCCGTCGGAATCAAACAGGCCATCTCCCAGGTTTTGCCAGTAATTGTCGTGAAACAGGACGTTGGCGTAGGTGCGGACCGGCGCATCGACCCCGGCTGGAATATCACTGAAGCCGTCATTGTTCAGCGGATGAGGGTCGAGCGTGGTCAAATGGTCAATCCAAACGCCGTTTGTGCCCAAATCACGACTGATTTCGGAAATCAGAGACCCACCCCGGCTGTGGCCGATCAAGTGAATTGGAAATTCGACGAGAGCGTGACCTGCCAGTTCGGCAATCAGATAGGTTTGCAAAAGCCCCCAACTGACGGCAGCGGCCGTGACGCCACCCTTCATCACGATCATTGTGGAAGGAGAGGACTAAACTTCCGTCGGTCGGGTTCCGGAGGGAGCGATTTGGTCCCGCTGACCACTCACTCTTACTTGGTGTCGGGCGCTCCTGCCCCATCAACGTGGCCAGCCACTTTCCAGTCGTTGCCGACACGTTGCAATTTGATTCTTCCTGATTCGTTCATTCCTGCGGCTAGAACGGTCAAAATGGCTGCGTCATCGGAGATGGCCTCCTTGTCGATGATCTTGAACCCCGTAACCTTTTCAGATTCCTGCTTGATCTGAGTGCTGAGATCA
>WNGK01012874.1_pt1 | contig 10943 bp, 12 predicted proteins | sample 5400601 | NCBI WGS metagenome assembly WNGK01 (sample SAMN13153376, study PRJNA577476) | soil metagenome | isolation source: 60 cm soil or saprolite under Garry oak tree replicate 1 | place: USA:California | collected 2016-06-15
TGCTGGCCGAGGGCGCCTCCAACCAGGAGATCGCCACCCAACTGGTGGTTTCGCTCGCCACGGCCAAGAAACATGTCGCCAGTATCTTGAGCAAGCTGGGAGCAGAGAATCGGACGCAGGCCATTGCACGCGCACGCGCGCGCTCGTTGCTCTGAGCGCGCTCTTCGCACCTCGACTCCAGCCGGCGCGGCATGGTCAGGATCGCACCATCCCTGCCGTCATGCATGGTAGCCTTTTGGCTACCCTCTGCTGGCTGCTCCTCTCTCCTCTCAAAAGTATCCTTTTGGTAGCCTTTTGGCGACTGTGTTCCACCTGCTCGGAGGGTATCCTTCTTCGTAGAAGACGAAAAGTCATCCGAACGGAGCACCAGCGTATGAGATACGTCATTCGGGTGAAGGGACACCTGGACCCCTTCTGGCAAGAGTGGTTTGATCACCTCTCGATCACGCACCAGAGCGATGGCACGACGCTCCTTTCCGGTCACATCCGTGACCAGGCAGCGCTCTACGGCATCCTCATCAAAATGCGCGATCTGGGGTTGATACTGCTCGAGCTTTCGGTGAGCCCGTCCATCCAGCCCCCAGAGGAGTGAGCCGCGCTGTTCACGGCGGCTCTCACTCGCTGCTCTTGTGCGGACGACACGGAACTATTCCTGATTGAATGAAGACAAAAGGAAGGAGCAAAAATGAACACCTCAACACATCATCCCAACGACCATGCAACCACACCAGTACTCATTGGCGAAGGGTTCACCACTCCAGCGGCGCAGGCAACACCTTCGGCAACCCGGTGGCTCGCGCTCAGTGCCGTCGCCGGTCCGGTCCTGTTCGACCTCGCTTGGATCGTACTCGGTCTGTTGCGCCCCGGCTACTCGCCCGTCAGCCAGCAGATCAGCGTACTCGCCATTGGGCAGGGCGGCGTGTTCATGCGCGTCGCCTTCTTGCTCAACGGGCTTCTGGGCATCGTCGGCGTGATCGCCGTTTTTCAGAGCTTCAAACACACATTAGGCGCTGTCGCGCGCTGGACCTGCACGGTGCTGCTCGTGCTCTCACCGCTCGGCGTCCTGTGGGCCGGCATTTTCACCATGGACTTGCTCGCTCTTCACACCCTGGGGACCCTTGTCGCCTTCTGCACCCCGGTGATTGCGTTCCCGATCGTTGGACTCGTGCTGCGCCATGTCCCCGAGTGGAAGCGCTTCGGTACATGGATGCTCCTGGGCTGTCTGCTGACGTTGGCCTTGCTGGTCGGGTTCACCACGAGCGTCCCGCCGCACATCAACTGGGCGACCGGGGGTGGGAGCTTAGGCCTGTGGCAGCGCGCCCTGGGCATCGAGGTTCAAGCCTGGTTCGTGGCCATGGGCGTTCTCGCCTTCCGCCGGGCGTCTCGGTCGGCCGGTTTGTAGCACCAGAAAGCAAGAGAGTTGCTTCATGACCATCCAGCCAACCGCGCCGCGCAGCCAACAAGATGGGCGACTCGGAGCTGACGCTCTTCTCGCTCGAGGCGAGCAAGGCCATGGAGCAACCAGCAGAGTGAGCAGCGCCGTGCCGACTGCGCTCCAGCGCATCTCTGGTACCAACGACTCGGAATGCTATCTGATTGAATGAAGACAAAAATGAGGAGCAGAAATGAACATCTCAACACATCATCCCAACGATGCTGCAACCACACCAGTGCTGATTGGCGAAGGTTTCACCAAACCAGCGGCGCAGGCTTCGCCGCAAGCAACCCGGGGGCTCGCGTTGGGAGCCGTCGTCGGCCCGGTCCTGTTCACTCTGGCCTGGGTCGTCCTCGGCGAACTCAGCCCGGGATACACAGCCTGGGGCATCCGGATCGCGCCCTACTCACCCGTCAGCCAGCCCATCAGCGGCCTGGGCCTCGGCATCACCGCCCCATTCATGAACACGGCCTTCGTGTTCAGCGGGCTCCTGATCCTGGCTGGAGTAGTCGGCATCTTTCAAGGCATCAGGGAGATGGGTGCCTTCGCACGTTGGAGCTGCACGGTGCTGCTCGCGCTCTCGCCACTGGGCATGGCGATGGACGGCATCTTCACCTTGGAGTCGTTCCTGCCTCATACGGCGGGCTTCCTCCTGGCCACTGCGAGCCCGGTGCTGAGCTTCGTGGTCATCGGGCTCTTGCTTCGCCGCATCCCGCGCTTTCGGCGGTTCGGCACCTGGCTGCTGCTGGGCAGTCCGCTGACACTGGCGCTGGTGGTCCTGTACTTCCTGACCTTCTCGCCCACCGTGGCGGGGATTCAAACCGGAGTGGCAGGCCTGACGGAGCGCATCTTGGCCGTCGAGGTCCACGCCTGGCTCGTCGCCCTGGGCGCTCTGGCTTTTCGCCGGGCGTCCCGGTCGGTCGCTTTGCGTGGCTGATGCCCGTGGTAAACACTTGTCCCGCAACGAGATGATGAGAAAGGAATCTTTATGAACAGACCTGGAAGAAAAGCGCTGATTATTGGCTGCGTGTAAATTTTGGAATTGTACGAGCGGAAATATGATAATTATGTGAGCGGTAAAACAAGCAGTAGCGGATACATATTTTTTGAGCCTTGCCGTAAGCCATCTCTTTTTGCTCTGCCGCCGTTCCTGACTGCTTCCTTCATCAGCAAGGTTGCGTAAGATTCAAATATTTTGACAATCCGCAGCTACGGCTTTGTGGGCCGCGACCTGGACATCCTGCAGGTCGAGCGGCGCCTGCTGAGGAGGCGCAACCTCCTCCCGGTGCGCGGCATGGGTGGGACGGGCAAAACGACCTTGCTGCGGCACCTGGAGAGCTGGTGGCGGGCGACCGGCTTCCATGCAGTATTCGGTGACCAACACCGCTCTGCCTTTGATTCCCTATGACAACACGCTGACGATCCAGGGGTGCATGTTCCAATCCCTCTACCAAACGATGGTTCATGCATCGAGCGGAACTGTTAAGCGATAATAATAATGGGGGCGCATTGCCTCATGGGAGAATCTTACTTTGAGAGGAGAGGATGCCTCATGAGTAATCTTACTTTAGCAAGGTTCGTTCGACCCATTGACTCATGGAATAGGGGCGTTACCTCAGAGAATATCTTACTCACTCCAAGACATTTGCGCAAGTACTGTTTCCCAGCCATCTCAGGGAGTCTGAGGGACCAGGTCCCTCAGCGGGGTCCAGGGGCTGGCCCCTGGTCACAGCGAAGCGCGCAGACAGCCCTAGCGCGGAGGGTTGGAGAGAGGTTCGGAGAGAGGAAGGGAACGCATCGCAATGCATGGTTCCCTTCCTCTCTCCGAGCATCAGACGCCCACGACGATCTCGGCACGCAGTTCTGGAGCTGGAGGCTGCCCGTTGACAACTTCTGCGCCCCATTGGTCTTCAAACGTGACCAGCAACCGAGTACGCAGCCTGCTGAGGCCCCTTTGCAAGGTTCGTAACTGGGTTGGTCGATAACGTCCCGGGGAGAGCTGTTCCAACTTGTGAAAGATCTCTACGCCTGTGAGTTCCGGATGAGCGAGCAGCCAGGACGTAATCTGCTCCCATTCCCCCTCGAAAGGGTCCTGGCGCGTGCGCCAATCATGAGGCCGTCCAGTCTTTTGATACTTTTTCTTGCGCGCTCTTTTGAGCAAGGACGGAGGTGTATGTGGAAGCCCATCGAGAGGAACCTGTTCTTCTGTACACTGCTGCACGGAAAACTGGAGCGGAGCAAGAGATGCGGCCGGTTCTGAGGCAGGTGTGACAGCGTGCCGCCAAAGGGCTTTCTGTAAGTGTTCGAGCTGCGTCAGCAAGCGTAGCGGGTCCAGAGCCTCAGTGATCCGAAGCAGTTCTTGCTGCTTTTGGGGCGACAAGATCGCAGATGCAAGCAGTCGTTGCATCGGCGTTTGGGCCTGATCGTAGGTGCGCCGCACTTTGCTGCCCTCTCGTTCTTTCGTTTGGAGTTTCATGGAGGGTTGAAAACAATTCACATAGACCCGCAGCGCCCGATAGAGTTCGGTGAGCTGTCGATAGGGAAGCTCGCCCACGAAGCGATCATAGCCAACCACCTGCCGCACAATCTGCCCGTTTTTCTGCTCGACATAGCACTGATCGTTGCTACGCCGAGGGCGCCCTCTGGTGAAGGTGAGCTGTGCTTGTTCACAAAACGCCAGCAGTTCTGCATTGATAAACTCGGCTCCGTTGTCCGTGTCGATGCCCAGGAGCGGAAAAGGGAGCAACTGCCGGGCTCGCTTGAGAGCAGCGACGACGGCTTCCTGACTCCGGTTGAGGAGCGGAAGGCACTCGGTCCACCCGGTGGGAATATCGGTCAGCGTTAAGGTGTAGAGGTAGGATCCGTCGGCATGGGTGCCACAATGGGCCACCAGGTCGGCTTCCATGAAGCCAGGTGTGGTCTCATTCCAATCGTTAAAGGTGCGCACCGGGATCTGCTTTTTGAGCAGTGTTCCTGCTCTGGTCGTCGAGAGTCCATGTCGCTCCTGTTTCCGATACGGCTGCAAGATCCGATCAGCCGTGGCTGGACTCATCGCAAGCAGATCAGCACGACCCTGCTCGCTCAGGTGCACATGTCCATGCCGTTCTAAGGACGGAACCAGGGTTGGTAAAAAGGGCACCAGCCGTTTCGCACAGATGTGATTGGCTGCCGTCCACGCCAGATGCAAGGCGTGCTGCACTTCTGGCCCGTAGTGTGGTGGACGTGGACGGGCGATGGTCAATTTCTGCTCGGCAGGATGGTTCAGGAGCCGAATCGCATATTTGCGTGCATAGCCAGTCGCTGCGACAAACTCATCCAGGATCACCTCTTTGAGCCTTGAGGATGCCTCGCGATAGCGCGGGGCGATTTGCAGTAACAATTCGCGTTTGGCTTGATAACTCATGTGGGACCTCATGTCTTTCCCCCTTCGCTGTATAGTAGAACAGGCGTTGGGTTACATTACTCATGAGGCAACTACCCTGTCAAGGGTAAGATTTTCGGTGAGGCAATTCGTTAGTACTAAATGATTGACGCTGAACACGGAGCGGGATGAAAGAGGGAGACCCAGGAAGTCGTATTGGTAGTAAAACGGCGAGCTTGTGGTCGAAAACCTGTTGAAAATGGGGCGAACGGGCAAAGCAGCCAGCGTGTGCTAGACCTGGGGTAACTGAATGTGCATAGTCGTCCCTTGCCCCGGAATGCCATCGCTTTCGATCCAGATTTTTCCACCCATGGCTTCGATGAGGCGGTACGAGATGTATAACCCCAAACCGGAGCCTTGGATAGAGCTTGCGATATCGCGCTGCAGGCGTACAAAAGGCTGGAAGACGCTGGCCTGATGCTGTGGAGCGATGCCCTTGCCTCTGTCGCTCACGCTGATGACGACAGCGGAATTGGAATCGGGAGCAGCGTGAGCAGAAAATGTGATGGGTGTAGATGGCGGCGAGTATTTGAGGGCGTTGATGCTGATGTTGAGAAGTACCTGGCGCAGTTGCCCCGGATTGGCTTGCACTTGAAGATGAGGTGGAATATGGAGATCAACTTCTCGCTGTTCCTGTATCACACGCGGTTCAATGTAGTTCATGACGCTCTGAATTATGTCTTGAACCGAGACGTGCTCCACCTGGGCGGGATGCTCTTCTGCCTCGGCCTCCAGGCAACCCACATCCATGAGATCGCCGAGGAGCGTAACCACTTCTTCGCAGCTCCGGTGCGCCTTCTGGAGATAATCCCGGACCCGATCGGATGGAATCTCGTCCTGAAATTGCACCATCAATTCGAGGTAGCCCTGCACGGAAGTGAGCGGCGTTCGCAGTTCGTGTGAGGCCGCCATCAGCCACTGGTCTTTGAGCTGGTTCAGCTCACGCAGGTGCTGATAATCCGCCTGCAAATGCTCGTAGAGTTGTTCAACTTCGCGAAGCCGTCGTTCTCGTTCCTGGTGATTGTTCATTCATCCCTCGGAGACGCCTCACTTGCCATTTCCCCCTCTGGCAATAGTGACGAGCTACGATGAAACTGTTTCTAGCGTTTCCCTGCACCTATTTCATACACCCATATAGCTTGTGGTGTATTTAGTATAGCAGAGAAAGGTCGATCTGCACAGTATCATGCTGCTCATCAAGGGGAAATCGGAAGGAGAGCGAAGGCGGTAGGGCAGGCCAATGAAGCGCTGAAGGAGATGGAGGGGATCATCATTCGCGCTCAATCTGGTGGGAGGGAACTCACACGAAGGACCAGGCTGCGTCGCGGGCGATCAGCCAAGCTGCCTGCTTTGCGAGCATGACGGGTCTGCTCATGCAGACGTAGGCCTGGTGCGGATTGTGGATGGCAAGAACCCACGACTCGTCGGGGCGTAAGGGGAAATCCCGCATCTGCTCTCGCAGGTTCAGCGAGGGATCGAAGGAGATTTGCACCAGGCCGCCGGACACATACCGGAACGACTCGATCACCTGCTGCTGGCACGCCCGGCTAAGGTCCACCGTATGTTTGCTCACGCTTGCCGTGTGTGGAAGCCGGACCAGAAGCAGGACCTTGTGGGTCTCCTCGATGACGCGACGACCAATGAGCAGACCGCCTGGTGCTTTGCAAAATGCTTCTACGGCCGCCCGCGCGGACTCTTCCTGAGAAACGGAACACACCATTTCAACCAGGACGGTCATGGTGGACCTCCTTACCGCGTCGCGAACAACACTGTGTAGCATCCTGATACTCCTCTCTACAACTCGTAATTCCCCTTTGGCAGAAGCTCTCGACCTTTGCGGTCGTTTCCAAGTTCGGATAGGTGTACCCGACTTCCCGTAGGCATACAACCTCTTCATGCGCTATAGGAGAGAGCGGGATCAATCCCGTAATCCCATGGAGAGGGGCTGAACGTGACACTCTCTACATTCACCGATCCAAAAAGTTCTCTCAGAAGAGAGCACATGCTTTTTTCTACTGCACGTTTCATGTTCTCCTCTGTGTGTGGAAGCAACACGAAGCTGTGGCAAGAACACTGGGCACGTATGTGGATAGAACAATGGTGGAGACCCACTGGCGGGCTAGAAGTGAAACGAATAGCCACGTCATCCACCGCCCCCTCACCAAAAAGGTCAAGCAGGACACAGCTCACTCCATCTTCTACCATGAGTTCAGCATTCTCTACTTCATCTGGTGAGACTTCAAAGAACCTGTCTGAGCACTGCACGTCCATCTGAAGCATACGCATGGCCGATTCCTCTTCTCTATTGATTTACCGTTTTCATTTATTGGTACAACCAGAGTAAGTGGTGGAGGCTTGGTGAACTGAGGTGACTTTCATGGTTTTTCACCCTTGACCACCGTTTCATGTGGCTCTACCGGTCGTTTTCACTTCACCTAACGTAAAGACTCCATAACTGCGTCTGCTGCGTACGTAATCAATGGCCCGGTGATGAGTGATCGCTGCAAGCCAGGTGTAGACTGCCCCCAATTGGGGAGAGTAAGAGGAAGCACGTTGCCACACCGCCAGGAAAGATTCCTGCAGAAGATCTTCGGCCACCTGGTGATCGGCAACGATACGATAGGCGAAAGCATACAGGAGAGAGCTATAGCGCTGGTAGAGGATCGCCATAGCCCATCCTTGCCCGCTGGCAAGGGCCTGTATCAAGGTGTTGTCGCTTAGTTGATCACGAGACACTCAAGCACCTCCCAGCCCATGCCTCTACTTAGCAGCGAGAGCACCATGGACGTCAGCAAAGAAAAATATCACCAGTCCTGTTCCCTCCTAATGTGCCAGATCAATCAAAAATTACTCATTCTCATATCACGAGAGGTATGTTACTATTAAAGATGGCTTTTCCCTGTGTGAAAGGGAAAAGCTGGCAGAGCGTATTAGCAAGCAAACGATGTTTCTATTTCCTACCGTGCTGCTGTTCTGTCTGTGTTCTAACTATGCCATAAAAATGAGCCTGGTACATTAATATGCCTTTATGTTTGAAGGGAAATTCATGCGATCCAGGTTTATGTTTCTTAATTTTGTGCAAAGAACAGGAGAAATTGTGCAATGGAGGGCAGTTTTGGCAAACAACTGAAGACGTTACGTGGCCGTGTCAAGCAATTAAAACAGAGCGATGTGGCCAAGCGCCTCAACGTCTCCGTTGCGAGTGTGAACTATTGGGAGAATGACTTCAACCAACCCAACATGCGGAATCTGAAAAGCCTCATTTCTTTGCTGTTTGTGGAAGAGGCCTTCACCTCCGCCGAAGAGATAGAACAGTTCTGGCAAGCTACCAATGTCCCTATTGATGAGGTCTGGCTTGCGGATCTCATCAAAAAAGACGCGCCAGATCCAGAGCTTGCCCTGGCTTCTGCGGCTGATGTTGTTGCTCTTCCCTCGCAGGAAGAGCAGCCCCCAATCGAAGCGGAGGCTCTTGTTACGCCTTTGCAGCCACCTGCATCCACGTTCCTGTACCAGAACCGTCTCCGGTTGCTGCAAAGGGTCCGCTCGTTCTGGATTACAGGTGTCTTAGAACAGTCGCTGTATCGCGAGGCTCTGATCACCCTTGGATTCCAAGAGCAGCCCGATGCCGTCGCCAACCCCTGGCGATTAATCATCCAGGAGTCGGAGCAGGCAAGCACCCCATTGCCTGCTGGTACACGGATTACAGAAATCTACGACGAGGCTGGCGGCGAATTACTCATTCTCGGAGAGCCAGGAGCAGGCAAGACGACGTTATTGCTCGAATTATGTCGTGAGCTGCTCTCTCGTGCAGAGCAAGAGCCAGCTCACCCTATTCCAGTCATCTTCAACCTTGCATCCTGGGTTCCCCGCAAGCGGCAATCTCTCGCGCTCTGGCTGCGAGAAGAGCTGGAGACAAAATACTACGTCCCCAGAAGCATTGGTTCTGATTGGATCAGTACCAACCAGATCCTCCCTTTGCTCGACGGATTAGACGAAGTCGATACGAGTTCTCGTCCTGCCTGCATACAAGCGATCAACGCCTATCACCAGACGCATAGTCTTGTTCCGCTCGTCGTGTGTTGTCGCCTGAACGACTATAGATCGCAAGCGAACCGGTTGGACCTGTCGCGTGCCGTCACGATTGCGCCGCTGACCACCGAGCAAATCACTGCCTCCTTGGCGCAAATCGGCGAGCGCATAGCATCTTTGCGCAGCGCCTTTGACCATGATCCTGTCCTGCAGGAACTGGCGACAACGCCTCTGATGCTCACTATTTTGATTCTGGCCTATCAAGACTCCCCTCTCGAGGAGATCAAGGGTGGGGGTTCCGCTGAAGGACGAAAAGCCCAAATCTTTGCCACATATACGCAACGGATGCTGCGGCGTCGAAAAGCTGAAACCCGGTATGCTCCAGAACAGACCATCTTCTGGCTCAGTCGCCTGGCATGGCAGATGAAACACCAGAGTCAGACCATCTTCTCTCTGGAGCAGATGCAACCAGGCTGGCTGATGAAGAAATGGCAGCGCCGGTTGTATTACGGTCTGATCACTGGACCCATCTGTGGCCTCTTCGTGGGGCTTGCCGCCCTGGGGACCGTCTTGTCCTTTCCGTTCATTGTCTTGACGACTGCGCTTATCAGTGGATTGCTCTTTGGCTGGGGAAGTGAGCCAGAGACAGAAACAAAGAGCACAAAAACCAGCACACATCTGTGGATACGACAAAGCCTGGCTCACTCCCTGGAGAATGGGGTGAGGATAGGAGTCGCTGCCGGGTTATTTGTCGGCATAAGTTCTTTTCTCTACTTATATCTAGGTGACTTTTCCGATTGGTCATTGGGAAGCAAAATAGCTGGGGCGCTCGCTGGGGGTCTACCTATCGGCTTGTGTATGGGCGTCTGTGTTGGACTGACAGTCAGGCTTGAGAGGAAAATCGAACCTGTGGAAGCGTCGAGCTGGTCATGGACAGAGCTGCGAAGAGGCATCAGCAGGTGGGTGTTCATTGGCATCGGCTTGCTGGTGGAGGTGATGGTTGTGTTCCCCTTTCTGCTCACTAGTCATGATGTCTCATTGGCAACTTTCCTCTCATTTGCATTGTCGTCCGTGTTTCAGCTCGTCCTGGTTGTTCTGCTGGTCAGTGGAGTCACGCGAGGACTGTCGATGCGCATTCCAGATGTACAACAGGCTGTGACCCCAAATCAAGGAACCTGGCGCTCCGCCCGGTATGGAGTGGTCATGGCACTCATCACGGCAGGGATCGCTGCCGTTTTGACTGGAGCAAGCGATTTTCTGGCGTATTACTGGTTCCCACTTCATCTGGGCAGTGCTATAAAGCCTCTGGGCATAGATCGGGAGGCAGTGAGCGTCATGAGCCATCTCCTAGGAGTGTCTCCAACGACCTCACAAGAGTTCTGGATACTCCATGCCCTCTTTTGGGGACTGACAGATGCGGCCATTCCTGCTCTGGCGGTCGGACTGGCCTGTGGTGGGGCAGCATTTGTGCAGCATTTTGTTCTGCGTTGCCTGCTCTGGTGGGCTGGGTGCATCCCTTTCAACTATGCGCGCTTTCTCGATTATGCGGCTGAGCGTATTCTGCTGCGCAAGGTGGGTGGAGGGTATATTTTCATTCATCGATTGCTGCTGGAGTACTTTGCGGGTGTGCAGGCAGAAGCTCCTCCCTCTGCCAATGCCTCACCAACGCGGGGGCCCCACAACTATGTGCAAAGCACTGGAGCGTGAGGATGAGATTCGAGCAGATGCTTTTTTCTTGTTCCGCTTGTGTGCTCCCTGTTGACAAACAAGATGCGCTGTAGGGCAAGCAAAAGGTTAATACGTATGCTTCCTCTTCGGTCAAATTGGGAGAGAAACCTGAAATAAGTTCATAATTCCGATGAGTTCAGCAAAACCTGTTCGTAAACCAGGAATGTCGAAAACCAACATCGAGGGCAAGCTGTAAATTTTGGAATGAAATGGGCGGATTGTCAAAAAATGTGATAATTATGTGGGTGAGAAGGAAGCAGTCAGGAACGGCGGCAGAGCAAAAAGAGATGGCTTACGGCAAGGCTCAAAAAATATGTATCCGCTACTGCT
>WNGK01009593.1_pt1 | contig 10942 bp, 11 predicted proteins | sample 5400601 | NCBI WGS metagenome assembly WNGK01 (sample SAMN13153376, study PRJNA577476) | soil metagenome | isolation source: 60 cm soil or saprolite under Garry oak tree replicate 1 | place: USA:California | collected 2016-06-15
GGCTGGCGCTTGGGCTGGTCACCGACACCCGTCCAAACGACGCGATCGCCGAGCTGGTCTCAGGAGTGGACCTGCTGGTGTCCGAGGCTACATTTGGAAGTGACGACGATCAGCCGCGCGCGGTCGAGCGCAAGCACATGACATTTCGCGAGGCAGCGACATTGGCTCGTCAAGCAGGCGCGAAACAACTGCTACTGACGCACTTCAGTCCGGCACTCAGCAACCCGGAGGAATATGTGGCGAACGCGCGCGACGTATTCCCCAACACGATTGTGGGCCGCGATCACCTCACGCTGAGCTTGCGCTTTGCACCTCACCAGGCTCACCAGGCTGAGTAAGCGCGGCCTGCTCGGCGAGCGCGATGGGAAGCGCGCCGCTGCGACCCATTCGATCGTGAAACTCGCGCAGCGAGCCACCGCGCTCCTTCGAATATCGTTCGCGAATGCGCAGAATTTCGAGGCACCCGGTGAGATAGGCCGAGGCTTGCGTCGGCCAGGCGCAATAGCGCATCACCTCGGCGCGAGCGGTCGGTTCGGGCAGATTGGCGCGCGTCTGCATGAACTCGACGGCTTCGTCGAAGGTCATGTCGCCGATGTGCAGGCTGGTGTCGACGATGATGCGGGCGGCCCGAAACAGGGTTGCCTCGATCTGACACATCTCCTGGCGCGGATCATTGAAGAAAGCCTGTTCGCGCATGACCTGCTCGGCGTATAAGCCCCAGCCTTCACTGAAATACGGGGTGCGGAATGTGCGGCGGATGGCGCTGGGATTACCTTTGGCAGTGGCGAGGTGCCAGTGATGGCCCGGGTACGTCTCGTGGACGGCGGTCGTCGGAATCGACGCGTAGCTGTTGTTCGCCAGTCGCTTCTGGATCTCCTGTTCGGACGCGCCGTCCGGCGGGAATGGCACAAAGAAATGACCGCGCATTGAGGTCGAAAATGGTGGCGGGCTGTTGTACGACGCGACGGCCGTCACGGGTCGCTGGAACACCGGCGACGGCTCGACACTGCATTCCTCACCGGCCGGCAGTGTCACCAGGCTCTGGTCGCCTCAGGAGTCGGCGGATGGTCCAGGTTCAGCTGGTGGAGGACGCCGCTCCAATCGTCGGTGTGATCGATCTGCTGGGCGAGCCGCCGGAGGTCTTCGGCAAGGCGCTCGTACTCGCGTCGTCCGCGCTCGCGGAGCGAAATGACATCGTCCTCGAGGAGCTCTTTTTCGCGCAGCAGACGCGAGTAGCGGTCTTTGCCGATGGCGTATGCGCCGCTGGCTTTTGGCGCGAAGGACTCCAGGAAGTCGGCGTAGACCTCCATTGCGCCAGACGCGATGCCGCCCCAGTCGGCCAGCTCGCTTTTGAGGTGCTGGTCGGACACTTCGCCAGGCAGGACCTCGCCAAAGTAGCGTGCGCCGGCGCGCGCCTGGCGGATGGCGCGCTCGACGTACATTCTTGGAGCAAGCTCGGGCTTCAGGTTGCGGCGGCCGTCCTCGAGCAGGCGGGGGATCGAGCGCAGGCGTGAGACGGCGGCTTTGACGAGCTCGGCCTCGGGCTTCAGGCGGTGGAGGAAGAGAGTGAAGACGCCGCTCAGGCCCGGGTTGAGGTAGGTCTCGGGCTGACGGCGCCACATGGTCCAGTCGTCGAGGATGGCTCGACCGCGCAGCGTGGAGCGGATGAGATCGCGGTCCAGGCGCTGGTCGAACGTTGCGCAGGCGGAGTCCGGGAGGTGCTCGAAGCGGTCAAGCCATGCGGCGGACCGCTTGCTTCGGTTGTCGAAAGCCGCCTCGGAGAGGTCGTCGAGGCGGTCGTCGTAGCCGTCGAGGCCAAGTTGCGAAGCCAGGACGGGCGAGTCCTGGAAGGTTTCGTCGAGGAAGGCACGCGCATGCTCGGCGAACTCGGACATAGGCTCTCTATGGTAGAGCCTGGGTCCTGGAGCAGGCCCGCCAAATCAGTTACTTCGCTGGCGGGACGCCCTGGGCGAGGACTTCAAAGGGGTCGGAGTAAGCCACCCCGTGGGTCGCTGTGTCAGCGTCGTCGAAGGGGTATGACGCGCGGTAGGTGCCGGGGTAAAGCAGGAGCGTGATTGTGCGGCTCTGTGACTGGCCTGGGCTAAGCAACGCGGCGGTGATGCCGATGCACTGGTGCCGCGGGACCGTCACTGGCTGCCAGGTGCCGTCGTCCGTCAGTTGCTCAAGGGCGAGCGGCCACGCATCGTCGCAGGCCAGCCCGCCGCGGGAAACCCGATCCGGACCTGCATTCGAAATCGTGAGCTGGATCGGATCACCGCTGGCATAGGAGGCGCTGTCAGTGGAGACGCTGACGCCGTCGGCAGCTTGAGCCACAACGGTGGCGAGGAACACCCACGCCGACAACAGAAAAACCATTCGTCAGATGATGGACGATGCAACGGGCACACAAAAAGGGAGATGCCACCCTCGAAAAGTGACACCTCCCACAAAAAAGCCAATCAACTATGTGATCTTGCGATCTGTCTGCGACGCACCCCTCAACGTGTAGGACCTTCCCGGCTCATGAGATCGGCCCCGGCCGCCTGTAATGGCGCTTCCTCCGACGGGCCCCGAGCTCACGTCTGCGCGTCGCTGCTGACCCCTCTTCGGCAACGTCCACCGACGGGGTCGCTAGCCATCAACCTGCCAACGGCAGAAGGTGGCATGTGGCTTTCGCAAGGCTGTCCGAACCATCGACACCTCCTTAGCCTCGGTATTTGAAAGCTAACACCAGAAGTGCGCGCCCGCAAGGGCTATTTTCCTTAACATTGGGTCTGATTCCCGCCAGGTGAGCTGACTGTCTGAACGATGCCGATTTACGAATACCGCTGCGCCGACTGTAAGCGTCGGGTAAGCCTCTATTACCAGACGTTTTCCGCCGCAAGCACGGCCACGGCGACGTGCGATCACTGTGGCTCGACGAACCTGTCGCGACTGGTGTCGCGGGTGTTCCAGCTGAAGAGTGAGGACGCGCAGCTGGAGGACCTGGCTGACCCGTCGAGCTTCGGCGACCTCGACGAGAATGACCCGAAGAGCGTGGCGCGCTGGGCGCGCAAGCTCGGTCAGCAAATGGGCGAGGACCTGGGGGACGACTGGGGCGACATGGTGGATAAGCTCGAGGCAGGGGAGGACATGGGCGACGAGGGCGCCGACGTTGGCGGGGCCGAGGGTCTGGGGAGCGACGCTTCCGAGTTCTAAGCTAGGTACCCTCAGGAGGGGCGGGGACTTCCAGGAAGTCCAGCGGAATCGCGTCTGGCTTCGGGTGGCAGACGCCGCACCAGAGGGCGTCTTCGATGGCCAGGCCGCGCAGGCCGGCGGCGGTCGGCCAGGCGGCGAAGAGGAACGCCTGAGTGCGCGCATGCGTCTTGCAGATGCCACGACCACAGAAGCGGCAGACCCCGTCGGCGGTGGCACCACACACCCAGCAGCGCACGTTGGAAGGCTACCGACTTGGGCTGGTCTCCGGCGGAGGCACCTCCGCCAGGGCACGCGAGAACGACTCCAGCACGCGGCGCGCGTGGATGACGTCCATGCCGATCTCTCCCGCCGCCTGCTCCAGCGGCTTGCGCCGACCGTAGCGCCGCGTCGCCAGCTCCCATAGCGGCGCCCGATCGCTGGGCGGCAGGCGCCGCACAGCTTCGGCCAGGGTGATCAGGTCGCCTTCTGGCGAAGTGTCGAACTCGCCCAGGCCCGTTATGACGGACGTGAGCTCCGACGGGCGGAGGTACATCTCGTATCCGTTGAGCGGCACACTGAACGCGTCGGCGTCGAGGTTCACGGAGTCACAAAATCGTAACTCGGCTCGCTCTTTCGCTGCCCGTGCCGATCGAGTAACGTTCGCGCGTTACGATGCGATTTGCCGTTGTTACTGTTTTGTCCCTGTTTCTGGCGATTTTGCAACCAGGACTTGTAGCTGCCGCGGCGGCGCCATCTCAGGAGCAGGCCGGGTTCGTCGGTCGCGTGCTGGATCTGACGAATGCCGAGCGTGAGAAAGCAGGCCTTGCGCCGCTCACGGCGAGCCCGGAGCTACAGGACGCCGCGCAGAGCTACAGCCAGGTGCTCGCTTCGACTGGCTGCTTCGAGCACACCTGTGGGTCGGTGCCGAACTTCGCCGATCGCGACGGGCAGGCCGGCTACACCGGCTGGACGGCGCTTGGCGAGAACATCGCCGCCGGGTATCCGACACCGGAGGCCGTGGTGGCGGGCTGGATGGCCTCACCGGGACATCGCGCCAACATTCTGTCGCCGAACTTCACCCAGCTGGGCGTGGGTTTGACCAACGCCGACAACAGGTTCGGGACGTACTGGGCGCAGGAATTCGGCGCGCGAGACGACGCTGGCGACGCCGGCGCCAAAGACGCCGGAATCGCCAACTAGAACCCGAAGTTATTACGGGTTGGCGGGTGGGTTGCTGCCCGTGCCAGTCCCGCTGCCGGTACCAGTGCTGCTGCCGGAGCCGGTGCCCGTGTTACCGCCCGCCGGGGCTGGCGCCTGCGGCTGCGCTGGCGGATTGACGTTGATCGTCGTCGGCGCCGGATTCACGTTGATGTTGGTCGTGCCGCCCGTCGCTGGGCCGCGCAGCGGGCCTGTGAACAGATACCAGGCGATGACAGCCAGTACGGCCAGAACAATCAAGACCGTGATCAGGTTGATGCCGGCGGCCGCTGAGCGGTCACCGCTCGTGTCGATGACCTCGTGCTCGTGGCCCGGGTTGACGTTGATCTGACTCATAGATTTACTTCCTCCTCGTTTTCTCCTCGTTCTTGAACTCGCGCTGCACCACCAGGAAGCAGGCAGCGTGCCAGCCTCGTTACCGCTTGCGACGCACGCGCCGCTCGCCCTGACTGGCGGCAAGATTGATCGTGGTGTCAGTCGGGTCGTTCCAGTGCTTTTCGTGAATGCTGGAGATGTTGCGCATCTGCCGCACGATGTCGGCCGCGTCGTCCGCGGCGTTCATCACCTCTTCGGCCATCTCATGCAGGTGGGGCGGCAGCTCGGGCGACCCGACGAGCATCTCGGCGTACCCGCGGGCTACCGCGAGCTGGTTGTTCAGCTCGTGCTGCGCGGTCCGCGCCGCGAGCAGCACGCCATCGAGGCGGGCATGTTCGAGGGCCACCAGCGCCGCCGAGGCGGTCGATGCAAGCAGCTCGAGCAGCTCGGCGTCGGGTCGAGAAAAGGCCTTACCCGGATGCGAGGAGGCCTCACTGCCGATCGCCAGAGCACCAACCAGGCGGGCTTCATGCAGCAACGGCACGGCGATCGCCAGGTCGACGTGCGCGTGATCGAGCAGCGGGTCGACGCCGTCAGCCTCGTCGCGGCGAAGGAAGACGGGCTTGCGCTGCTCCGCGGCACGCCCACTCGCGCGTTGGCCGAGCCGCCAGCGTTGCGCCTGAAGGCTGCGCGGAATCGCGCCAACAGGGACCAGCATCTGGGATTCGGTGTCCCAGCGCGTGACGACGCCGGCACAGCCGCCGACCAGGTCGATCGCTTCGCTCAGCAGATCGTCCAGGAGCTGGTTGGGGTCAGCTTCGGCGGCGAAACGGCGGGCCAGTCGAAACAGCGCCTCGCGGCGGCGATGCACGACGGTGACGCGCTCGGCGGCGATCAGTCGCGCTTCGATCTCGTCGATGTCGAATGGCTTGGCGAGGTAATCGTCGGCGCCGGCTTGCATGCCGGCCATGCGGTGCTCCGAATCGCCGAGCGCGGTGAGCAGGATGAAGTATGTATATGGCGTGCCGGGGCGGGCGCGGACGCACCGACACAGCTCCACGCCGTCCATGCGCGGCATCATCCAGTCGCTGACGACCACGTCGGCACCCCGATCGTTGAAGAGCGCGAGTGCGTCTTCACCATCGTTGGCGCAGGTTGGCGAATGACCCAGTTCTTTGACTACATCGATGACAAGGGAACGGACGTGTGGGTCATCCTCGGCGATCAGGACTTGAATCAGGGGCCTCTGGTAGACAATCAGGTGCAGCCCGTGTGCCACGCCGATGCGCAACTGTAGTGCGGCACTGAACACTCGTTCTATACTCAAGACGTATACCTTTGCTCGAGGATTGACCTGAACATGGCATTGCCCGGCGCCGCGGCCGTCACCGCGGAGGAACGCTTCTCACGCAGCAAGAGCGACTACACCTCGAAGGACATCCAGGTTCTCGAGGGAATTCAGGCCATTCGTCATCGGCCGGCGATGTACATCGGGTCCACCAGTACGAGTGGCCTGGTGCACCTTGTCTGGGAAGCGCTGGACAACTCTGTCGATGAGGCGGTCGCGGGCTACGGCTCGCAAATCTGGGTCGATATTGACCGCGACGGGCAGGTGCGGGTGCTGGACGAGGGTCGCGGCATGCCGTTCGACCTGATGACCTACCAGGGCAAAAAGCTGCCCAGCGCGACGGTGCTACTGACGGTGCCCCACTCGGGCGGCAAATTCGTCGAGGGCGCGTACAAGACCGCGGGCGGGCTGCACGGCGTCGGCGCGACGGTGATCAACGCCCTGTCGGAATGGCTCGAGCTCGACATCTGGCGCGACGGGCAGCACTTCTCGCAGCGCTTCGAACGGGGCAAAGCGCTCGCGTCAAAGATCCAGCCAGGTGATCCGAAGAAGCGCGGCACCCAGCTGCGCTGGCAATACGACCGCACCATCTTCGACCACGACGCCTACTACCCGCGGGAAACACTCGAGCGTCGGCTGCAGGCCGCGGCGCACCTGAATCGCGGCCTGGCGCTGCACCTCTCGATGTGGGACGACGAGCAGGACATCGTCGTAACCAGGACGTTCCACTCCAAGGAGGGTCTGGCCGACTTTGTGCGGTCGGCCACGCCACCGGGCACCGAACCGTTGTTCACCAAGCCCATCACCTTCAGCCAACTGCGCGAGCAGGTGCAGATCGAAGTGGCGGTGCTGCCGAACCGCGGCTACAAGCTCGACCTGCACTCGTTCGCCAACGCGGTACGCACGCCTGAAGGCGGGGTGCACGAGCGCGGCTTCAAAGCGGCGCTGACGCGCGTTGCGAACGACTACGCGGCCAAGATGGGCATCATCAAGAACCGCGACAAAGAAGCCCTCAAACCGGAGGTTATTCAGCAAGGCCTGGTGGCAGCGATCTCGGTCAAGCTCAAGGATCCGCAATTCGAGGGACAGACGAAGAACAAACTGAACAACGCGCCGGTCGAAGGCATCGTCCGCTCGGTGGTGATCGAGGGCCTGAAGGAATGGTTCGAAGCGCGACCGACCCTAGCACGCGATTGGCTCAAGAAGATCCAGGACGATCAGAAGCTTGCCAACCGACTTGCCGCCGAAGAACAACTGGCTCGAACTGGACAGAAGCGCGATCAAACGGTCGATGTGGATACGTCAAAGTTCGCGCGGGCGAGTACGACTGATCCGGACCGAGCGGAGCTGTTCATTGTCGAGGGACAGAGTGCCGGTGGCAACGCCAAGCAGGGACGTGATGCGAGCTATCAGGCGATCCTTGCGCTGCGCGGCAAGCCTATCAATGTGATCAATGCGCGGCCTGAACGCCTGCAGCTCAACAAGGAATACGCGTTACTGGCTTCGGTGATTGGGACGGGTGTGCGCGGCGCTTTCAATATCGACAAATGTCGGTACCGCAAAATCATCATCATGACCGATGCTGACGTGGATGGTGGCCACATTCGTGCACTGTTACTGGCGTTATTTTACCAGGAAACAGCTGGTTTGATCGAAAGTGGCCGCGTATTTGTGGCAATGCCGCCGCTGTACTCGGTCAAGTGGAAGGGCAAAACCACCTGGCTGACCGACGACGAAGCGCTGCGGCGATTTACGAACCGCAATCCTGAAGCGAAGAATGCAGCCATCAAACGCTACAAAGGTCTGGGGGAAATGACGGCGTCCGAGTTGCGGGAGACCACGATGCACCCGGCATCGCGCATCCTGAAGCAAGTGACCCTCGAAGACAGCGCCATCGCGGCGCAGGTCGTGGCCGATCTCATGGACGAGTCGCACCCCGAGGCGAGGCGCGAATTTCTCGCTCAAGCCGCTCGGCTGACGGACCTGGACGTGTAGGCGATGGCTTTCGAGACCGAGCAGATCCGGCAAGAAGAGTTCTCGGCGGCGATTCAGAACTCTTATGCGGAGTACGGGGTTTCGTCCAACGCGCGGGCGATTCCCGATGCGCGGGACGGGTTGAAGCCCGTGCAGCGACGCGTTCTGTGGTTCATGTACCGCATGGGCTGGGACGCTTCGCACGACACCGTCAAGTCGGCCGAAGTCGTCGGTACCGTGATGGGCCAGGCCCACCCGCACGGCCAGGAAGCCATCTACGACGCGGCGGTGCGGCTCGCGCAGGACTTCACCATGCGCTACCCGCTCATCGAAGGTCAGGGCAACTTCGGCAGCGACGACGACGACCCGGCGGCGGCGATGCGCTACACCGAGATGCGGCTGTCGCGTATCGGCGAGGTCATGCTGCGGGACATCGAAAAGGACACCGTGCCGCTGGTCCCGACCTACAAGCAGGACCCCAAAGTGGTCGAGCCGTACTACCTGCCGGCGCGCATTCCGCCGGCGATCAACGGCCAGGACGGCGTCGGGCTCGGCTTTGCTACGCGCGTGCCGCCGCACAACCTCCGCGAAGTGCTGTACGCCTGCATTGCCCTGCTCGACCAGCCGCAAATGGGCGTGCTCGACCTGATGCACTACATCAAAGGCCCGGACTTTCCATCAGGCGGCACCGTCGTCGGCGAGGAAGGCATTCGAGATTACCTGGCCACCGGGCGAGGGCGCATCGTGCATCGCGGCACGGTCCGGCTCGAGGAAGACCAGCGCGGTCGGCGCCTGATCGTCACCGCCGTGCCGTTCGTCGGCCGAGCGAACGTCAAGACCAGCATCGCCAAGGCCTTCAACGACGGCAAGCTGGCTGGACTCGTCTTCGAGGGTCACATCCCCGACGAGTCCAGCGACCAGAACGGCACACGTATCGTGCTGCCGCTGCGCAAGGACGTCACGCCCTCCGAGGTTCTGGCCGGCCTGTACCAGCACACCAGTCTTCAGACCAGCTTCTCGGTCCAGATGACGTTCCTGTTCGGCGCGGAGAACGAGCCGGCGCGCACTCCGCGGACCGTTGGCATGGTCGAGCTGCTGCGTCGCTACAACGAGCATCAGCTGAACGTCCTTCGACGCCGCGGCGAGTACGATCTCGCTCGCGCACGCGAACGCTTGCACCTGGTTGATGGGCTGATCGTCGGCGCGGTGCACGCCGACGAGATCGTCAAGATCTTCCAGGCGGCGAGGGACCGTCAGATCGCCCGCGCCGAGCTGATCAAGCGCTACAAGCTCAGCGAGATTCAGGCGCAGAAGATCAGCGAGATGACGCTGGCCCAGGTTACCCGGATGGACCTGGCCAGCTACCGCACCGAAAAGAAGGAGCTCCAGGAGCAAATCGCCTACCTCGACGACCTGCTCGCGCACGAGCCGAAGATGGTCGCGCTCATCAAGGACGAGATGCAGGCGGTCGTGAACGATTTCGGGGACGATCGGCGAACGGCGATCCTATCGGACGAGCACGCCGCGGCGCCTGTCGCCGACGTGCCCGCGGCGGTCGAGAGCAAGCCGATCCTGGTCGCGCTGACCGCCGACGGCGGGCTGAAAGCAATGCCTGCCAATACGTATGCGGGCAAAACGAACGCTGGCACCGTGCGCGGTGACGAGCGGCTGCTGAGGGTGCAGCGCGCTCACACGACCGACTACCTGCTATGCCAGCTGTCGACGGGTCGGGTAGCCACAGTCAAGGTCGCCAGGTTGCCCGAAACCACGCGCGGAGCGCGCGCTGAGCTGCCGCGGAGCTTCATCAGCCTCGATCCTGGAGAGCGGGTGGTCGACGTTGCGCCGATCAGCGCGTTTTCCGAAGAGGTCTACCTGGTGGTCTTCACGGCTGAGGGGCGGGTCAAGAAGACCGCGCTCTCGGAGTACATCCGCGTGGACGAGAAGCCGTCACCGGACCTCAAGCTGCTCGGCAAAGACGCTGTTGCCGCGGTCGTGACGAGTCCTGGCGGGGGCGACTATGTGGTCACCACCTCGGACGGCAAGACGCTCCGCTTTTCGGATGCCGATTTGCGGGCCTCCGGTCGAGTAGGCCAGGGCGTCCAGGCGATCGGGCTAGCGCGCGGCGCGACCATCGTCGGCGCTGACTGGGTTGCTGAGGACGACGATAGAGCGCTGTGGGTCGCGAGCTTGAACGGATTCGTGAAGCGGAGCCCGCTTTCGGACTATCCGCGGAAGGGTCGCGCCACGGGTGGCGTGGCGACGATGCAGCTCGCGCCGAAGACATCCATCGTGGGCACGCTTGTACTCGAGGCGAACGAGGATGCGCTGCTCATCACGCAGAGCGGGCGCACGGCACGAATCAGCGCGGCAGGGCTGCCGCTGATCGCGCGCGATCGCAAGGGCGTGGTGGGATTGAAACTCGAAGCTGCCGACGCGCTGGTGCGCCTGGTGGTCTTACCAGCCTAGTCACGAAATGCTGGCACTCGACTTGCAGACACGTTCTGCACACGCATGCTCGAAGCTGTTCGTCCGGAAACCCGGACACAGGTCCGCTCGCACTCAGGGCGCTTCGCGTGGGGCATCGTCGACACCATCCTCGGACTCGTGATGCTGCCATTCGGCATCTGGATGTGGTTGATCGAGCGGATGACGCTCGCCGTCTCCGCCCTGCAAAAGTCCTAGACTAGCTGCCGCGTCCGTCAATCCACGACTGGCGAATCCCCCACTCCGTCGGCCGGCCGGACGAGATGGACCTGCGTTTTGATGGTGTCGGCGGAAGCGCTAGCCGGCAGCACCAGCGCGCCGAGCACCAGGCTCGCCAGGACCACGGCGACACTGCGCTTGACTGCGCGGCTCGCGCGCGACAGCGTACTTCGAAGGAACATCAGGAACCCCCCGCTCCGAGAATGG
>WNGK01014962.1_pt1 | contig 10941 bp, 9 predicted proteins | sample 5400601 | NCBI WGS metagenome assembly WNGK01 (sample SAMN13153376, study PRJNA577476) | soil metagenome | isolation source: 60 cm soil or saprolite under Garry oak tree replicate 1 | place: USA:California | collected 2016-06-15
AGGAAGCAGCGTACCGTGCCGTCAGGGCCATACGCCCGGATGCCCTCGTCGTCACGAGCGACCGGCGCCTCGGCGAGCGGGCCATGGCTTTCGTCGCCCGCTCGAATGGCATTCCCTCGCTGCTCTTCTCGGGAACTCTCGTCCTTCCGCGCGATCTGACCAGTCGCTTCGATATCGGCGACCGCCTCGTCGTCATCGGCGAGCATCTCCGCCAGAGCCTGGTCAGGGAGCTCGGCATCGAGGCAGAACGGGTGTCAGTGGTCGGCGACCCCCGCTCCAACGCCGCCCGATTGGTGCCCACGGAACGGCTGCGCGAGGAGGTCCGCCACGACTTCAGCCTCGCCCCCGGCCGCCCCCTCGTGGTCTTCGTGTCCAAGTACGTCTCGCTGCTCTTCTCGGCGCAGGAGAGAGAAGCCTTCTACCGGACCGTGGTGGCGGCCGCGCGTCAGCTGGGCGACGTGGACTTCATCGTCAAGGTCCATCCGAACGAGGATCTCGAGCGCCTGCGCGAGCAGGTGGGCGAGTGGGGATGGCCGGAGGCTCTCCTGACCAAGGATTACGACATCCATCGCCTCTTCGGGGCCGCGGACGCCGCCGTCATGGTCACGTCCATGGCCGGCCTCGAGGCCATGGCCCTGGGCTGCCCGGTGGTGGCCGTGCAGACGGCCGGCAAGGACTTCGAGGGCGAGTACATGCCGCCCTATGTCAGCGCGGGCGCGGTCCGGCGGGTGGACCTGGGCAAGGCCGCGGCCCTCGCGGACACGCTCCGCGTCCTGCTCTGGAATCCCGCGGAGCGGGCGGCCATGATCGAGCGGGGGCGCGCATTCTCCGCGCGCTACGTTCATCCCGTCGACGGCCGCCTGGGCGAGCGGGTGCTGGCACTGGCCGAGGAGATCAGCGCGGCGCGGAGCGGATCGTGACCGCGCCGGGCCTGCCCTCCTTCGGCGCGGGCGGACGCATCTTCATCGTGGCCGAGGCCGGCGTGAATCACAACGGCGATCCGGCGCTCGCCCGCCGCCTGCTGGACGCCGCGGCGGAGAGCGGGGCGGACGCCGTCAAGTTCCAGACGTTTCGCGTCGACGCCTTGCTGACCCGTGGCGCGCCCAAGGCGGGATACCAGGTCGAGACCACGGGAGCGGGCGAGAGCCAGCGTGAGATGCTCGCGCGGCTCGAGCTCGCCACGGCGGTGCTGGCGGAGCTGAAGGACCGGGCCGCGACGCGCGGGCTCACGTTCTTCTCCGCGCCCTTCGACGAGGAGAGCGCCGATGTCCTGGACAGGCTCGGGGTCGCTCTCTTCAAGGTGCCGTCTGGGGAGATCACCAATCTCCCGCTGCTGCGCCACCTGGCATCCAAGGGCCGTCCCATCATCCTGTCCACCGGCATGTCGAGCCTGGACGAAGTCGAGCAAGCGGTGGCGGCCATCCGGGCCGCCGGCAATCCACCCCTGGCCGTGCTCCACTGTCTCTCCGCCTATCCCGCTCCCGCCAGCGAGGTCAACCTGCGCGCCATGGATGCCCTCGCGGCGCGCTGCAGCTGTCCCGTGGGCTTCTCCGATCACACGCTGGGCATCGAGATCGCGGTGGCGGCGGCCGCGCGCGGCGCCGCCATCATCGAGAAGCATCTGACGCTCGACAAGACCTTGCCCGGTCCCGATCATCGCGCCTCCCTCGATCCCGTCGAGTTCGCGGCCATGGTCCGGGCCATCCGGGCCGTGGAGTCCGCGCTCGGTGACGGGACCAAGCGCCCCATGCCCTCGGAGCTCGACACCCGCCGGGTGGCGCGGAAGAGCCTGGTGGCGGCGCGGGCGCTCAGGGCGGGCGCGCGGCTCGGGGTAGGAGACGTCCTGATCAAGCGGCCCGGCACGGGCATCTCCCCCGCCGACCTGGACAAGGCGATCGGGCGCCCGCTCGCTCGCGATATCGCCGCCGACGAGGTCATCGGCTGGGAGGCGCTGGCGGAGCCATGACGGCGGGGGCCGCGAAGCGCATCGGCGTGGTCACGGTCAGCCGCTCGGACTACGGCCACCTGCGGCCGGTGCTCGAGGCGCTGCGGCGCGCGCCCGATCTCGAGCTGCTTCTCTTGGTGGCGGGCATGCATTTGGCAAGCGAGTTCGGGCTGACCGTGCGCGATATCGAGGCGGACGGCTTTCCCATCTCCGCGCGCGTCGAGATGCTCGGGGGCGGCGACACACCGGAAGCGGTGGCGGCCGCCACGGGGCGAGGAGTGGCGGGCTTCGGAGAAGCCTTCGCGCGGCTACGCCCGGATGTGGTCGTGGTCCTGGGCGACCGCTTCGAGATGCTCGCGGCGGCGGTGGCCGCGCTCCCTTTCGCGCTGCCCGTGGCGCACATCCACGGCGGCGAGGTCTCCGAAGGGGCGATGGACAACCAGATCCGCCATGCCATCACCAAGCTCGCCCATCTGCACTTCGCCTCGGCGGAGCCCCACGCCCGGCGCATCGCCGCCATGGGGGAGGAGCCGTGGCGCATCCACACCGTGGGCGCACCCGGCCTCGACCGCCTCGCCACCACGGAGCCGCTGCCCCGTGCGGCGCTGGCCCGGGAGCTCGGGCTGCCCGAGGCGGGGCCGTGGCTCCTCGTCACCTTTCATCCCGTCACCCTCGAGTACCGGGACACCGCCGCCCACATCGACGAGCTCCTGGCCGCGCTCGAGAAGACGGACGGCTTCATCGTCATCACGTATCCCAATGCCGACACGGCGGGGCGGCTCATCATCGAGCGGATCGAGGAGTTCGCGGGGCGCCATCCGCGGCGCTGCCGGCTCGCCAAGAGCCTGGGCGAGCGGCTCTACCTCTCGCTGCTGCGCCACGCCGACCTCATGATCGGCAATTCCTCGAGTGGGCTCATCGAGGCGCCCAGCTTCGGGCTGCCCGTGGTCAATGTGGGCTCGCGCCAGCGCGGGCGGCTCCGGGGGGCCAACGTGATCGACGTCGAGCCCTCGCGCGAGGACATCCTGCGGGGCATCGAGGCGGCCCAGGCGCTCCCCTTCCGCGTCCGGGCCCGCGCGGCCGCCAATCCCTACGGTGACGGCCACGCCGCGCCGCGCATCGTCGAGATCTTACGATCGGTCCCGATAGACGTCCGGCTCGTCCAGAAGCGGTTCGGCGAATGATTCGAATCGCCACGGCGGTTCGCCATGACATGTCGCGCCGGGCTTTCCGCGCCTCGTGCGGCGTCATCGTTCGCGCCGGGCTTTCCGCGCCTCGTGCGGCGTCATCGTGCTCCTTTATCTCGGGCTCGGGCTCTTCTACTCGCGCACCCTTATCAGCTGGGACGACGAGTCGTCTTTCCTCGCTCTCGGCGAGATGGCGATCACCGGACAGGTGGCGTTGTTCCAGGACGAGATGACGGGTCAACGGATGCCGCTGCCCTTCTACGTGCTCGGTGCCTCGCAGATCGTGTTCGGCCGAAACCTGTGGGTGGCCCGGTTGGTGTCGCTGGCCCTTGGTGTCGGTGTACTGGCTGTCACGGTGGCCGTGGCGCGTCTCCTGGGGGGCGACCGGGCGGGAGTCCTGGCGGGGCTTCTCGTCGCGACGCAGGGCGCGGTCGTCGGGTACTATGCGACCGCGACGTATCAATCTCTCACCGCCCTCATCCTCATGGCGGCGGTCTGGGTGATGCTGAAGGACACATTGCCGTGGCGCGCGGCCCTCGGGATGGCGGCGGCGTCGCTGCTCTTCCTGACCCGCACCAACCTGTTCCCCGCACTGCCGTTCTTCTTCGTGTGGGCACTCTGGCTATCGCGAAGCGCGGGCGAGCGCGCGGCGGTGGTGGTGGCCGCGGGTATTCTACCTGCCGCCTTCTTCCTCTCGGACCCGACGCACCTCAAGCTCCTCGCGCACGTGCCGCTGCTCCGGCGGTTCGTGGCGCCGCTCGGCTACCGCTCCATCCTCGAGTTTTCCGCGGTGCGGGAGGCCGATCTCGACGACCAGCTCTGGGCGGTGCTCCTCTTCGCTCGGCGCTACGAGTCCTGGGCCGTGGCCGGGGCTGGTGTTGCGGCCGGGGCCGCCCTCGTCGCCCGCCGCCACGGCATCCGCCCCGTGCTCGCGTGGCCGCGCGAGCTGTGGATTCTGACCTCGCTGTGGGTCTGGCTCCTTCTCTGGCACTTCGTGATGTGGCGTGTCAACTTCAAGATCGTGGCGGCATACTTTCCGAGCTTCGCGCCTCTCCTGGCCGTCATGCTGGGCGTGGGATTCGCGGCCCTTCTCCGCCGGGACGATCTCGGGCGTCTCGGCCGAGGCGTGGCGCTGGCGACGTTGGCCGTAGCGCTGACGGTTTCGGTCGGGTTCGTGCGCCATCCACTCATGCCGCGCCCTATTCCGGTACCCTTCTTCGGAGATTCGATTCAGCAGGTGGACCGGGCCGCGCGTGACCTCGGAGCGCTCGTGCCGGCTGGCTCGCCCGTGTTTCTGTTCGCGCAGCCCATGCCCGCTTACCTCGCCAGGGTGCGGCCCTACCTGCAGCAGATCATGTCTCCGGGTGGCACGCTGGCGCCGGAATCCGTCGACCCCACGGTCGCCCGGCGAAATGGGGTCTGGGGAATCGCCGACGTCGATCGCTGGCTGGGTCGGGAGGCGGCGTTCGCGATCATCGCGCCGCATTTCCTGGTCGCTCTCTCTGATGCCCGCCCGGAGAGCGTTCAGCGCATGCGAGAGCTCCTGACGGAGCGCTTTGAGCGCATCGGACGGATCGGGGGAGGGGTATTCCCACCCTCCGACGTCTACCGTCGGATACGGTCATGAGGGCCTTTTTTCGTCGGCGAGCTTTGTGAAGCGCATCGTAACCGCTATAATTGCCGGTGTTTCCCGCGCGGCGTACCACCGTCAAGAGAGGGGTGCCTAGGGTAGTGTCCACTTCGTTGGTGCGAGTACCGTTCGTGGCGCTGCATCTCCAGCATCGCGCCGTCAGGGCGCAGCTTCTGGCGGCCGTCGACCGGGTTTTCGAGCATGGGCAATACGTGCTGGGGCCCGAGGTGGAGGAGTTCGAGAGCCGCTTTGCCTCGCTATGCGGTGTACCGTTCGCGGTCGGCATGTCGGACGGTACCCACGCGCTTCTTCTTGCCCTCCGCGCCCTCGGGATCGGAGCGGGCGACGAAGTGATCACGGCGCCCAACTCGTTCCTTGCGAGCGCCGCTTCCATCGCGCTCGCGGGAGCGCGGCCTGTCTTTGCCGACGTACGCGATGATCTCAATCTCGACCCCGAGCAGGTAGCCGCCGCGGTGTCGCCCAGCACCCGTGCCATCATGCCGGTCCATCTCACGGGGCGGCCCGCTGACATGAAGAGGATCGGCGCCATTGCCGAGCGCCACGGTCTTCATGTCGTGGAGGACGCCGCCCAGGCCGTCGGGGCCACCCTCGACGGTCAAGCGGTCGGCAGCTTCGGGGCGGCGGGTTGCTTCAGCCTCCATCCGCTCAAGAACCTGGCGGCCTGCGGCGACGCGGGGGTTGTCACCACCTCGGACAGGAAGCTCGCCGACGCTTTGCGGGTGGAGCGCAATCACGGCCTTCGGGGCCGGGATGATTGCGGCGCCTGGGGCTACAATGCGCGGCTCGACACCCTGCAGGCGGCACTGCTCAACGAGAAGCTGCCCTATCTCGGGCGCTGGACCGCGGCCAAGCGCCAGATCGCCGCGCGCTATCGCGACGCGCTCGGCGATGCCGTCGCCGTGCCCGAAGACGGACCCGGGGAGCATGCCGTCTATCAAACCTTCGTCATCCGCGCCGATCGGCGCGACGATCTCCAGCGGCATCTGGCCGCGCGAGGCGTCGACTCCAAGGTTCACTATCCGACCCCGCTTCACCTCCAGGAAGCCGCGGCCGAGCTCGGCTACAAGCGCGGGGATTTCCCGGTGACCGAGCGCCTGGCCACCGAGATCCTGAGCCTGCCGATCTATCCAGAGCTCACGGAGGCGCAGCAGGAAGCCGTGGTCGACGGCGTGCTGTCCTTCTACGGAAGGCGAGCCCGGCGGTGATGCGGGTTCCGTACTCGTATCTCGACCGTCAGTTCGCCGAGCCCGATGCCATCCTCGCCGACATCCGGGAGCTCGTGCTCCGCGGCGATTACACTCTCGGGGCCGCGGTCGGCGAGTTCGAGGAGCGCTACGCGCGCATGCTGGGAGCTCGGCATGCCATCGGGGTCGGCTCAGGCACCGAGGCGCTCACGCTGGCGCTACAGGCGGTCGGGGTGCGGCCGGGCGACGAGGTGGTGACGGCCCCCAATACCTTCATTGCCAGCGTCGGCGCCATCGTGGCGGCCGGCGCAAGGCCGGTGTTTGTGGATGTCAACGCCGAGCACAACATCGACGCTGCCCTCATCGAGCGCGCCGTCACGCCCAGGACGCGCGCGCTCATGCCGGTGCATCTCTCCGGCAATCCCGTCGACATAGCGGCCATCGTCGAGATCGCGCAGCGGCGGCGCGTGCCGATCGTCGAGGATGCCTGCCAGGCTTTCACGGCCGCCATCGGGGGCCGCGCGGTCGGCACCTTCGGTGAGGCTGCCGGCTTCAGCCTGCATCCGCTCAAACCGCTCAATGTCTGGGGCGATGCCGGGATGATCGTGACCGACTCTGACACCCTGGCCGATCATCTACGTCTGCGTCGAAATCACGGGCTTCGCGACCGGGACACCGTCGAGATCTTCGGCGTGAACAGCCGGCTCGACACGCTGCAGGCTCTCGTTGGCCTGCATCTGCTGGATACCACGGGGGCGGTGACGGAGCGCCGGATCGGGCACGCGCGGCGCCTCGACGCCGGACTCGCGCCGCTCGCGCCGCACATCACGGTGCCTCCGCGTCGACCGGGGGTCCGCCACGCGTACCTGACCTACGTGGTCCAGGCGCAGGACCGCGACGGACTGGTCCGGTTTCTTGTCGAGCGCGGCGTCGAAGCGAAGGTGCACTATCCGGTGCCCGTCCATCTGCAGCCGGCCGCCAAGGACCTGGGCTACAAGCCTGGGGACTTCCCCGTTTGCGAGCGGCAGGCCCGCGAGATCGTCACGCTCCCGGCCCACCAGCATCTGACCTTCGATCAGCTCGACTACGTCGTGGAGCAGGTGACGGAGTTCTACTCGCGATGAGCCTCGAGCGCTCGCTTTACGAGGCCATGCTTCGGATGCGAATGGTCGAGGAGACGATCGCGGCGATCTATCCGGATCGGGAGATCCGCTCGCCGACCCATCTCTACATTGGACAGGAAGGGGTTGCCGCCGGCGTCTGCGCCGCGCTCGGGCGACAGGACGTGGTGGCGGCGAACTATCGCTCGCACGGCTGGTATCTCGCCAAGGGCGGGAGTCTACGCGCCATGGTCGATGAGCTGTTCGGCCGCGCCACCGGCTGTAGCGGAGGCTGGGGTGGCTCCATGCACCTGATCGACGTTGACGCCGGGGTCATGGGCACCTCGGCCATCGTGGGAGGCGGGATGTCCCATGCCGTGGGCAGCGCTCTCGCCGACCGCATCCTGGGACGGGCCCAGGTCTCCGTCGCCGTCTTCGGCGACGGCGCCGTCGAAGAGGGGCCGTGGCACGAGTGCCTCAACTTCGCCTCCCTCAAGCGGCTGCCCGTCGTCTTTGTCTGCGAGAACAATCTCTGGGCCGCTTTCTCGCCTCTCAAGGATCGCCAGCCGCCCGTCGAGATCCATGAGCGGATGAAGGCCTACGGGATCCCGTCCGAGCTCGTGGACGGAAATGACGCCCTCGCCGTGCACCGCGCGGCCGCCGTCGCCGCCGACCGCGCGCGGCGCGGCCACGGGCCGAGCCTGATCGAGTGCTCCACCTATCGCTGGCTCGAGCATTGCGGTCCCAATGATGATGTGGCGCAAGGCTTCCGCCCCGCCGAGGAGCTAGAGGGCTGGAAGGCGCGCTGCCCGATCCTGCGCATGCGTTCCCTCGTGACCGATGAGGAGGACCGCAGTATCCGGGCGGCGGTCATGCGCGAGATCGAGGACGCCCTTGCCCACGCCCGACGGGCGCCCTGGCCTGAGCCCTCCTGGAAGCCGGCCTACTATGAAGTTTAGGGAAGCCGTGCGCGCTGCGACGGTCGAGGTGATGAGAAAAGACGCGCGCGTCTTCGTGTTGGGAATAGGCGTTCCGGACGTCAAGGGCATTTTCGGCACCACGGTGGGGCTGGCGGACGAATTCGGAGCCGACCGCGCCTTCGACATCCCGCTCTCCGAGAGCGCCGTCACCGGTATCTGCGTCGGTGCCACCTTCCGCGGCCTGCGGCCGATCTTCGTCCACCAGCGCATCGACTTCACCATGCTGACCATGGACCAGATCGTGAATCACGCGGCCAAGTGGCGCGCCATGTTCCACGGCGCTCATCCAGTCCCGCTGGTGATCCGCGCCATCGTGGGGCGCGGCTGGGGCAACGGTCCCCAGCACACCCAGAGCCATCACGGCACGTTCGCGCACATCCCGGGGCTCAAGGTCGTGGTGCCCGCCACGCCCCACGACGCCAAGGGCCTCCTGATCGCGGCGGTGGAAGATGACGATCCCGTGATCTATATCGAGCACCGCTGGCTACACGAAGAGGACGGCGAGGTGCCGGACGGCTACTACGAAGTGCCGATCGGCAAGGCCGCCGTCGTGCGCGCGGGGAACGATGTCACGGTGGCGGCGGTAGGTCCGTACGTCGGGGAAGCGCTCAAGGCCGCCGGCGCGCTGGCCGGCGAGGGCGTCTCGGCCGAGGTCCTCGATCTCCGCACTCTGCGGCCCCTCGACAGCGAGACGCTGCTGGCCTCCGTTCGCCGCACGGGGCGGCTGGTCGTGGCCGATGCCGACTGGGGGCCGTGCGGCGTGTCGGCTGAGCTCCTCGCCGTGACGGCCGAGCACGCCTTCGGCGCGCTGAAGGCGCCGCCCGTCCGGGTGACATGGCCCGATAGCCCCGTGCCTTCGAGCCAGGCCCTCGAGCCCGGCTTCTACCCCGGCGCGCGCCAGATCCACGCCGCCGTTCGGTACACGCTGAGTCGCGGCGCCTCCGCCGGGCTCGCCGGCTCGAGCACGAAACCTTTCGAGGGGCCGTTTTGAACAGCCTGTCCGTCGTGATTCCTGCACGGAACGAGGAGGGCAATCTCGAAGCGTGCGTCGAGACCGTACTCGAGGCCCTCGAGGGCATCACGGAGGACTACGAGCTCATCATCGTCGACGACGGGAGCACGGACGGCACCGGGGCCCTCGCGGAGCGGCTTGTGACGAAGCTCCGAGGCGTGAAGGTCGTGCACAATGCGCCGGCTCTCGGCTTCGCGGCGGCCTATCGCCACGGCGCCGGTCTGGCCAGCAAGACCTACGTGGCGCTTATCCCCGGAGACAACGAGATTCAGCCCTCCTCCGTGCGCGCCATCTTCGAGGCCATCGGCAAGGCGGACCTCGTGGTACCCTTCACCGTGAATCAGGACAGCCGCCCCTGGGTGCGCCAGCAGCTGTCCCGCACGTTCACGAACACCGTCAACTTCCTCTTCGGGTTCGATCTCCGTTACTACCAGGGGCCTTGCATCTACCCGGCGGGCGTGCTCCGGACGCTCCGCGTGACCACGGGGGGCTTCGTCTTCCTCACGGAGATGCTCGTGCGCGCCCTCGCCGCCGGCTTTCGCCCGGTCGAGGTGCCCATGTATATCCAGGCGCGCCGGTTTGGCGCCTCCAGCGCCGTGACTACGCGCAATGTGGCCACGGCACTCAAGACGGTGGCGCGGCTCTTCTGGGACATCAAGGTGCGGCGGAGACCGCTCGGATGAGCCGCGTCTTCGTCACGGGCGGCGCGGGATACGTGGGCGCGGTGCTGGTGCCAAGGCTTCTCGAGGCCGGGCACGACGTGACCGCGCTCGATCTGTTTCTCTTCGGCGACCATCTACCCGCGGACTCCGACCGGCTCCGACGGATCACCGGCGATATCCGCGACGAAGCCCTCCTGCGGCGCGCGCTTCCTGGGCACGAGACGGTCATCCATCTCGCCTGCATCTCCAACGATCCGAGCTTCGCGCTGGATCCCCGGCTGAGCCGCACCATCAACTTCGAGTGCTTCGAGCCCATGGTGACGGCGGCCCGGGAGGCCGGGGTGCGGCGCTTCATCTACGCCTCGACCTCGAGCGTGTACGGCGTGAGCGACGCGGAGAACGTCACCGAAGAGCACCCCCTGGTGCCGCTCACCGACTACAACAAGTACAAGGGCCTGTGCGAGCCGCTGCTCTTCAAGCACCAAGCGCCCGGCTTCACGACGGTGACGATCCGGCCTGCCACCGTCTGCGGCTATTCGCCGCGGCTGCGGCTCGATCTGACCGTCAATATCCTGACCATGTCGGCCGTGGTGAACGGGAAGATTACGGTCTTCGGTGGGAGCCAGCGCCGGCCGAACATCCACATCGACGATGTGTGTGACCTCTACGCCATGCTGCTCGAAGTACCCGATGGCCTCATCGCGGGCAAGACCTTCAATGCCGGCTACCAGAATCACACCGTGGCCGAGATCGCCGCCATCGTACGCGACGTCGTCAGCCGCGAAGTGGCGGGCCGCGAGGAGGTGGAGATCGTCACCACGCCGTCCGATGATCTGCGCTCGTATCACATCTCCTCGGAGAAGATCCGGCGGGAGCTCGGCTTCGTTCCCAAGCGCACCATCGAGGACGCCGTCCGCGATCTCTGCCGGGCCTTCGCCGCGGGCCGGGTGCCCGATCCCGTCTGCGCCATCGAGTACTACAACGTCAAGGCCATCCAGGCGGCGGGGTTGCGCTAGGAGTGGCGCGTCCCCGGAGCGTGGTCACGGGTGGGGGCGGCTTCCTCGGGAGCCACATGGTCGACCTTCTGCTCGAGGAAGGCCACGACGTGGTGGCCGTGGACGATTTCAGCACGGGCCGTCCCGGCAACCTCGCCCACCATCGCGGCTCCCCCCAGCTCAAGGTGGTCGCGGCAGACGTCTGCGACGGCGCGCGCATGGCCT
>WNGK01017898.1_pt1 | contig 10941 bp, 9 predicted proteins | sample 5400601 | NCBI WGS metagenome assembly WNGK01 (sample SAMN13153376, study PRJNA577476) | soil metagenome | isolation source: 60 cm soil or saprolite under Garry oak tree replicate 1 | place: USA:California | collected 2016-06-15
TCCGGGGATGGCATGGCCGTGCTCGGCCACGCTGCGCGCCAGCGCTTGGCCGAGCGGGACGGCGGCCTCGTCACCGAACACCGATGCTCCGGTCTCCGCGTCCACCAGGTAGAGCCGCAAGCCCAGGCGACGGCCGAGCGCGTCGAACGTCGCCGGGCCCAGATTGCCGGCCGCCAGCGAGAGCCGCAGCAAGTCATAGAAATGCGCCACGTCACTGAGTTGCTCCCGCTCGTGGCTGTCGTTGCTTTCGGCGACGATCCGCACGATGTCGCTGAACCGGATCGAGTACGGCACTGTGAGCACGGGCAGGTCGAGTTCTCCCGACCGCCGGCAGAGCTCAGTGGTGACCGGCGACCCGCCCGTGCCCAGGCCCATCACCAGCCCGCTGGCCCCGATCCTGGCCAGCCGCTCGATGAAATGCACCTGCGCCTCAGGCGACGGCCCGATCCCGGTCCCGTTGGTGAGCAGCAGCTCGCCTGGCCCGAGGTAGTCCCACGGGGCCGGAAGATCAGAGGCATGCGCCCAGGTGACCTCGTTGTCGAGACCGGAGTTCCCACCGACCAGGGTGAGCTGAAGTCTCGGCCGTTCCAGCAGTCCTCGGACGGTAATGGTCATTTCTGTTTCCCCCACCGGAAGGTCGCCGCCGCGAGCGGCCCACCCAGGCGTGAATCCCGTCATACCACGTTATGAACCCGGCGAGGAAGTCTGCGCCGCAGTCGGATAGTCAACGCCGGCGGCAGGCCGGATGCTTGCCCGCATGACAGCCGATGGGACGCTCCGGTGAGCGCGTCGGACGATTCCCGCACCGGCCAGGACCTGACGACTACCGCCGGGCCGGCCGAGCCGGTGGCCTGGCCGTCCGGGTATACCGCGGCCGCCTGCCTTTCGTTCGACCTGGACGCCGAGGCCGCCGTCCTCACGGCCGATATTTCCTCCGTCTACCGGATGAGCCCGATGAGCCACCAGGCATACGGCCCCCTGGTCGGCATCCCGCGGATACTCGACCTGCTGGCGCGGCATGACCTGCGCGCGACGTTCTTCGTGCCGGGGTACTCAGCTCACCGCTACCCCGCCGTCGTGCGATCGATCGCCGAGGCCGGCCACGAGATCGCGCACCACTCGTACTTTCACGAGAACACCATCGGAATGGACGCCCGGACCGAGGCCGACATGATCGACCTGGCCTTGCGGGCGCTGTGGGACGTGGCCGGAGTCCGGCCGACCGGGTACCGCGCGCCGATGTGGGAGCTGACCTACCACACCCCGCGGCTGCTGGCCGATCGCGGCTTCCTCTACGACTCCAGCCTGATGGACTCCGACTATCCCTACCGGCTCGCCGTACCGGGCACCGGTACGGAGTCGAGCCTCATCGAGGTCCCCGCCTGGTGGGGCCTGGATGACTGGGAGCAGTACGCGTTCCTGCCTGACCTGATCGGATCGGGCGTCATCGAGAGTCCCGCCAAGGCCCTGGAGATGTGGTCGCTCGAGCTGGAGGCGACGCACCGGATCGGCGCCGCGTTCGTGCTCACCTGCCACCCGTTCCTGTCCGGGCGTCCGTCCCGTGCGTATGCGCTCGAGCAGCTGATCGAGCGCATGGCCGCCCTGCCAGGACTGTGGGTGACAACCATCGGCGACGTCGCGCGGCACGTGGCCGGTCTCAATCTGACCCCGCGGACGTGCCCGCAGCCCGTCCTGCCTGACGCGGCCTACTGGGTCGCGCGGCCCAGCACCTGACAGCTTCGAGAAAGGGGACCGACATGACGGAGATGGCGCCCGAGCAGACAGTGACGGCGGATCTGTCCCACACTCCGGTCAGGGACTTCACGCTCCGGTCCGCGTTCGCGCTGGCCTTCTCTGACGTGTCACCGATCGTCGGCATCTACTCGGTGTTCGGCCTCTGCCTGCTCGTGGCGGGCCCGGCGTTCTTCTGGGGCTTCCCCATCGTCCTGATCGGCCAGCTCGCCGTCACCGGCGTCTTCGGCGACCTGGTCTCGAAGTGGCCGTTCCAGGGCAGCGTGTACGCGTGGGCCCGTGAGCTCTTCGGCGCCCGTTACGGCTGGTTCGCGAACTGGGCGTACATCTGGGGGCTCACGATCGCCCTAGGCGCGGTCGCCCTCTTCGCGGCCGACTTCCTCGGGCCCGCGATGGGGCTCAACTCGCTCAGCCAGACACAGACCAGCCTGCTCGCGCTCGGCGTCCTGATCTTCGGCTCGATCGCGAACATGATCGGCAGCAAGTTCCTGCGCGGCCTGCTCTACATCTCGATGACCGCGGAGCTGATCTCCTCGCTCGGAATCGGCGTCGCCCTGCTGTTCTTCCACCGCACGCATTCGTTCTCGTTCTTGTTCAGCGGCGCGGGCACCGCGCACGGCGCCGGCTGGCTCTTCGGGCCGTTCCTCGCCATCGTCGCGTTCATCGGCTTCTCCTTCGTGGGCTTCGAATCGGCGGGTTCCATCGCCGAGGAGGTGCAGGGAGCCAGGCACGTGCTGCCGAAGGCGATCAGCCTGGCGCTGCTCTCGTGCGGCCTGCTGGTCATGTTCGCGACGCTCGGCCTGCTGCTGGCCCTCCCCGACCTCGGCGCCGTGCTGTCCGGCAAGGACACCAACCCGATCGCCACAACCCTGGAAACCCGCCTCGGCTCGGGCACGGGCCGCGCGCTGCTGGTCATGCTGACGATCGGCTTCACCGCCAGCATGATCGCCGTGCAGGCCGCCGTGTCCCGCGCCATCTGGGCCAGCGCCCGCGCCCGCGAGCTTCCAGCTTCCGGACTGCTCGGCCGGCTCAGCGGCCCGGAGCGGCTGCCCCGCCACGTCATCGGACTGACCTGCATCATCGCCGGGATCCTGGTCTTCATCCACAACCCGAACGTGTTCACGCTGCTGCTCAGCGGGGCGACCGCGGGCTTCTTCGTGTCCTACGCCCTGCCGGTCGTGGCGGCGGCTGTTACCCGGCTGCGCGGCGGCTGGACCCCCGGCCCGGTATCGATGGGCAAGGCCGCGGCAACGGTCACGTACTTCGCGGCCGTCTGGATGATCGCCGAGATCATCAACATTGCCTGGCCGCGCAACACCTACGGCGGCGTCTGGTACCTGAACTGGGGCATCGTGCTCGTGATCGCCGTGCTCGGCGTCCTCGGCGCACTGGTCTCGGCCTACATCTTCCGCTCCGGCGGCGAGGCGGCGACGGCCCACTTCACGCCGGTCGTCTCCGACCCGGAGGGCGAGTGAGCGAGCCGGAGGGGCGCGGCGCCGCCTGGACGGAGGAGCGAGGGACGAGCGAGGGGGGAAGGCGGCGCCTCGAAGCGCCCCGGAGGCGACCGGGCGAACACAGCGAGCCGGAGGGGCGGCGCCCGGAAGCGCCCCGCAGGCGAGCGGGCAAGCAGTGAGCGCTCCGGACGGCCCGAGGCCCCGGGTCGTGCTTGTCACCGGGGCTGCCAGCGGCATCGGCGCGGAGACGGCCGCCCTGTTCCGGCGGCGCGGCTGGCGCACGGCCGGGATTGACCTGCGGCCGTCCGACACCGACCTGCCGCTGCGGTGCGACGTCACCGACGCGGCCGGAATCCGGTCCGCCGTCGACGAGGTGGCCGACCAGCTCGGCGCCATCGACGCGGCGGTGTCGGCGGCCGGCTACTACGAGGAAGGGATCGACGTCTGCGACATCAGCCGGGCGCAGTGGGACTCGATGCTGGGCGTCATCCTCGGCGGCACGGTCAACACCTGCGCCGCCGTGCTCCCGCACCTGATCGCCAGGCAGAGCGGGACCATCATCGCCATCTCCTCGGAGCTGGCCCTGGCCGGCAGCGCCACCGATCTCCACTACGTGGCGGCTAAGGGCGCCGTGCTCGGGCTGGTCAAGTCGCTGGCCGCGGAACTGGCCGCGACACCGATCCGGGTCAACGCAGTGGCACCGGGCCCGACGGACACGCCGCTGCTCGCGGCGGACTCGCTGTGGCGCAAGCCCGACTACCTCGCCACGCTCCCGCTCGGCCGGCTGGTCCGGCCGGACGAGATCGCCGCGACCGTGTTCTACCTGGCCACCGAGGGCGTCATGTACTGCGGCGAGGTCCTGTCACCGAACGCCGGGGCGGTGATCTAGCGTGATCGGCAGTGCGGCAGGCCGGCCTGTGGCCCTGGTGACGGGAGCGGCGCAGGGACTGGGCTACGCGACTGCCCAGCGGCTCGCCGCCGATGGATTCGCCGTCGCGGTGAATGACATCGCCGATGACGGGCGCCTCACCGGCCTGGCCGATCAGCTCGGCGGGCTTGCTGTGCCTGGTGATATCGCTGACCCGGATGCGGTCGGGGACATGACCAGCGTGGTGGTCGGACGGCTTGGCCGGATCGACGTCCTGGTGGCCAACGCGGCGGCGATGGAGATGGGCTCGTTCCTGACCCAGGACCCGGCGGTCTGGTGGCGCCAGGTCGAGGTGAACCTCTCGGGCCACTTCCGGCTGGTCCAATCGGTGGTGCCGCACATGCGCGGTCGCGGCAGCGGGCGCATCGTGCTCATCGCCTCGGGCTGGGGCGTGATCGGTCACCCCAATGCCACCGCCTACGCGGCGTCCAAGGCCGGCCTGATCGCACTGGCGAAGGGGCTGGGGCGCGAGCTCGGCCCGCAGGGCATCCTGACCAATGCGATCGCGCCGGCCTACATCGATACCGGGCAGCTGCGCGTGGACGCGGCCGACCTCGGAATCACACTCGACGAGATGCGCCAGCGCTACCGCGAGCTGGTGCCCACCGGCCAGCTGGCCACGGTCGGCGACATCGCCGGGGCCGTGGCCTTCCTGGCTGGCCCGGGCGGCAGCGCCTTCGTGGGCCAGGTGCTGCAGCCCAGCGGCGGCGTCACCCGCACCAGGGCCTGACCGAGCGTGCCGGACTCACCCACACAACCTGGAGGGACGTTGCCCGAGGCCAGCCCAGAACCGGTGGGACCGGTCGACGGACGCCTGGTGCCACGCTTCGCCGGAGCCGCGACCTTCGCCCGATTGCCCGAGGTCGACCGGGTCGCTGACTACGATGTCGCCGTACTCGGCGTTCCCTTCGACAACGGCACCTCGTACCGGCCTGGCGCACGGTTCGGACCGATGGCGGTCCGGCAGGCCTCGCGCCACCTGCGGCCCGGCTACCACGTCGAGCTCGGCCTGGCACCGTTCCAGACCATGCAGGTAGTCGACGCCGGCGATGTCCCGGTCACGCCGTTCGATATCAGCGCAGCCATGACCCAGATCCGTGACCATGCCGCCGACCTCGTCGCCGGGAATCGCCGGATCGTGGCTATCGGCGGCGACCATACGATCGCGCTGCCTATGCTCCGCGCGGTCACAGCGCAACACGGGCCGGTGGCGCTGCTGCACTTTGATGCGCACCTGGACACCTGGGATACCTATTTCGACGCGCCGATAACACACGGCACGGTCTTCAGGCGAGCATTCGAAGAGGGGCTGCTGATCGAGGATCACTCCATTCACGTCGGCATCCGCGGCCCGCTGTACGGGGAGGCGGACCTCGCCGACGACCGCCGGTTCGGCTTCCGCACGATCAGGACCAGCGACGTCGACGACCTCGGCATCGCCGGGACGATCGGCGCCGTCCTTGACCGGGTCCGCGACCTCCCGGTCTACCTCTCCGTCGACATCGACGTCCTCGATCCCTCGTTCGCACCGGGCACAGGTACCCCGGAGGCCGGCGGGCTGACCAGCCGAGAGCTGCTCCGCGTGCTCCGCGGGCTGACCGCCGTCCACCTGGTCGGGGCCGATGTCGTGGAGGTCGCTCCGGCGTACGACCACGCCGAGCTGACCACGATCGCCGCCGCGACGGTCGCCTACGACCTGATCACGCTGATGGCCCGGCACGGGCGCCGCGCCGCCTCCTCGTAACCCCGCGACCGGATCAGGAAGGCGGACCGATGACCGCAGCCGGAAAGCCCCTGCACCCGGCGCTGCGGCGCCGGGGTTCGGGCGTCACCGCCGACGGGGAGTTCTTCATGCCTACCCGGGCGCTGTTCGGCCGCGGGATCGCCAGTCAGGCGGGCGAGCATGCCGCGGCGCTCGGCGCCCGCTCGGCGCTCCTGGTCACCGATCCGGGCGTCCGCGCCGCTGGCCTCATCACGCCCGTCCAGACGGCGCTGACCAGACGCGGCATAGACGTCACGATCTTCGACCGGGTAGAGCCCAATCCGAAGGACTGCGACTGCCTGGCCGGCGCCGAGCTGATGCGCTCGGGCGGCCAGCAGCTGCTCGTCGCCGTCGGCGGCGGATCGGCGATCGACACGGCCAAGTGCATCGGCCTGCTGCTGACCAACGGAGGGCACCCCCGGGACTGGGAGGACTTCGGCGCGCTGCAGCACGATCCCCGGCCGACCATCGCCATCCCGACCACGGCTGGGACAGGCAGCGAGGTGAGCCCGTCCGCTGTCATCACCGACACGGCGCGCAAGAAGAAGATGAACCTCTTCGACACGCGGAACTGCCCGCGGGTAGCGCTGGTGGATCCCGACCTCACGCTGTCCTGTCCGGCATGGGTTACGGCCTCGTCGGGAATGGACGCGCTCTCGCACGCCGTGGACTCGCTCCAGTGCCTGCTGGCCACGCCTGCCTCGGAGGCGCTGGCCCTGGAGGGGGCCAGGCTCGTCGCCTGCTACATCCGCCGGGCGGTCAGCGCGCCAGCCGACATCGAGGCGCGGTGCGGCATGGCACAGGGCAGTCTCACCGCCGGAATCGCAGTCGGACTGACCGACGTCTCGGGAGCGCACGCGCTCGCCGAGGCCATGGGCGGCCTGTACGGGCATCCGCACGGCTTCTGCTGCGCGGTCAGCATGCCGCCCATCATGGAGTACAACCTGCCGGTCTGCGCGGACAAGTACGCGCGCCTGGCCGTCGCGCTCGGCGTCGGCCTGCCCGAGGCCGGTGCGGCTCAGCTAGCCCAGGCGGCCATCGGCGCGGTCAGGGACCTCAACCGGGATCTCGACGTGCCGGCCATGAGCGCGCTCGGCCGGGCTGAGGACCTTGACCTGCTGGGCGAGAAGGCGGCCCAGAACACCAGCAACCCCTCGAACCCGCGGATCGCGGGCGCGGCCGACTACCGCGAGATGTTCGCCCGCGAGATATACCGCGAGATGTTCGCCCGCGAGATAGAGCGCCGCTAGCTGTCATTGGGGTCACGGCTTGCGGGCTACTCCGCACCAGGCGGTGACATCGGCGTCGATCCCGCCGGCTGCGACGGGATGCCAGCGCTGCGGCTGGACTCCGCCGGCTCCTCCAGGGCGAGGCCGTCGAAGAACTGGTGATCTCGGCCCGGTCCGCGGCGTGCCGCCGGCCGATGTGAGCCGGGCGTTGACCCGCCTGGTCATCTCAGCCATCGCAGCGGGGCGGACGTCGTCGCCGGGTGCGAGACCACCAGGTAGCTGCCTGACGCGAGTCGGCTCATCAGCCGGCCCACGATCCTGCGCGGGTTGTCGGCATCGGGGATCAGGTGCAGCACGATCAGCAGCAGCCCCGCCACCGGCCGGCTCAGGTCGAGTGTGGCCGAGGCACCGCGGAGGATCTGATCGGCGTCGCGCAGATCACTGTCCAGGTAGGCGGTCGCACCCTCCGGGCAGCTGGCCAGCATTGATCCTCGTAGCTGTGGGCCGCTCATCAGATCCGGACTCGCGGCGGACGCGCTCGCTACTGCTCCGGACGGCGTCAACCCTGGGGCTCCAGCGGCGCACGCGATCCCTCGGCTTCTACCGGTGGCCGGATCTGGCTCCTCGTGACAGTTCGCGAGGACCTCAGTCGCTCGTCGGCAAGGCCAAGGTGACGGTTTTGGGGTCAACGGCGTTCAGGGGCGCCTTGGCCGCATCCTGCGCGTGTTTATCCGCTGCCCCAGGACTTAGGAGTACGATACTTATAACTACGATCCTAAGCGAACTGGGGGACATGTGTTCGCCAAGCCGCCTGACATGTTCGACCGTGACGACGAGTGGGCCGCCCTGTCCCGGTTCGCTGCAGACGACCGGCCGGGCGCCACGCTCGGGGTGGTGTCGGGGCGGCGACGGCAGGGCAAGACTTTCCTGCTTGACGCACTGAGTAGAGCGGACGGCGGTTTCTTCTTCGAGGCTACCGAGGCCACAGGCACCGAGTCGCTGCGGCAGATCGGAGCCCAGCTGGGCGACTACACCAAGGCCTCCATGCCGCCGCGCCCGGCAGACTGGCGTGAGGTCCTCGACGCGCTCCTCGCGCTCGGCGAGGACCGACCTGTGACGGTGGCCATCGACGAGTTCCCCTACCTGGCGAGGGCGAACCCGGAACTGCCGTCCGTGATCCAGGCCGCGTTCGGGCCGCGCAGGGATGAGCGGCTGCGTTCGCGGACCCGGCTGCTGCTGTGCGGCTCGGCGATGTCGTTCATGGGCCGCCTGCTGTCCGGAACGGCCCCGCTCCTTGGCCGGGCCGGGCTGGAGATGATCGTGCCGACCCTGGACTACCACCTGGCCGCCCAGTTCTGGAGGATCGACGATCCGCACCTCGCGGTCTTGCTGTACTCGATAGTCGGCGGCACGCCAGCCTACCGGGACGGGGTCGCGGGCGGTCGCGGGCCACGGTCCGTGGCGGACCTGGACTACTGGGTGCCGGAGAACGTCCTGAGCAGGTTCAGCCCGCTCTTCCGCGAGGCCCGCTACCTGCTTGCCGAGGAACCCGACATCAGGGACAACGCCGTCTACCTCTCCGTCCTCAGCGCCGTCGCCGAGGGCAACGGCACCCGCGGCGGCATCGCCGGTTACCTGGAGCGCAAGGCCACCGACATCTCCCACCACCTGTCGGTCCTCGAAGACGCCGGCCTGCTCGCCCGCGACGTCGACGTCTTCCGCCCCGGCCGCAGCGTCTACCGGATCAGCGAGCCGCTGATAGCCTTCTACCACGCGATCATGCGGCCCGAGTGGAGCCGCCTGGAACGGCGCGGCCAGGCCGCCCAGGTCTGGCGCGACAGCGCCCACCGGTTCGCCACCAGCGTCGTCGGCCCGCGATTCGAGCAGATCTGCCGCGACTGGATGCAGGCCTACGCACCACCCGAGATCAACGGCATCCCCGTGTCCCAGGTCGGCAGCGGCCTGGTCAACGACCCGGAACAGAAGAAGTCACACCAGATCGACGTCGCGGCCTTCGGAAACGAGGCCGACGGCCGGCGCGTCCTGCTCGCGATCGGCGAGGCCAAGTGGGCCGAGACGATCGGCATGGGGCACCTCGCCCGCTTGCGTCGCATCAGGGACCTCCTGGTCCGCGCCGGACAGCCCGGCGCGGAATCCGCCCGCCTGCTCCTCTTCGGCAGCACCGAGCCCTCCCCCCAACTCCGCACTCCGGCCGCAGATGGCGACATTCAGCTCATCGGCCTCAATGACCTCTACGCATGACCCTGGTCCAGATATGACAGCGCGAAGCAAGGCTTTGTGCCTTGGCGGCCGTTCCGGTGTCGGGAAGACCAGCATCGGCTACGAGATCCACGCCCAACTGTCGGCCGCTCGCATTCAGCACTGCCTGATCGAACGCGACAATCTCGACATGGCGTGGCCGACTCCGCACGAGCACGGCCTGGCCCTGGCGGAACAGCATCTGGCCGCGATGTGGGCCAACTACCGTGCCGTCGGCTACCGGCGGATGATCTACACGGACACGGCGAGCGTGTTCGAGGAAGTGCTGAGTGAGCTGACTGCGGCGATGGGCGACAGGCCTCACGTCACCGCCGTGCTACTGACCTGCAGTGACCCGACAGCACGCCAGCGGCTCGCCCAGCGGGAAATCGGTTCAGAGCTGGACCGGCACATCGAACGCAGCGGTCTGATTGCAACGCAGCTGGCCAGGCGCGCCCCTGCCTGGGTGCATCGCGTAACGACCGCCGGGCCGTCACCGATATCGCGGCTGAAGTCATAGCCCTGACCGGATGGGCGGACGGCCAAACCAGTGGCTGACCGTAGGTAAGGGACGGGATCGGGCGGCCGACTCGTATCGACTAGACGATTCCCGGCCTACGCCAGTACCGTAATTAGAGGAAGCAGCCGCCCAGCCATAAGTAGTAGATTCGCGCGATACTCGGCACGGCTGGATCGAAGCTGCGCACATCGCCCATATCCCGATGATTTGAGTAACAGCCGGGCCGAACGGGCGCCATCTCCGAGCGTTGTGGCATGCGGGGCCGCGGTCGGCCAGACTTGGGTCGCTGCCCGCGGTGAAGAGGCCGGCGGGCGGTCTGTCTGCTAGGGGTCGTCGGAGTGTCCAGCTGGTTCTTTGCGCAGATCGTGCACACTGGGCGGCTGCCGCTGTTCTGCTTCTTCGTGGCCTTCATCGTCGGCTTCGCCGGCATCCGCGCGTCCGTGCGGCTCATCAGGGCCGGCGTGCGCTGGTGGCCCGGCAACCTGACGGCCGGCAGCGTGCATGTGCACCACATGGTCTTCGGCGTGGTACTGATGGTCGCCGGCGGCATCGCCGACCTGGCCGCGCCGCCGTTCTCGTTGGCCTGGCGAGCCGCGGCGGCCGGGGTGTTCGGCCTGGGCACGGCGCTCGTCCTCGACGAGTTCGCGCTGATCCTGCACCTGCGCGACGTCTACTGGGCCAACGAGGGCCGGCTCTCGGTCGACGCCGTGTTCGTGGCCGCCGGGGTGACCGCGCTGCTGCTGCTCGGAGCGAGCCCGGTCGGTGTCAGGAACGTGGCCGAATACCACCACATGCCGGGCGGCACCGCCACGGCCGCCGCCCTTGTCGCGACCGTTGCCGCGCTGTTCGTACTGGCCGTGATCACGCTGCTGAAGGGCAAGCCCTGGGTCGCCTTGCTCGGCGTTCTCATGCCGCTGGCACTGATCGCGGGCGCGGTGCGCGTGGCCAGGCCCGGGTCGCCGTGGGCCAGGTGGCGCTACCGGGCCCGGCCGGGCCGGCTCGCTACGGCCATCCGGCGCGAGGAGCGCCTGCGGCTG
>WNGK01023415.1_pt1 | contig 10941 bp, 17 predicted proteins | sample 5400601 | NCBI WGS metagenome assembly WNGK01 (sample SAMN13153376, study PRJNA577476) | soil metagenome | isolation source: 60 cm soil or saprolite under Garry oak tree replicate 1 | place: USA:California | collected 2016-06-15
TCACGTGTGGCAGTGGAGACGGAAACAACTGCCGCCACATCCCGTTGTCCTTCGTCACAAGGCGGTAGTCGTAATGACCGATCATCGCTTTAGCCGTCACCGATCATCTCTGCACACCATCCAGGCAGGGCGGGAAATACACTCCCCATCTGGATATTTTGATAGTCCGATGGGATATGTTCGGCGCTGCGGTGGCCACCGTTGTCAATGAAATCGTAGGCGTACCATCCAGCTCTGGCGGAGCCCATCTGAGCAAGCCATGGCCAGACGTCATGAGGAGGGGGACGAATTGTGATGGCGTGATTGACCGAGCCGATCGGCTGGGGAATTAGGTCGTCTCCGGAAGGAGTAGCGCGGACTTGCATGCTGGCACAAATCGCAAGTGCCGCGAATACTATCGGTGTTCCGAGAAGAAGAGCAGCAATTTCTTCTTCATAGGGCAGCAGTTTGATGCAAGGGTAGCCCACTGCGACCTCGTACTCAGTGATTGGTGTCACTCGGGATTTTTCGCCGAGACTCGGCGCAACCTTGGCTCCTTCAGGTCGGAACACCAAGTTTTGGCAGCAGCCATTGCGTCAAGACCACGTAGGCGACAAGAAACGCCACTCCCAAAATCCAATTAGGCATGTTCACTGTCTCCTTTATCTGCCCACTCCTAGTTTACGCAGGAACGTCATCATCGGGCACCAGTTGGTAAATCCAGACTGCAACAAATTCAGACCAATAAAAGCCGTGAAAAGGTACCAGTACGGGCTAACGTAGTGCCCAAGTGCTAGGGACAGCAGAATGAAGCTGCCAGCGATCAAACGAAGTGCACGTTCTACGGTCATAACAGTTCTCCTTCAGAACAATCTGGTCCTACTTCTTCAGGAGTTGCTTGCGAAGCCGGAATTTACTGGCTTTCCTCACGTTTCAATCGTTTCGCCTGCGTCGCTCATTGCAACCCCATAGAACCAATTCCGAGGTTAATGGACACCATGGACACTCCGCTGGCACAGGTCTGCGTATCTCAGAGTGCCTCGGGCTGCAATGGCACGACCTGAGTTTTGCTGAAGCCGTCATCCAGGTGCGCCGCACATGGACATGCGGCCAAGTGGGCTGGCCGAAAAGCAAAGCCTCAAAAGGCCCGGTGCCGCTGCATCCTTTGCTAGCCGAATTCATGTTTCGCTGGAAACGTAAGACGCCCTATTCTCAGCCGGGGGATTGGGTGTTCCCCTCGTTCAAGCTCAAGGGCCAGCAACCGCGTGTGGCTAACATGCTGGTGGAAAATTATCTGCGGCCCGCGGCAGTGAAGGTGGGCATTCTTTCATCGCACCGAGACGACGAAGGCAGACTGGTAGATGATGATCCACGGCGATTTGGCTTCCATAATCTGCGTCACAGCCTGACATCGTTTCTGGTCCGCATTAGAACTGACCCAAAAACCGTACAGACTTTGCTTCGCCACAGTGATGTTAAGTTGACCCTGCAGTTGTTATACCCACAGTGTGAGCGAGGATCGCATGGCTGCGGCCGGGGCAATGCTGACTGCGATTTTCAGCCGGATGATTTGAAATCCGGGACTAGTGCCCATGCTCCTGAGTTTGCGACCATGACTGGAACCGCGGTCCTGGTTTCTTCACGGTGCCCGTTGCAGCCCACTCCACTCCTCGTACAAAAGTGCTCGAAAAGCCGGGCATCTCCATAGCCCGAACATCGTGGCCTAGAGCTGTATAGAATGTTCTGCCGTTGCCGTAACTTGTAGTCCAAAGCATCGGTTCATCTCGGCCTGTCGGATTCATGTCAAGGCGCGGCGATTTCGCCTCGCTCGGCCTGTCGGCCATTTGCTGTTTGCTTGCGTCGGAAATCTTGGCCGCTGCCGGTTCAGGTTCGTCATAGGCGGTTGCCAGAACGTGAACGTTCGGCGCCATATGCATATTGTGGTATAGCTCGTCGTCGGCTTCGAACGACGAGGGAAGTCCTTCTGCGACCGGGTGGTTGAGGTCCACAATCTTGACTTGGAATTTATGGCGCGGAGCATGTCCCGATGCCGGATTTTTGTCTGACCATATTCCCCCGATCATGAGCTTGTACTCCGTCCAAGGCGATTCCAATATGTCGGTAGGAACGCTGCGATCGCCGAGCACAACTAGACCACCAAATGCCCAGTTCGCACCGTGCACACCCACCAAGCCCTTACCCGATCGAACGAAGTCTTGGACTGCCTTTTCAGCTTGTTCGCCCCACCGTGGTCCGTTGTAATTGAGAACAACGACGTCGTACGCCGCTAGCGTCTCCGACGTCATGCCAGTTGGTTCCTCATTCACTCTGACATCGAAGCGCCCAGTGTTGAGGAGCATTGCTGTAAGCAATGGAGTTGTCGCACGCCAATCGTGATTGTTCTCGCCCGTTAAGATCAAAACCCGGATCGCACCCTTCTTGAACAATGAGACTCGACCTGTGCCGGTGCTCTGACCGACGGACAGCACTCCGGAGAACATGAAAAGAGCTAGATACAAAAAGACGACCTTCATAACCTCCCATCCATTTCTAGTACTTGCATTCATGGTTCCGGCAGCGTAAAGGCAAACAGCTTTCCTCCAGCCGCCAGGAGTAGGTATTGCCGCCCATCGAGTTCATAGGTGATGGGCCCGTTAGACATAAGTTCGTTTAAATTTACGTGCCAAAGTGTCTGACCCGTCAGAGGGTCGAGAGCCAGCGCGTTGCCGGATCCATCACCCCCAAAGAGCAGCTTTCCCGAGGTAGTTAGAATGCCGGAAATTGCGCCTCCAGTGGGGTGGTCCCAAACGATCTTGCCAGTTTTGCAATCGATAGCCGCGATCGAAGAAGGTCCGGTCCAAACAGTCTTGTCAACTCCGCCCCACGCCTCAGGCTTAGAACTGGTGTCAGTCAGATAAAAGACGGCTGCGGATCGAGTGACACGCACGTAAAAGAACCCGGTTTCGGGATCTAGGCTGGGCGGAAACCAGTTCGTAGCTCCGCTTTCTGAGGGAATCACCAGCGCCCCTGCTGGTTGCGGATCCTTGCTGAGATCTCGGATAGGACGACCCTGATCATCAAGACCCTTCGCCCAGTTGTTGGGCGCGAATGGCGTGGTGAGAATATGTTCTCCATTCGTCCGATCAAGCACAAAGAAATATCCATTGCGGTTGGCCTGAGCAAGCAGCTTACGCGGGTGCCCGTCGATTTCCGTATCAAAGAGGACCGGTGTCTCGGCGGAATCCCAGTCGTGCGTATCATGCGGTGTCGTTTGGTAATACCAAGCCATTTTCCCGGTATCGGGATTTAGAGCGACAATGGAGTTGGCCCAGAGATTGTCTCCGTGCCGGCCCTGTCCCGCCATGACTGGCTGCGGATTAGCGGTGCCGAAGTAATACAGATTCAACTGAGGATCATACGTGCCGGGTATCCAGATTGCCCCTCCCCCGTGGCCGAGCGCCTCTGTGTTGGGCCACGTCTCAGAACCTGGTTGACCGGGATCCGGTGTCGAATACCAACGCCATTGCAGAGTTCCATTCTCTGGATCGTAAGAATCCAGATAACCGCGATTGTCTGTTGATTCAATACTCGGGCTGACCAGGACGTGATTTCGAATTATCACCGGAGCCACGGTCGCAAAATAATCCAGTTTGAGATCGGCAATTTCAGTTCGCCAACGCTCCTTTCCGGTTGCTGCCTCAAGGGACACCAAGTAATCGTCAGGCGTGACTAGGAACACCCACTTGCCATACATTGCCATCCCGCGGTGCCCGATGTGAGTGCCACCACGAGTCTTCGTCTCCCAACACCAAATCATGCGGCCGGTTCGCGCGTCGACCGCCCAAGCTTTGTCCGGAACAGAAAAATACAAAAGACCATCCACCATGAGAGGTGTCGCCTTGATTGGTACGTTTCCCGAGTCGTAGGTCCACATGAGCCGCAAATTTCTGACGTTCGAACTATTGATCTGCGAAAGTTGGCTAAAACGGCGCCCTGAATAGTCGCCGTTGTATGTAGGCCAGGTCGAGTTCAACGATTTCACCATCTCCCTCGAATCAAGGTTCTGGCCGGCCAGTCCCGTCGGCAATAGGAACGCGATAATCAGACAACAGCAGATTTTCACTTCAGAGTCTCCAGGTAAGTTGTCACATTGTGCATATCGCCGTCGCTAAGAAGTTCGACCAGCTTGTAATGGGCTTCAAGGGGATCTGCGACTTTGACGTGAGTCTCGTTACCAAGCGCGAAGCTGCGATAAGTTCCCTGCGCGTCGTAGAGTGACACATTAAATTCATCGAGATGTTTTAGATTGCCGGCATATTTCTGCCCGGAAACAAGGGTGACCATCACTTCCGCGGATGCCGACGGCGGATAAATCCAGCGCTGTTGCAGCTCATCGGCGGGATATCTCGTCGCGATGCCCGCCAGATCTCCCGTGCGAGAATGACAGCCTCCGCAGTGCGATTCAAAGTAGGTTTTGCCTGCTGTGGCATCTCCGACTGCAACGCTGGGGATTTTATAGGTGAAACGAAGGCGCGCATCGCGGTTGCGCTGATGAAGGAAAGCCACGAGATCTGAAACTTGAGTACCGGCCAAATTGAATTTCGGCATCCCCTTGCTAGCTCGACCGTCGCGAACGATGGAACCAATCAGTTCTCCCTTCTCATCGTGATTCACCAATACAGAACGGAGCAGGTCAGGGCCGCGGTTTCCGCCGGTGGCATCAGCCCCGTGGCAAAAGGCACAGTTAGTTTCGAATAGGCGCTTACCGCGTGCTACTGCCGCAGGAGCCTGATTGGGCGGCAGGTTGGGATAGATGTTGCGAAGAAAATCGTCCGCTGCTTGCTGGTTCTTGCTTGAAGATCGCTGACGATCATGATCCTTCACTACCTGTGCAGACGAGGCAGCAATACATGCGATGGTGATCGCCAGTACGCAGTAAATGCATTGAGGTTTTCTGCTCAGCATGTTTCGTTTAACCATTGTGCGGAGATCCAGTGAGAGTGCGTTCATTTTTTATTGTTCCAACTTCCTCCTCGAGAACACCCTTCAGATGTACCAAGCTGCGCATCGCCTGATCTGACGTTCCGCATTCTACTGACAACACTCCTCGGTATTTGCCGTCTCGGAGGATTGAAACGACTCGTTGCCAGTTAATAACTCCATCTCCACACGCGCAGCCCACCGGAGTACCGGTCACCTTGCCCTTCTCTGCCTCAGCCTGCGTCAAGGCGATGTCCTTTGCGTGGACGTGAACCAACTTCGGAAGGACACTCCGCAAACCAGCATATGGGTCCGTGCCAGCGAGAAAAGCGTTGCCGGTGTCATAGTTCACTTTGAGCATGGGCGAGTCCACGAGGTTCGCAATTCGAAGTAGGCCCTCAGTGGTTTTTGAAATACTCTGGTGCGGCTCAATGCCGATATAGACGCCATGCCGCTCTGCCACCTGAAGGACCTTCTTAAGGGTGTATTTCATGACTTCGAAACACTCCTTATCGTCGAGCCATGCTGGGCGAATGCCCTCGTCGGTTGCTAAAACAGGTGCGCCAATAGCTGCCGCGAAGCGAATCGCTTTTTCAAGGTACGGGACGCTGATCTCAGGACGCATCAACGGGCAGTGAGACGAAAGTCCAGAAGGCCGCACGCCATAATGATCAAGGATGTCTTTCATCTCCAGTGGGTCGTTGTCCATTGAGAACGAATGAAAATAACCGGCTTCACTCAGCAGTTCGCGGCCGTTGTGCACCATCGGCTCAACCCACTCGTAGCCCAACTCTGCCGCTCTCTTCACTCCATCTTCGAACGGTTTGTCTTCGGAACGGATGAACTCCATGTTTACGCCGATCTCGATCTCCATATGGCCTCCACTGAAACAAGTCCACGAACATTGTGCCTTATTTTCGGTCGCAGTTTTGCCGCTTATCTTGTACCAGTCACTTCGATCTCAATTCGGTGGCCGCTGCCTGACCGTCCAATGCCTTGCGGGCTTCATCAAGCTTTTCCAGGAGCGTGTGGTAAACGTCGCCCACACGGGTTTCATCGCCCACGAGGTTCCACAGATGGCAGACTTCAGTTTGGCCGATGCGGTGGATTCGCCCAAACCGCTGTTCGATACGATTGGGATTCCATGGCAGATCGTAGTTAACCATCAGATGGGTGACGCTCCAGTTTTATAGCCACGCTGTCAGCCAGGATCGCATGGCCGCCGCCGGAGAAATGCCTGTTTGCGATTCTACCCCATGCGGCGGACCAAAGCGGACTGCGAGCGGACTGAGGAAGAATGGCACCGCTCTAAGTTCTTCAGCATCATCGGGCTACAGCAGCCGTCTTCGACGGGTCTAGCGAATGCAGACTGAGAGCGGACGGAAGAAGATTTACTGATTCAGCTAAGTGCTTTGAAATGTGGTGGCCAGGGACGGAGTTGAACCGCCGACGTCAGCCTTTTCAGGTTATGCTGTATTCTTAACGACTTAAGTGACTCCGGGTGGCCGCCTAAGTACTTGAGAAGTCGTGAGAGACACGCGAATCGTGGGTTGGAATCGTGGGTTCAAAATCACCGGGGCGAAACCTCCCAGAATGTTTCGGCACCGGCATCGAAACCCCGCGGTTTGATGGCCCTAAAACCATCATGATGTCACCAAGTCCTGCACCACGGTCCAATCGGAAGTACGCAATTCCCTTCCCCGCTAAGATATCTTCGCCGGGCTGGAGCATTCGTCATTCCATGGTCGCCTATAACAATTTTGGTTGGGATTTCTTCATGATCGACTGCTGCTTATCCGGCAATCATGGCGCAGGTTTTGCATCCAACGGGCAAGGCAGTTCAGCAATGACGTTGACCGCCAACAGGATCGAATGGAACGGGCGCCAAGGATTTCTGCTTGCCGACGACAGCAGTTTTCTTCAAATCACGGGCAACTACCTAGATCGAAATTCCCTTGCCGGTATCGTCGCCATCCACGCGGCTGGCGAAACCTGGAGGTCCGAACATTTTACATTGACTGGAACCTAAAAACAGTCTGCACATCTTAGGTTGGAAGGAGGTACGAGAACGTCTTCCGCAAAATTTCCATCGAAGAGCGATACTGCGCGTTCTCGTGAAGAACATTCGGGTGGCGTTGCTTGTGTCGGTAAGTCGTTCCACGGCGGGGGACCCGATTTTAATGATCAGGGAGAGTCCAGCCCTTCTTATGGAATTTATTATCGAAATTTAGTGAACTGTGTCGTAATCCCGGATCTTTGTTAAAGGTTACGCCGGTGAAGTAGCTGGGTGGTGTTTATGTGCGCTCGTGTGCAACGAACGATATCGAAGTTCCTGGCGTCGCCCAAGGAGAGTTATGAATAGGCGCCACTTCATCTCGAACGCGATGCGTGCCGCAGTCACAGGCTCATTAGTGGCCGCCGGACCACCCTTGCTTACAGACCAGATGAGTCGCAGCCCAATGAAGACCGCGAGTTCGCATGTATTTCAGTCCAGCGGGCATGATCTGAACCGCCACCGCTTCGGCGTAAACTACACCCCAACGAAAGAATTGGTGGTTTTGCTGGAATGAGTGGAATGCGGACCCAATTAAGCGGGATTTAGATGGAATCGCGTTTGTCGGAGCGGACCATATGCGTATCCTGCTGATCTGGCCGTACTTCCAACCCAACCCAACGTGGATAAGCTCCGTTCATTTGGAACGACTGGACCAACTGCTTACGCTCATGGGAGAGCGCAACCTGGATGCGGTGGTGACCGTGTTTACCGGGCAGTTGAGTGGCTGGTTCTTTTTACCACCCTTTAACCAAGCTGGGTCCGCCTTCTATACCGATGACGCGATGTGGACGTCCCAGGAGCTCTTCATGCGACAGCTGGCGCGCGTAATGGGATCGCACAAGAATATTATAGGCTTCGACATCGGCAATGAGATCAATACGTGCTGGAGCACAGAACCGCGCATAGGCGATCTCTGGATGGCAAAGATGTTCTCTCTCATGAAAACTGTCTATCCTGAGGGCGTCAACGTCAACGGAGTGGATGAAGCGCCGTGGCTCGAGTCGACCACGTTCTCTCCTCAAGCCTTGGCGGCCCTGCCCATGCCCACCACACACTGCTATCCCTACTGGTCCGGCGCACTGAAGTATGGCGACCCCATGGATCCACCAAGCATCAAACTGCTCGCCGCCATGGCGACCCTGGTCCGCTCGTATGCCAATGACGCTCGAAAGCCCGTCTGGGCAGAGGAGTTCAACACCTGCATCGGATCTATGACAGAAAAGCAGCAGGCAGAATGGCTGGAAAAGGCGGTTCTTGCGGCCATCGATTCAGGGGTGAGCTGGTTCACCTACTGGGACAGCAACGATGTGGATCGGAAGTTTAAGTTCAACTCTTTGGAATACAGTCTCGGCTTACTCACCAACGGCGGCAGGGTCAAGGAACAGGGCAGAGTATTCAAACAGCTCGCCGACTCCCATCGAGGGAAACCGGTAATATTCCCCACCCAGCCTATCCCACCACCGCCGGTCCATCCCACACACGACACTTCCTGGCAATGGATGCTGGACTGGATGGGGTGGAAACCGACGAGCTCAGGAAAGAACGGCTGAACCACTCGAACCGCTCTCAGGACGCGGTGTTTCGGCCAGCTCAAGACATCGTGATTCAGGATTCAAAAGCGCACGTATGACTCGGAGCCTGAAGGCGAATACGGGTATAGTGGCTGCAGCCGGATCATGGCGTTGCCGCAGCGAGCAGGATGGCACGCATGACTAAATGGTGTAAGTAAGCGCATCAACATCTGCTGCCCGTCTCTTGCTCTACTCAAGAAAGCATGAACACAATTGGCACCTCTATAACTGTCCTGAGCTAGAAGTAGCCATCAAGCTTCGCAGTGTTCTATTCAAGCCAGCAATAATTGGCGTGATGGGGTGGTGGCCATCGTCGGTACCGCACATAGCCGAAACTTTTGGATGATGGAACAGTTCTGAAGTTCCCTCACTTGCTTGCCGCAAAGCCATAATTGGGCTTGGCGCCGGGTCCCCCTGCCGTGGTAGGATTTTCCTACCGATGGCAAGTCACAAACCCACACTCGAATACCTGACTACGACCAAGATCGGCGAGAAGGGCCAGCTCACTGTTCCCAAACAGTTCCGTGAGGATCTTGGGTTGGGAAATGGTGCGCCCTTTGCGGTCTTGCGCCTCGGGGATGGTCTCATCCTTCTGCCGGAACAGCAGCGCTTTGAACAACTGTGCCAGCAAGTAAGCTCAAGTCTGACTGCCGCAGGGTTGACTTCGAGCGAACTCCTCGCGACACTCCCCGAGACCCGCAATCGCGTTTACGCACGCCGCTACGGAAAAAAGGCACCAGCCACCGCCCTCCGGCGCCGTTCTCGAAGCTATCGCGGAAAGTGACTGGGCAACGCAGAATCCGCCTCTTCCTCGATTCAAACATCCTAACCGGAGGAATCCTTTCTCCCTGGGGACTCGACAAGGCCACGTTGTCGCTTTGTGCCGCGAAGGTCTGTAGACTGGTTCTGGCCGAGGTAGTCCGCGATGAAGTCGAAGAGAACCTACTCCTTCATGCAGAACGTCTGCCTGCCCTCGATGCCGACCAGTTGATTGAAGATTACCGACACCTCATCAAACTCACCAACCCCGAAATCGTTCCCTACCCCGACCAGGACCTAGTTCGTTTGGATCGGCACCTGATCCGCCACGCAGCCGATGTCCCGGTCCTCCTGTCAGCCATGGCCAGCAAACCAGATTGGCTGCTTACCCACAATACGAAGCACTTTACGAACGCCGTCGCTCAACGGACGTCGCTGCGTATTGCCACGCCAGCAGAGTTCTTTCGGGCGCTGTCGGCGTTACTCCATTTGTTCGGCTGAACGCCCGAAAAACCAAATGTTTTCGCGTATTTCGTATGTTGCGAGTATTTTGAGCGTTGGCATATGGCTGGAACCGCACAACGTCCGATCACCTTGCCGCAAACCGAGCACAAGCAGGTTCAGGAACTGGAAGCTATGCTCAACCGCGGAAACGCAGCCCTGGTGAGTTCCACCGGCGAACGGATTGATCTGCCGAGCACGGTTTACGAGATTCTCAGAAAGCTAGCCACCCTCATGGCGCGTGGCCAAGCCGTCTGGTGCCAGACAATCAGGCTGTCACTACTCAGCGCGCCGCAGACATTTTAGGAATGTCTCGACCCTTCTTCGTCAAATTGCTCGAAACCGGAGTTATACTCTTCCACCGCGTCGGGAATCAGCGACGAGTACATTTGCGGGATGTTCTGGAATACGCCCAGAAGCGCGATCAGGAGCGTCATGCTGCACTTGATCGTTTGTCCCGAGCAGCAGTGGAAACCGGCCTGTACGACCGCAATACATTTCCTGAGGTGGCCAGGACGAGTGAGAGCAGATTTTCCCGTAGTCCTGGATGCCTGCGTCTTGATCCCTATGCCTCTTGCTCACACGTTGCTGCGGCTCGCGGGCGGTCCGTGGCGTCTGAACAGCTGAACACATGAGTGGCAAGGACAAGTGATTGATGCGAGACAATTCGTGTTGACCCAACGATCACCGCCAGTCGTTGATCCGCACCGCTCCCATTTCGCCGTACGGAAGCTGCTCCATTTCCGAAATGATGCCCCGCCCATCCTCCGTCCGCGCCTAGGTTTGAAAGCGGTTGGTATCGTGTGCTCATATAATGTTCGCTTGAAGCAGTTGCCACCTCGGAGTGTCCTTCCCCGGTGCTCTACCTATGTCTCGCCCAAGCCGGCTGCTGAAAACTATGCTTCATGAATTGCCGGATTCGACCGTCTTCCCGTAACTGTGACCGAGGCGGATCTTTTGCGCGATATACAAATTCACCTCCTGTGAATGAATTCGATTTTTTGCGGTCGAGAAGCGCAGATTCGCGGAGCACGCAAGCATCGACCGAATCGGTTTTTTGAGTTGGAGAAACGTGGTGTGCTAGGTGGATGGGAA
>WNGK01008094.1_pt1 | contig 10940 bp, 7 predicted proteins | sample 5400601 | NCBI WGS metagenome assembly WNGK01 (sample SAMN13153376, study PRJNA577476) | soil metagenome | isolation source: 60 cm soil or saprolite under Garry oak tree replicate 1 | place: USA:California | collected 2016-06-15
CGCGACAGAACTCGTCGAGCTCTATCGATCGGGGCGCGCCTCGCCGGTCGAGGCAGCGCGGGCGGTGCTGGCACGCATTGGCAATGGGAGCCGGAAGCGCAGTTCCTCGCTTCGCGAGGCTACGTGGTGATCGAGCCGGAATTTCGAGGCAGCGACGGTTATGGCTTCAAGCTTTTCAGTGCGGGCTGGAAGCAATGGGGCTTGGCCATGCAGGACGACGTGGCCGACGCCACGAACTGGGCCGTGCAGCAGGGCTGGGTCGATCCCAAACGGATCTGCATTGCCGGTGCGAGCTACGGCGGCTACGCAGCGCTGATGGGGCTGGTCAGGTATCACGAGCTGTACCAGTGCGGCATCGACTGGGTGGGAGTCAGCGACATCAACTTGATGTATTCCGGCGCCTGGAGCCACTACTCCGAGGAAGGTACGAACTACGCCATGCCGCGGCTGATCGGCGATCCGGTTGCCGACGCAAAGCAGCTAATCGAGACATCGCCGCTGGAGCAGGCGGCCCGGGTGCGCCGCCCGCTGTTGATGGCGTACGGCGCCGCCGATCGGAACGTGCCTATCAAGCACGGTACCGAATTCCACTACGCGGTCACCCGGACCAACCAGGACGTCGAGTGGGTGGCTTATTCCGAGGAGGGCCATGGCTGGCGCATGCTGGCGACACAGGTCGACTTCTGGACGCGAGTTGAGAAATTCCTGGACCGCCACTTGCGCGCGGACGCGAAGTAGCCGATTTGTCGTCGCACGAGGCAGGCAGTCGGCGCGCTGTTCCCCGTAGGCCGATGAGTCCGCAGAGGATTTCGCTCCGACGAAGCGATCGAGTGAAAGGAAGCCCGTGCGACCATTCGCAGGCAACCTCGCCGACGCCACCGCGACAGAACTCGTCGAGCTCTATCGATCGGGGCGCGCCTCGCCGGTCGAGGCAGCGCGGGCGGTGCTGGCACGCATTTCCGACCTCGATCCATTACTGAACGCGTTTTGCATCGTCGACGCCGAAGGCGCGCTGGCGACCGCCCGGGCATCCGAAGCGCGCTGGCAAAAGAAGGCGCCGATCGACATCCTCGACGGCGTACCGGTGTCGATCAAGGATCTGATCCTGACTCGGGGCTGGCCGACGTTGCGCGGGTCGCGCACCATCGATCCGCGGCAGCCGTGGGACATTGACGCGCCGGTCACGGCGCGGTTGCGCGAAGCAGGCGCCATCTTGCTCGGCAAGACCAACACGCCCGAGTTCGGCATCAAGGGCACGACCGACAGCTTCCTCACCGGCATCACCCGGAATCCCTGGAATACGAAGATGACACCGGGCGGTTCCTCCGGCGGAGCCGCCGCGGCGGTCGCCTCCGGGATGGGGCCGCTCGCCGTGGGCACGGATGGCGCCGGGTCCGTTCGCATTCCCTCGACGTTTTGCGGCATTCCCGGCCTGAAGCCCTCGTTCGGGCGCGTGCCGGCGTTTCCGCTCTCGCCGATGGGCACCGTCGCGCATATCGGGCCACACGCACGCTGTGTCGAAGACCTCGCGCTGATGCTCACGGTCATGAGCAAACCCGATGCGCGCGACTGGTTTTCACTTCCCTACGATCCGCGTGACTATCGCGTCGGTCTTTCCGATGGCGTGCGTGGATTGCGGGTCGCGTTCAGCCCCGATCTCGGCTACGTCAAGAATGTCGATCCGGAAGTCGCCGCCGCGGTGCGTACGGCCGCGGACGCCTTTTCGGCGCTGGGCGCTCAGGTGGACGAGGTCGCGCCGGGTTTCACCGACCCCGAGGAGATAACGACCAGGCTCTGGTTCGTCGGCTCGCTGACGCTACTCGGCAACATGACGCCGGAACAAGTGGCCCTCGCCGATCCCGCGCTGCGCTGGCAGGCCGATGAGGGGCGCAAGGTCTCGGTGATGGACGTCCAGATGCTTACCGCGCGACGCAGCGAGCTGGGCTCCCTCATGCGACAGTTCCATCGGCGCTACGATCTGCTGCTCACGCCGGGCGTTTCGGTGCCGGCTTTCGAAGCAAGAGCGCCGGATCAATGGGAGCTTACGCTCGACAAATTCCTCGGATGGACGCCGTTCTCGTACCCGTTCAATCTCACGCAGCAACCGGCTGCCGTCGTGCCCTGCGGCCTCACCCGATCGGGCCTGCCGATATCGCTGCAAATCGTGGGCCCGATGCACGGCGACGCGCTGGTGCTGCGCGCGGCGCACGCCTACGAATCGACGCGGGAATGGAAGTTGCCGGTGGTGCCACCGCCGGCATGACTGCGGCCGACCACGCTACTTGGTGGACGCTCCACTCCCGGTTTCCGATTCATTCGCCGGCGTGCCTGGTGACTTTTGCTCCGGTGTCTCGCGATTCATGACACTCGTTGGCGGATGTTTGCGAGCACTTTGTTCGTCCGGCGTCTTTTCACTCGGCGTTGCACGATCCATTACGGATGTAGGCGGATGCTTCTGGGGATTGTTCTTGCTGTTCTGCGTCCCTTTGCTCTTGTCGGTCTGCGATCCTTCCGTTTTGTCCGTCGCACCCTGATCGCCCTGGCTTTGCATGGCGTTGCCGGGGTTTTGAGCATCGCCGGACCTGTTTTCATTTGCGGCCGGCGATCGACCTTGTTCCGTATCCGCTTGGTTGGGGTTGCCCGGAGCATTGTCCTGCGTCGGTGCGATCGCCTGGACGCTTCCCGTCGCAGCCAACGCCCCGAACGTTCCGGCCAGCAAGATGTGAAGAATTCTTTGGCGCGTCATGATGTTTCCTTTTTCCAGTGAGCTATCCCGGTTCGGAGTCGATTGACTCTCACGAAACTGCGGTGCAGCACACCTAGACTAGAGCTTTGCCGCTCGCGCCACTAGCAGACAACGCCCAATTTTGGACAGGACTTTCGGGCCGAGCGAGTAGGCGCCCGACCGACAGAGGCCCTGCGCCGCCAGTTGCAGGCGTGGAGCGAGCTACAGGTTGTCGTGCCCAACGAACGCCTGGGAGCTCACCAGAAATAGATCTGCAGGGATCGCTCGTCGACCTTCTTCGGGATGTTGGTCAGCACTTCGCGTTGCCGCCCGAAATTCAGCGCGCTCCGCTGCAGCAGGTTGTCGATCTCTTCCATGCTGTAACGCTCTTCTGCTGCCGTGGCAGGGCGGAGGTCCTTACGATCGGGAAAAATCCCCATTCCCGACATGATGCAATACCAGGAAAAGACCGGGTAGCCTTTGCCTATCGCCTGTCGGCCGACGTCGGGGGCGATACTCTTGCCCGACATCCAGAGACCATAGAGCTGCCGCAGGGAATCCGACAGGTTCGTGTTCTCTGCGTTGGCACGCCAGTACTCGGTATCGCGCCGGGTATTGGTCTTGTAATGCGTGACGATGTAGTCGCGCGTGCCTTCGAAGTGGTCGTTGACGCGCTGATTGAACCGGTCGTGCGCCGCCTCGCTCAGATCGCCGGCTTCGAGAAACTCGACGAACGTCGTGGCGGTCCGTTGGATGAACAGAAGCGCAGTCGCCTCCAGCGGCTCGATGAATCCCTGGGCCAATCCTACGGCGAGGCAGTTCTTGTTCCAGTGCTTCGTCACCCGGCCGATCTTCATTTTCAGATGGCGCGCGGGTGTCTCCGAATCGAGCATCCCGAGTCCTTCGCGCAGCTCGTGTTCCGCGTCGTCGGCCGAGCAAAAGGCCGAGCTGTAGACGTAGCCGTTGCCGTATCGGCTGCTGAGCGGGATCTTCCACCGCCAGCCATGCTTGAGGGCTGTCGAAATAGTCTGCGACGGAATCTCGTCGCCAATGGGCGTCGGCATCGCGATCGCCGCGTCGTTGAACAGGTTGTTCGAGAAGCTCACGAACGGTGTCCCCAGCGCCTGCTGGATCAGAATCCCGGCGAAGCCGGTGCAGTCGACAAAGATGTCGGCGGTCACGGGTTCCCCGTCCTTGATCGATACGGAGGCAATGTCGCCGCGCTCGTTGAGCTGCACGCCGGTGACATGGCATTTCGTGTACTTGACGCCGCGTTGGATCGCCTTCTTGTGGAGGTACTGGCCGAGCAGCACCGAATCGAAGTGATAGCCGTACCAGACGTCGAAAGGAAAGGTGCGTTGCGGTTTCGGCGCGAGGTTGTTGTGGGCCAGATAGGACGAGATGAAGAAGCGGTTCGGATGCGCGTACACGTCGGCGCCGTTCACGCGCGCCTGCGAATTGTGCACGAATTGCGTCATCGTCAGGTTGTCGAGCATCGACGCGAACGGGTGAAAATAGCTCTCGAAGCCCGACTTGGTCGACCAGCCGTCGAACGTGATGCCGCATTTGTACGTCGCGTTGCATTCCGGCATCCATTCGGACTCCTGAATCCCGAGGCTGTCGAAGAACCCTCTGAGCCAAGGGGTGGATCCCTCGCCGACGCCGATGATGCCGACCGCGGGCGATTCGAGGACCGAGATTTCGATGCCATGGCTGATCAGCGCATTCGCCAGGATCATTGCGGTCATCCACCCGGCCGATCCGCCCCCGACGATGACGATCTTCTTGATGCAGGGCGGAATACTCGTCGGCTTATCGGACTCCTTGGACGAGTACGAGTAATTGAAGAGCGTCGCGGTCGGCGCCCGATCGTTCGGTGCGGTCATGGTGTCTCAGGCCCCGGTCATCCTGGCGCTTTGATCATAGGCACGCTGCGCGATCGCCCCGCGGGCGCGGAAATAGTGGGAGCCGAACGCCGCGTGGAAACGAGTTGCAACCTCCCGTTGACGCAAAGCGGACCCTCCGGCAGCATCGTTCGGTCAGGATATCTTGAAAGCTTCGATGAGCGACCAACCAGGCCTGATCCCCGAGTACCGCGGCGTTGATGCAACGACGTTCCGGAACGAGATCGTTCCGCGCTACCGGCCGGCGGTGTTGCGCGGGCTGATCGAGCAATGGCCGGCGGTGCAACACGCACGGACATCGTTGCAGTCGATCGGCCGATACCTGAGCGAGTTCGACAACGGCGCCGCCGTCGACCTGATCATCATGCCGCCGCAAGTCCACGGTCGGCTATTCTACAGCGACGACATGCGCGGATTCAATTTCTCGCGCAGCAAGGCTTCGATTGGCGAGGTCAGCGACAAGCTGCTGCGGTATGCGAAGTTCGAGAATCGTCCGTCGCTCGCGGTGCAGAGCGCGCCGATCGCAGATTGTCTTCCGGGATTTGCAAACAAGAACCGCCTGCCGATCCTCGACCAGTCGGTGCCGCCTAGGATCTGGCTCGGCAACGTCGTCACGACGCCCGCGCACTTCGACGAATCGAACAACGTCGCCTGCGTCGTCAGCGGAACGCGGCGCTTCACGTTGTTCCCGCCGGAGCAGATCGCCAATCTCTACATCGGCCCGCTGGGGCACGCACCGACCGGCACGCCGATCAGCCTCGTTTCGCTTGCCGAGCCGGACTTCGAGCGGTTCCCGCGATTCAGGGAAGCGCTCGCCTCTGCGCTTGTCGCCGAGCTCGAAGCGGGCGATGCGATCTACATCCCGACACTCTGGTGGCACCACGTTCAGTCGCTCGCCAAGTACAACGTTCTGGTCAACTACTGGTGGAAAGGGGAAGTGGGCGCGACCGAGGGCGCCGACACGGCGCTCAACTGCCTGCTGCATTGCCTGCTGACCCTCAAGCACCTGCCGCCGGAGCACAGGCGGGTGTGGAAAACGATCTTCGACCACTATGTGTTCGGCGCCACTGCGGAATCGGTCGAACACATCCCTCCCCATGTGCGCGGCGTGCTGGGCGAGATCTCGCCTGAATTGGCGAAGCAGGTGAAGGCGTTCCTCGTAAGCCAGCTCCGGCGCTGAGCAGAGTGCGCCGAAGCGCGCATTCGTGCGCTCAGGCCGGCTCGATTGCGGGATGCCGAGCTCAGAACGTGCTGCAGTGCACGAATCCGCGGCTGCCGATGCAGTTCGTGGTCGTGAAATCGCGTCGCTCGAGACTGTCCTTCGTCGACAGGCGCAGCACGCAATCGCGCCACAGGTCGGAATCGGGCTTGTAGCCGAGCTTTTCGCATCCCGGGCCATAGACACGGATCATGTCGTCGACGTCGCGCTGCACCTGGGCCGCCCGCTCGGCCTGCGTCACGCAGCCGGCGAGGAAAATCATCACGACGGACAGGGCGAATGTACGCATGGCTGTCTCCTTTCAAGTAAGTGGAAGCGAGGGTTCTCCTCCCGCGCTTGTGCGTCACTGCAGCCCCTTGTGGAAGGTGTCGGTGAAGGCAAACGCCGGCATACCGCGCAGGCCGCTGCAGACCGACGATACGCCCGAGACACCGGGCGGACATGGAACGTCTCGATCGAGCGACCAGAAGTGCAGGCCTCCCACGGCGTTTTCGCGCGCAAACCGGACGAGCACCCTTGCATCGTCGAGCGTAAAGACGTTGGCCACCACATCATTGATTCCTATCATCGGGGTCACTTCGATCCGGCTCACGGGGATGCCAAAGCCTGCGTTGAGGTTTTTCGCCGCCTGGATCGCCGACTGCCCCATATCGCAAACACGGCCGGACACGACGCAATTCCGTGCGATGGCCTCGCCATAATCCATGACCATCAGGTTGACGTAGTAGTCGCCCAACCCGGCGTCACGGACCGCCTGCATCACGCGCTGCCCGACGTCGTTCAGGCTCGCCCGGCTGCCGTCGCTTGCCCCCCAGGTTGCGACGGTGAAGCTGACGCGAAGGTCCGGATGTCGTTGCTTCGCGGTCTTGATGCGCTGCGCCAGCGAAGCGACGATGTCCGCCGACTGCCCGCGCTCGATGTCGAAGTCGAAACCGATCAACCGCGATGAGGCGTAATGCGCGATGAAAGCCTCCATGCCCGCATCCGTCGCGCAGGTGAACACGCCGGCTTCGCCGCCCGTAGAAATGATGTAGTCGATGCCGGCGTCAGCCAGCGCGCGCAGGGTGCCGTTCGCCAACCACGATGGATCCATCCCGTCCCACGTCTCGGCGCCGCATTCGCCGGTCGCGAAGGCCAGCGTCAAGGCCGTCACACCGGGCGGAAGCGTCGAGCGGCCGTTCATGACGATCGGCGTCGGCGCGCCAGCGAGGGCAGTCGAGATTATCCGGTCGTTCGGCGCCAGCGCGATGGGAACATGCTTGTAGGGGCTGTAAACGAAATGCGGTGCGTTTGCAGGTGAGGAGACCGCGCGGCGCGGCGGTCGGTCGGTCTGAGAGGCGAACCCGTCTCCGCTCGGCACTGCGCACCCTGTCAATCCGACCACCAGACCGGATGAAACGAGACAGATCAACCGCGCGAACCGCGGCACCCGGACCGGTTCACCCTTCCGGCGGACACGAAGCCACGATCGGGCCGGCCGCATTCCTGCATTGTCCACAAATAAATGGCGGAGCAGCGCGCTGCCCCGCCATGTCCCAGAACAGGAGGTGATGAGTCGGACGATCCACCGACGCGTCAGAAGGCGATCCGCACGCCGGCGTAGTACTGCCGGCCGTTCTTGTAAAACGCGCGCGGCTGGTCGGTATTGGCGCCGTAGTACTTCAGCGTCGGGTCGTTCAGGTTCAGCACGTCGAACGTCAGGGTCAGGTTGTTGTTGATGCGGTAACCGAGCGACGCCGCCAGGTTACCGGTGTCGTCCTGGTATTCGGCCGTGCTGCGGTCCAGCCCCACGAAGAAGTGCGAGCGAAACGTGTACGCGAGACGGGCGCTGAACCCGTAGTTCTCGTAGTAGCCGATGATGTTGTACGTGTTCCTCGACGCACCCACCAGGTCGCGGTTCCCCGTCTCTTTCGCATCAGCGTACGTGTAGTTCGCCTGGAGTCCGAAGCCATAGCCGAGCTCCTGCTGATACGCAAGCTCGAGGCCCTTCACCTTTCCGCTGCTGTTCGTCGGCGACGAGATCGAGTACGTGTCGAAGGTACCGGTGCGGATATTGAGCAGGCTGACCGGGTGGTTGCCAAAAGCGACATAGTTCGACAAATCCATGTAGAACAGGCCCGCCGCCAACAACGACTTCGGCGCGAAATACCACTCGAGCGTCGCGTCGACATTCGTGGAGCGGATCGGCTTCAGGTCCGGATTGCCGCCGTTGCCGGTGTGCGTCGTGTCGTCGGCGGTGATCGACCCGCCCAGCGCGCTGTAGTCCGGTCGCGCCATCGTTCGGGCGATGGCGAAGCGAGCGACGAGGTCCTTCGACAGATCGAGCTTGAGGTTGGCGCTCGGCAGGATGTCGGTGTAGGTATGCTCGACCGGTTTCTGATAGAACGAGCCGAACGCGGAGGTGGTAATCGCGCCGGGCACCTGCGGGCACGGAGCAAAGACCGCGCAAACGTCGCCGGGTATCGCGACGTTGACGAGCACGCGCTCCTTCGTTTGTACCGCGCGCAGGCCGAAGTTGCCGCTCCAGCCGGGGCCGTCGAGATTAGCCATGGCGTACACGGCGGCGACGTTCTCCTTGAGCGCGAATTCGCCCGGCCAGAAACGACGCACGACGGGATCGCGATTCGAATAAAGATCGCCCCAGCGTTCGAGCTCACCCGGGGAAATCTGCCACACGTTGCGCGGGAAGTTTCCACCCAGGCCGTTGCCGAAGTCGGAAGGATAGGTTTCACCGTTCCAGTGCGGCAGGTTCGCAGGGTTGAAGGGATCGAGCGCGAAGTTCGGGCCCTGCGCCACTTGCTCGGTATTGCGCTTGTGTTCCGCGGCACGGAAGCCGGCCTTCACGCTGGTCCAAGGACCCGTACCAAGCAGGTATGTGCCGTCGATCTGGCCGTACGTTTCCTTGTCCTCGGTTTTCGCGGGACTCGCGCCGAAAAGCCAGTCGAGCGATGTGCCGGCAAAGTTCGACGGGTTGCCATTGGGAAACGCCACATCGGTCGGAGACGAAATGCCGTGCATGGTGTACGAGGCGCCGGTGTTGAACACGTCGCCCTCGAACACGTCCTGCTTCGGCGTCTTGCCGACACCGCGCGTGTACCCAAGGTCACCGGTAAAGGTCAGGCGATCGTTAGCGCGATAACTAGCCGTGACGTCGTAGAAGGCCGTTTCCGAATACGTGCCCGGGCGGTAGATCTCGTCGACGATCGCATACTGATGATTGTTCCCCGGCGAGCCGAGGTTCGGGAACACGGCCGATGTCAGCGTGCCGTTGTTCACGGTATACGACGTCGGATTCTCGTTGTTCGTTCCGATCACCCTGCTGCCAAAGAACATCCAATTGCGATTGTAATTCGTCGCCTTCATGTGCGAATAGAAGGTGCTGAGGTCGATGGTGAAGTCGTTTGTCGGCTTGATTTCGACGTCGATCAACCCGCCCTGGCGTTCGCGCACCTGCTCGAACAGCGCCGAGCCGATCAGCGTGGGATACGACACGTTCGCGAGATCCGGATGCGCGGCGGCCAGTGCGCTGGTCGGCGAGATCTGCGCGTATCCAAGGATCTCCTGACCATCGCGGCGCAGATGCCGCTTCTCGTAGAAGGCCTGCACCATGACGCCCATCGTGCCGGCTTCGTTCTTCCAGTTCATCAGCCCGCTGAACTGCGGATCGGTCTTGTTCGGCAAGTCCGCATAGACCGCCTGCAGCGAAGCTTCGGCGGTGAACGGCTTGCGGAACTCGAGCGGCCTGCGCGTGATGATGTCGACGTTGCCCGCGACGCCGCCTTCGACGAGATCGGCAGTCGCGCTCTTGCGCACGATCACCTGGCTCACGAGCTCGGAGGGCAGCAGCGTGAAGCTGACGCTGCGGCCGACGGTTTGAACCTGGTCGAGGACGAACCAGTCGCCCGATGCGACCGAGTGACCGTTGATGAGCGTTTGGGTCAGGCTCGGGTTCGTACCGCGCATGCTGACCCGGTCATTCTCGTCGAACCCGCCTTCGCCGCCTGCTGCGGAGCTGATCGTGACGCCGGGGACACGCTGTACGGCATCGGCGATGTTCTTGTCCGGGAGCTTGCCGATGTCATCGGCCGTGATCACTTCGACGACCGAGTCGGCGTTGCGTTTCGCTTCCAGCGAACGTTCCAGCGAGGCCCGGATGCCGGTCACCGTCACCTTCTCGAGCTGCACCGGTGCTCCAGGTGTTGGCGTGGCCGGCGGTGGCGTAGCCTGCGCGAGGATCGTGCTGCCTTGCGCTTCCCCTTGCGCCGCCTTTGCGTCGGCCGAGACCTCGGCGTCCTTCAGGGCGGACGGCTTGGCCGTGCTCTTCGCCTTCTCCTTCGCTGCTTGGGTCGCTGCCGCGTCGGGCTGCGCCTGGGTCTTGGGCGCGTCTGCGGACTTGGTGTCCGACTGCTGCGCCTGCACCGGCGCGACGGCGCTCATCAGAATGAGTGCGATAGCCGATGCGATCGGTGTTTTCCTGAGCTTCATGAACTTCCCCCTTGATTGGCGTTCGCATTCCGGATGAAGATGCCAAGATCCCGCTCGAGTGGGGCTCCCACAGCTTTTCCCACTCGATGCAATCGATACAATGCCACTATACTACCACTTGGCCAAAATGCACTACCAGTTCATTGAAATCCTGTTACCATGTTGCAACCACGCAACAGTTGACCACCGCCATTTAGCTCGCTGCGGGGCGCGAAAGCCCATTGAGCCATGCGTCGCCAATGGAGATAAACTGGTATGAGCCTGGTATTGTCGCTAACCGGCGGTCAAACGTTTTCAATACCTTATCGTATCGATGCTCAGGGTTTGCTTGAGCCAGTGATCCTGCGCGGCAGAATCATTTCGCCGCCCGCTCGAGGAGCGTCGCGATGACATCACTTGCTCAGGTTCTCGGCGACCTGGACCCGAGCGATAACCTGCCCCTCTACCAGCAGTTGCAGCGGGGCTTAAGGGAGGCCATCGAAAAGCGGATCCTGGGTCCGGATGACGCGCTGCCGTCGGAAAGGCAGCTCGCCGAGGATCTCGGCGTGTCGCGAATTACCGTGCGCAAGGCGATCGATGGCCTCGCTGCCGAAGGGCTGCTGGTGAG
>WNGK01019969.1_pt1 | contig 10940 bp, 8 predicted proteins | sample 5400601 | NCBI WGS metagenome assembly WNGK01 (sample SAMN13153376, study PRJNA577476) | soil metagenome | isolation source: 60 cm soil or saprolite under Garry oak tree replicate 1 | place: USA:California | collected 2016-06-15
TACAGCCCGCCTTTGTACCAGGCAGGGTCGTTGGGAGTGCGCTGAATCATCCTTCCGCCGGTGTCCACGGGCATAGCGTCGGCGTAGATGCCCCGTGGCGCGTCCACCGCTTTCAGAATGTCCCGCGCGGGCAGATGCCAGAGCGCTTTAGACCAATCGACCGGGGGAAGCTGCTGCGCAAGGTCGAAAGCCTTCGAGGCGCGGATAAGATCTTCCCGCGAAGTGTTTGGCAGAAACATCGGGCGGACCGGGTTTTGCTCGCCATAGAGCCAGGCAATGAATAGCATTTGGACCGCTCCGCCGCGGTACCAGTTGCCCTGCTCATAGTAAGGCGCGACGCGACCCACGCCAGCGCCGAATCCCTGAACGTTCATCGCAGCGTATGCAGGATGACCCATTGCGGCGATCCCCATTTGATATTCCGCGGTCGAGGAGCATCCCGTCGTTCCCACTTTGCCGTTCGCCCAAGGTTGCGAAGAAAGCCAAGCCAGCGCATCGACTCCATCGGTGCGGGGAGCGCCTAGAATGTCGTAATTCCCCTCGGAAAAGAAGTGGCCGCGTTCGTTCTGGATCACGTAGGCATAGCCGCGCTGAACGGCAGTCAGCGCGTTCTTCATATCCGCGGGAACTCCGTTACGGACATCCCAAAAATTGAAATTGTAGGGCGTCCGCACCCAAATGATTGGCACCTTGCCGCTGGCGTTTCTCGGCCGATAGATGTCCGTAGCCAGACGAACGCCGTCGCGCATGGGAATCATGACTTTGCGCTCGATAATGGCAATGGATTCCAGTTCTTTTTCCGTCTGCCAGCGCTGATCGCGCTGCTCTTGAGTAAGGGCTGTGCCCTGTTGTGCCTGCATTCCGGCAATTGGAAGCGCACAAGCAACCGCAGCCACCAAAAGCGTTCGAGCAATGGAGTTTTTCATCGAAGGCTCCCCGAGAGGCTAACTATCCAGGATGTGCTCATTTGGCGCTGAGATTCTACAAGATTCCGCGCACACAGGAGTACTGGGGCAGGCTATGGAAACCTCTCTGTTTCGAGAGGATGAGGAGGGTACGGAATTTACGCGAGCTGCTTGTTTCGCGTCTGGGACGCGAGAGCAATTTCGTAGGATCTACGCAGAAGTCGGACCGCGCGCTCTACATCAGCCGGATTTCGAAGAAAGACGCTCACCCATCCTGATTTTGGAAGGACATGGTGCGGTTCGGCCATTCCGATTTCGACCAATTCATTGCGCACACTCAGCGGGAACGGTATGTCTACGAGGTGGTCGCCGTGGATGTGGCCAACTTCACGGCGACCGACGCGGTACTCTGTGCCGCCAAAACGATGTGCCGCGTTTTCGACTTCTTCCCAGCGTGTAAGCTCGGCATGGATTTGCTGCCCAGCGCCCTTCACCGGCATAGTTCGCTCCCGCCCCCCAACAACTTTGTCCGCAGTCGTACCATTGGATGCGCGGGAGTCTGATCAAGCTACTTGTGACTCTTCTAGAGGACGTGCATTGCCCGGATCGTTACTTCGTGTTCAGGAATCGAAGGATCTCGCGCATTACGCGCTCACTCTGATCCGTTTGGAAGAGGTACTGCGCATGGGCTGACCCTTCAAGGATAATCAGTTGTTTCGGTTCCGGAGCTTTCTCATAATCCGCGCGAATCCTGGGGAGCCGTGGCCCATCGCCGCTGGTATCGTCGCGCGCTACAATGAACAGCGAAGGGCACTTGAGTTTTTCGGCCGGACTGTTCGGGTGGGCCCCCAGCAGTACCACGCGATCGATCTCACCGGGCCGGGAAGAAATGCATGCGTCTGCGGCAGCTTCTCCTCCCATGCTGCCGCCAACGATAGAAACCGTCTTTGCGCCGTTTGTTCGCAGATAGCGGACAGCAGCAAGTACATCCAAATGAAGTGGCGCATCCATGGGCTGCGAGTCCCCCGGGCCCTTCGACTTGCCGTATCCGCGAAAGTCCAGCGCGAGCACGCGAAAGCCAGCCCCTGCCAGCGTCTGAGCTTGCTTTGCCCAACTCTCTTTGTTGAAGGGGCCGCCGTGGGCCAGCACCACAGTTCGGTCGCCTTCTCCGTAAACGTCAGCGAAGATGACACCATTGTCCTCGGTAGGAAAGGAAACGGTTTTTTGCGCAACGGCAGCGGTCGCAAGAAATAGTCCCAGGATGGCGGCGCAGAGTGTACGCACGCTTCAAATGTATCATCCCGTTTGCGAGGATGGTCTAAATTTATAGTGTCAAGCGGATACGATGGAAACCAAGCGCAGCACCGGAAGAGCGAGAGCGGCATCGCCAGTAATTTTGCATTGGGACTTTGCGGTTGCGGGATCGATGCCTTTGGTGAAAATCCGCCAGGCAATTTCCTGCGGGATGATGGTTTCGGCGGCAGGCTGAGCCTGTTCGCGGTCCGTGAGCGCCCAGCCGGTATCCCCGCGGACCAGATTCCATCTGCCCCCGCATTCGCCGGAGACAGTTACGAAAACCGCGGTTCCCACCACAGCAGAGGCGTTACGATACGTAAACGGCAGGGCGCGCATAAAACAATCGAGGACGGGATAGTAAAGTTCGCGTGTGAGGATGCCCGGTCCCGGACGTTCGACGGCCAGGCGAATCTGCTGCTGATGGTGCCATCGCTCGGTGTATTCACGAGCCGTGTCAAACCAGTTTGCGGATTTTTCTTCGCCGGCCCAGCTCACGCCATAAGGCGCTTGCGCGAAAGGATCGCGCTGCGCGTGGTACTCCGAAAGCTGCTGACAGGCCATTCCCATTAACGAAATCAGAACTTCGGGGCTCAAGCGACGATAGACCCTGGTGCCTTCATCGTTCAGACGATTGATGTAAGCCCCCAAGGCGGCCGGCGAATCGAGCTTAGTCGCTGGCGGCACGTAGCCGTCACGCGCGATAGAGACTCCTCGGAGGGCTGTATCCAGAAGATGCGCGGCGACGTCTTTAACCTTCCACTTCGGCGAGACCGTTTGCTTCTCCCAGTCCTCCGGCGAGAGCGAGCGCAGCAATTCAGCAGCATCCCGTCCACCTCATTAAAAAGATGGGAGGTGAAGATGGGCTTTAGCGGAGAGATTCGGTCCGTTGCCGGGCGCATGGTCATGTAAGGAATCTACTCATGGAGAGAGCCCAATTGCAATCGGTTGGGTCGTCAAGTCCACGCAACCTTTGTGCTTAGGTGGGGTTTAGTCACGTGAAGGCCCTCTCTAACCGAATGAGTAGTCAAGGATTTAAGAACTTCGGGAGAAAGCGAGTCGGCAGAATGGACCAGGAACATGCGATATCTAAGATTCGCAGCTTTATTAGGCATTTGCCTCTTTTGCGCTTCTTTTGCGAGCGCACAGAGAGTGATTGTGGGTGTTGGAGCGGGGCCAGCTTACTACGGACCGGCTTATGTTGGTCCGCCGCCGGTTTGCTCCTACGGCTACTATGATTATTACCCCTACGCGTGTGCGCCATACGGCTTTTACGGGCCGGATTGGTTTGTGGACGGCGTGTTCATCGGCGCCGGCCCCTGGTACCACGGATATTGGGGCCGCGACAATTGGGGTCGTGGTTACTACGGCCGTGGGCACTATGGCCGAGGCTTCGGCGGGCGCGGCTGGGACCGTGATGATTGGCGTGGACGTGGATTTCGCCGAGACTGGGATCGCGACGGCTGGCGCGGCCGCGAGTTCCATGGCGATCGCGGGTTTCGCGGTGAACATGGATTTCGCGACGGCCATGAGTTCCACGGCGATCGAGGGTTCCACGGGGATGGCGGTTTCCACGGAGATCGAGGGGGCTTCCATGGCGGCCATGGCGGGCGCCACTAACTCTTCTGCATTCCAAATCTCGAGCTCCGGAAACGGCTGGCGAGCAAGATTGCCAGCCGTTCTTCTTGAATGAGAACCCAACCCCGAGCTTAAGGTAGGAGCAGACGACTTCGTCGGCAGGCTAAGGAAAGTGCTGCGCCAGACCGCTGGCATTCTTGTTTCCTGAAGGATCGTTCGTTGTGATTACAGAACCGCTCGCCGCGTCTGCATAGGTCTCACCTCGACTGCAAATTGGGGCCAGCGGTCGGCATGCCTCTGATGATTGCCGTCTGCCCGCACGTCGGAATTTGCTGGAACTAAGTGCAGGAGCCCAAATCTGTAGTCGATGTGGATTTGCGCAAAACGTTCATCCTTCGTCAAGCAAAAGTGCAAGCCAGCTTCCTCGCCTCGGGACCATATTTTGCGAAATTGGCGGAAAGAGATGGGATAGCCTTTGTGGAAGACATGATTCTCGCCCTTCAGAAATTGGTCGGCGTGTTCCAGCTTCTGGCGTGCATCCGGGGTGAGCCGGACAATCAGTTGAAACTGCCGGTCGCTGGGTAGCGATTGGTTCTCGCCTTGGATATCGATCAAGTCCTCTATCAATTCAAGTGCGTTGCCCAACTTCCTCCCATCCCTGCTATCGATGAGCTGGGTGTGCGAAAGGGCGTGGGTTATGGGCACAAACGTGGCGCGTTGCGAGGCGTTCCATCTTCCAAAAACCGACGCCGCAAGAGAGGATCGAGGACCTGTAAAGCCGCAACGAATGACAACCCCGCGAATGATGGCCCGCTGCTTAAGCGCTAGATCCTCAAAGAACAACCAATTGATGAGAGAAGATTCGAACAATTTGCGGTCCTCCGGGAGTTTTAGGCGCTCTGCCGTCGACAATTCTTCCTCTTGAATAGGTAGCTGCCGGTCCCCAGTCGGTTCGTCAAGGATTCCCGCCTCCGGCAGGTGAGTGCTTAACTCCTCCAGTTGAGGCGCGTTGGCTGCTTGCCTAACGGAGTCACACAGTGGTTCACCGACGACGGTGCGTGGCTCTTCATTCGCTTCGCGCTCCGCCGGCTCCGCCAAACTTGCAGTGGCCAGCAGAGCAAATAAACACAGTACAAAGGCAAACATCGGCGCACTCCCTGCGAAGACGGATTGTCTCTGTCTTCGAATTCCCTGGAAATTGTCCTAGGATTCGGAGTCCGCAGATGGCAAAGGCATGTGGTTGGCCAACAGTTCGCCTTGGCGAAAAGACTGTGACGCCAAGCACTTACGCGCGTGACCCTCTGCATGAAACTCGTTCGGAGTGCGTGCGCGAGGCGACGAGTGATGTGGTGAAACGACACTGCGCGCCGCTGCCGCAGCTTGGAGCGAGTCTTAGTCTGATGGAAGGTCTAGAAATTGAAGCGATAGCCCAGAATCATCTTGGCGATCAGATGATCCGTGGAATGCGTCATGCCGACGCCCAGTCCAAAATTCACTTCCCATTTCGGAGAGAGGTTCAAATCGATGGCAGGAAAGATTTGCTGTTGCTGCTGTCCGATGGGAAGAAAATCCGTGGCGGGACCGACCGCGCCATAGTATTCGAACCCGGCGGTGATTTTTTTCGTGAAGTCGTAGCTAACTTTAAGATTCGGCGAAAAAACGAAGCCCTGGTGAACGCTGTCGCCATGAAATGACCTGTCAAAGCTCGGATTAAACGACCAATACCACGGCCCTGACTGCTTGTCGATGATGGGACGCATCTCCCAGGTCCACGTGTCGGTGGAATACCTGCGCCGCTGATAGCCAATCTCGTTGGAAAGGCTAAGTCCAACGGGCCAATTCCATTTCCTCGGAATGCGAACGCGCGGACGGATGTGGTCGCCAACCCAGTCCCATCCCTGGCCATTTTGCGCGGAAGTGAAAATATAAAAGCCGGTCTCGAACCAGTCATTGAAGCCGTGCGTAATTTCGATGGTCTCGTGCAACTGGTGATTCGTGGGAAGCAGGCCATCCTGGAAGGTCTTTGAGCCTTGAAACGTGAAATTGCTGTGCAGTTCCACCATGGTGTGATGCGGTTCCACGGTCTCATAGCCATAGACCTGAATTTCGTAGTTATCCTGCGCGCGCATGGGAGAAGAGAAACTCGCGCTTAGAAGCAAAGGAAAAACACAAACAATGGCAACACGCACGCTCATGCTCCAACCTTTGGGCTACTTAGGGTAACTCAGGACCGTTTGCTGACAAAGAAGCGGAGGAGGTGCGCGGATTACGCGTGCGGGTGCGCCTTGTCGTAGACCTCCATCAATTGGCGAATGGAAGCGTGCGTATACCGCTGAGTCGTGGAGAGCGATTGGTGCCCCAGCAGTTCTTGAATCGCGCGAAGGTCGGCCCCGTCGGCAAGCAAATGTGTGGCAAAAGCGTGACGAAGCGAGTGCGGGTGCAGGTCCCAGTTGACGTTGACCAGGCGGACGTATTTCTTGACGATGCGGCCTACGGAGCGCTGCGTTAGCCGCCGGCCCGCATAGTTGAGAAAGACGGCAGGGGCGTCCAGGTCTGCGTTGTAACTGGAACCGTTGGTTTGCTTCAAAAGCTGTTCGCGGACGGGCCAGTATTTCTCGAGCGCTTCCTGCGCCTTTGCTCCGTATGGAACGATGCGCTCTTTGTTTCCCTTGCCGCGGACGCGCAGAATGCGCTCTTTTTGCTCGACGTCGAGCAGGTTCAGGCCCGTAAGTTCGCTGACGCGCAAACCAGCAGCGTAAAGCAGTTCAAGCAGAGCGCGGTCGCGCCGCAGAAGCAGGCCTTCCTCTGCGTGCGCTGGGCCGCCGGATTTTTTTACTGGCCGCAGTTCTCTCTTAGGAATGAGCTTTTTAGAACCCATGGCGCCATGGACCGGACCTTGAACCATCCCCGCAATTTGAACCATCCCCGCAATATGGTTCAGAAAACCGTTCATCTCTTCGGCGGAAACTACTGAAGGGATACGCTTCGGAAGCTTTGGCGTGGGCACCAGGCGTGCCGGGCTTTCCTTTAAATGTCCTTCGCGCACACAGTACTTGAAAAACGAGCGCAAAGCCGCGAGCTTTCGCGCAATGGAGCTCTTCTCAAGCCCGTGGTCGTGCAAGTGCGCGACAAACTCGCGGATCATGCCGTGGTTCACCGCGCGCAGAACAGGCGGCGTAGCCCGCGGCGGTGAAAGAAATACGAGGAATTGACGAAGGTCCTTTCCATAGTTGGAAACTGTATGAGGAGAGGAATTCCTGACCGTTCGAAGGTATTCGAGGTACTTGGCAATCGCTTGATCCATTCCCACCTGCAAACTACGCGAGAGCTCCAGAAACAGTATAGGCGTCCGTTCAAGCACAGAAACTGAAAATGAAACGGTGTTTCGTTAGATGCAGGTGGGTCAGGACTTCGCTGCCACGGGCACAGGAGCTTCTTCCGTCGCGGCCGGGGCCGGCGCCGGTGTTTCCACCAGCTTTTCCCAATCGCAGCCCTCCTTCAAGCAGGCGTGCACCGTGCCGATTTTAGACCGCTTCTCCACAATAAACGGCGCGCCGCACTTCGGACAAGGCTCCGCAATCGGCATGTGCGGCGTGGTGAAATCGCAATCCGGATAGCGCGAGCAGCCGTAGAAAACTCGCGGGCGCCCGCGTCCGCCTTTACCCGCGCTGCCACGGCGTACGAACTCTCCTTCATTGCACTTCGGGCATTTGATCCCCATGGTGATCGGCCGCGTGTACTTGCATTTCGGGTAGCCAGAGCAACCGATGAATTCGCCGAAGCGTCCGTGCTTTTTCACCAGCCCGTTGCCGCACGTCGGGCACTTTTCATCGAGCGGCTCATCCGGCTGGTGCGCGATGCGCGTGCCCTGAACCAGTCGCCGCGTGGTCTTGCAATCCGGGTAACCAGTGCACGCCAAGAAAGTGCCGAAGCGCCCGCGCTTGATGGCCATTTCTTTGCCACAATTGTCGCAATACTCGACTTTGTTGGGATCCCCTGCGTCCTGTTCCACGGGAGAAAGATCTTCGATAAAATCGCAATCCGGATAGCGCGAGCAGCCTAGGAAAAAACCATGCCGGCTGATCCGTTCCAGCAATTCGCCCTGGCCGCACTTCTCGCATTTTTTCCCCGTGGGAATGCCGGCTTTGTACGAAAGCATTTCTTCATCGGCCTTGTCGAGGTCAAGGACGAACTTCTCCCAGAACTCCTTCACCGACTCGCGCCACGGCAGCTTGCCTTCTTCGATTTCGTCGAGCTCATCCTCCATCCGCGCCGTAAACTTGAGGTCAAAAATGTCCTCGAAGCTTTTTACGAGCAACTTGCACACGCGCTCGCCAAGCATGGTCGGCGAAAACCGGCCTTGATTCTTGGTAACGTACTCTCTCTCAACGAGCGTCGAGATAATCGCAGCGTAAGTGGATGGGCGGCCAATTCCGTCCTCTTCGAGTTCCTTCACCAAGGTCGCATCGTTGTACCGCGGCGGCGGCTCGGTGAAGTGCTGCTCAGGATGAATCTTATCCAACTGCAGCAACTGGCCCTCAGATACCTCTGGCAGGGCTCGGCCCTCGCCCTCATCGTCTTTTTCGTCGTCTTCGCGGTCCGCGGTGGATGTCGGCAACTGGTAAACGCGCAGGTAACCGTCAAACTTCTGCACCGATCCACTCGCGCGGAACGTGTATTCGCCGGCGTGAATGTCAATCGTCGTCTGGTCAAAGATCGCAGGCAACATTTGTGACGCCACGAATCTCTGCCAAATTAACTGGTAGAGCTTAAAGAGATCGTCATCCAAATATTTCCGCACGTCTTCCGGCGTGCGCGAAACGTCAGTTGGCCGCACGGCTTCGTGCGCTTCCTGGGCATCCTTCTTCGACTTATAGAAGTTCGGCTTCTCCGGAAGATAATTGGGCCCAAACTTCGCGGGAATGAATTCGCGAACCTGCGCCAGCGCATCGTTAGAGACGTGCACCGAGTCCGTGCGCATGTAAGTAATCAGCGCCACCGAGCCTTCCGAACCAAGCTCCACGCCCTCATAGAGCTTCTGCGCCAGCGACATGGTGCGCTTTGCGGTAAACCGCAGCCGGTTATATGCCGCCTGCTGCAGTTTCGAAGTGGTGAAGGGCGGCGGCGCGTTGCGCTTCTTTTCCTTTTGCGCCACCGAAGCGACTTGCCATTTTGCCTTGCTGACCGCGGCGACGATCTTGTCCGCGGCTTCCTGATTCTTGACTTCGATGTCCGCGTCTTTGTGCTTGATGAGCCTGGCTTCAAACAGCGGCGGCTTGCCCGCATCCAGCATCGCATGGATCGTCCAATATTCCTGCGGGACAAACGCGCGAATAGCTTCCTCGCGCTCGACGATCAGCCGTAGCGCCACGGTCTGCACGCGGCCCGCGGACAGGCCCCGGCGGACCTTGTTCCACAGGAGCGGTGAAATTTTATAACCCAACAAGATTAGTGTCTACCGCCCTGGGGTGATCAAACGCCGCTCGGATCGCTTTGGGCGTAATTTCATTAAAGGTCACCCGGAAGATTTTCTTCGGGTCCGCCGGAGGGATGTCATCCTCCAGGTCGCCGTTGCTCTTGCTCTTCTTTCCTGCCTTGGCCTCTTCCGCTTCTTTCGTTTCGGCAGACTTGCCGTTTTGCTTACCCGGCGGCTCGGCTTCCACGAAACGGCTGGGCTTCGATAGCACCATCGCCAGGTGCGCGGATATGGCCTCGCCTTCGCGGTCCGGGTCAGGGGCAAGATAGACTGCTTCCGCGTTGTGAGCCGCCTTTCTCAGATCATGGATCACTTTGCCTTTGCCATTTATGATTTGCAGGGTTGGCTCGAAAATCTTTTCGTCATTGATGCTGATCTTAGGGGTCTTTGCGTCAACTTTGGCGCTCTTCTTTTGGCCTTTTTTCTTCTTCGACTTCTTCTTGCCCGAGGGGTCATCGCCAGGCAAACGAATCCCGATGATCTTCGTCGGCAGGTCCATCACGTGCCCAATGGACGCCTTGACGGTATAGTTCCGTCCTAAATACTTATTGATCGTCTTCGCCTTGGCGGGCGATTCGACAATGACAAGCGAACGAGCCATGTAACTCTTGTAACTCCGGTCTGTATTTAGGATAAGGACGGACCGTGGGGCGTGTGTCCTTCTCGCTACCTTTGGGGCATCTCCCTGAGATGGGTCCGGCCTATCATGAGATGCATCGGTCAGCCCTGCCGGTTCCTTTATCTTAGATGACGTTCCGCCCGCTGAGGGACGTCTCGGTTGCTATCCCTCTTTATAACAACACTTTGCAGAACTGCTTCCCCGGCAACTGCCGGACGATCCCTTTCATCTCGAGCGTAAACAGGGTAGCCAGAACCTCGGAAGAGTTCAAGCCGGACCGTTCCACAAGCTCGTCAATAGGAACTGGCTCTTCTACGCTGAGAAGCTCGTACAACTTTTTTTCCGAGCCATTCAGTCCGTCTGTCGCCAGAAGGTTCCGTTGCTCGGATTCCGGTTTCTCGGCTTGCACAAGCGCCGCGCGAACCGGCGTAGGCAGTTCTTCAATGACGTCTTCCGCGCAAGTGACCAGCTTTGCGCCCTGCTTGATCAACAGATTAGGTGCGAAACTCACCGGTTGCGTTACGTTTCCGGGAACGCCAAATACCTCCCGGCCGAACTCCATGGCCAGCCGGGCGGTAATCAGCGATCCGCTGTATTGCGCACCCTCGACGATCACCACCCCGAGAGGCAGGCCGGCAACGATGCGATTGCGAACCGGAAAGTTCTCAGGCGCAGGATGCGTGCGCAGCGGGAACTCGCTGATGATCGCCCCGCGTTCCAGCACTTTCTCGTACAACTTCTTGTTTTCTTTGGGGTAGCAAACATCGATACCAGTCCCAAGCACTCCGATGGCTCGCCCATGAGCGTCCATCGCTCCTTGGTGCCCGATGGCATCAATGCCCCGCGCGAGCCCGCTGACAATGACCAAGCCGCGCGCCGCCAGTTCTCGCCCCAGCCGCTGCGCCATTTGCGTACCGTAAACCGTCGGACGCCTGGTCCCCACAATGCTTAGACTGGGCAGGTTCAGCACCTGAGCGTCGCCGCGGACGTACAGCATGACTGGCGGGTCGTAGATTTGCAGCAGCGTTTGCGGGTACTCAGGTTCCGTCCAGTTCACCAGCGAGCAGCC